>Ga0247831_1006422_pt1 | contig 13917 bp, 19 predicted proteins | sample LaCruzMarch2015__9_FD_192406 | JGI IMG/M metagenome (GOLD analysis project Ga0247831, IMG submission 192406) | Freshwater microbial communities from meromictic Lake La Cruz, Castile-La Mancha, Spain - LaCruzMarch2015_1m | ecosystem: Environmental > Aquatic > Freshwater > Lake | place: Spain...
ATGTGACTATCAAATGATAATCCCTAAACCTACAAAATAGGCTTAGGGGTATCACTTAGTTCAGCAAAGCCTTACAAAGGGCATCCGCTTCGCTATCGTCAATGGCGGTTCGAAGCGCATCAACATATTCACCAAATTGAACATGGTCATGGCGCAAGACAACCCCTCCCGCTTTGCGTGTTGATTCGATAACCAAACCGCATGACATCAAGTTTGCGGTGTAATATGCGGATTGATGGATTGTGTAAGCACTCATGCTGTCACCTCAGGGTTGAATGCAAATAGTCTTTCTAGATTGTACTTTGCATCTGCAATAGCATTGTTCACCATGTCATCGTAATACTCGGATTCTTTGACAAATTGCATAGGTGTGTCATACAGACACCCCCCAAGATAGTCAGACCCAAGCAATATGCCTTGTTGATATACATCAACCCTTGCGACAAACCAAGAAAGCAGACCGCAATCAATCTTGCGGCATATTTCGGTTAACTCTTCTTCTTCATACTCGAAACAATCTCTAGGATGACAGTCTTCATGTGTGACGCTAAAGATGACATGAAAACCCCTAGTGTCCTCTGTATGTATGGTTTCATAGTGTTGCATGGTTACTAACTCCTTGATGTATCACGATGTTGTGATGAGTTAATTATAAGACTAGTCAAGAGAGTGCCAATAGTCTTTTTCTACATTTATTTCTATCGCTAACCTGGTGTTGTTAGGTTTTATCAATGAATACTTTTGTTGCTGCCGCTGGTGTTGTAGTCTATGGTTAGACTATGATATAATCTAGGTTAATAGATGAATACTATGTGTGTTCATATAATAGGTTATCTATATCAATCCATGGTTATCGATAGGAACTGATTGGGGATTGTCACTCTCCGCCCTTCCCGATGACAATCTTACCCTTACCCGTTCCTTGTCACTCTCTCTGATTTGGGTAGGGGTTGACTGATGTTTTGCGTGTGCTCGTCACAGGTTGCTTGCCCGCGTGATTGGGTTTGCGGGTCTGAAAAGGCGTGCACCCCACTTCTCGCCCCCCATAAAAAAATTAGATTTTTGGTAGACTGTCGTTGCAGTTGTCTCTGTAGGTTGGTCGAGGGTTACTCCTTGACTAACCTTTTTTTTAGGCTTACTATGTAGTTATCAGTAGAGGGGAAGAGATGATGATTACTGCGATAGAAGTTGAAGTAGGCGTACCTGCACCCAAGATGAGGGTTGTGTATGCGTACCCGTATGAGGAGATGGATGTGGGGGATAGCTTCTGTGTGCCTCTGGATGCCCGTGCGAAGGTCTTAAACGCCAATTACAGGGCGGGTAAGCGGTTGGGTAGGGTGTTTACTGCCAAGACTGAGGGTGAGCGGGTGAGGGTATGGAGGACTGTTTAGTGAATGAACTGTTTTGGATGGGTGAGGAGGAGTTGCGGCAGGCGTATGCAGACCTGATGACTAAACTTGCCCGTACGGAGCAGATGATGGTCATGATGGCGGTGAGTATTGAGAAGGCTGTGGAGTATGGATATAAGGCTGGATACGAGGATGGCATTACGGGAGAGTCGTATTCGGTTTCAGAAAGAGATGGTCAAAGCCTTGTCCTGCACTAACAAGAAGCAGAAGATTTTGTTGGCTGCGCAATGGAAGGAGAAGTATTCGCCCACACATTACGAGGAATTGATAGCGTGTGCCAAGAACAAGCGTATTGCTGGCGACATCATTTACTGGAATCTAGATGAACTTTGACCTGAAGAAGTTTTACAAGTTCTGTTCTGAACTCAAGATTGAGACTAAGGAAGAGGGCTTGAAGAAGATGGGTAACCTTCTGGGGACTCAGACGTATGTTATGGAGGAGATACAGAAGGGGTTAGACAATGACATACATTTTTTCGTTATTCTTAAAGGCAGGCAGTTGGGCATTACTACTATTAGCCTTGCTCTTGACCTTTACTGGCAATTTACTCATCCAGGGTGGCAGGGTACTCTCGTTGCCGATACTGAGGAGAACAGGGATATGTTCCGTTCTACCTTGGCTATGTATATGGAAGGATTACCGAAAGAGTACAAGATTCCTTTGGTGGCTCATAACAGAAACCAGATGGTTCTCAAGAACAGGTCGAGGCTCTTCTACCAAATAGCGGGTAACAAGTCCCGTCTAGGGCAGGGCAAGGCTATAACTTATTTGCATGGCACAGAGACAGCATCGTGGGGTAACGAAGAAGGTTTGGCTTCCCTGATAGCTTCTCTTGCTGAAAAGAACTCAGAGAGGCTGTACATGTTTGAGAGTACGGCTCAAGGCTTCAACATGTTCCACGACATGTATAAGACTGCCAAGCGAGCAAAGACTCAGAGAGCCATTTTCTGTGGCTGGTGGCGTAATGAGTACTACTCTGTCCCTGCTGACTCCAACATCTACAAGGTGTACTGGGATGGCAAGTTAACAGGGGAGGAAAAAGAGTGGCACAAGGATATTAAGAAGCTCTACGGCTTTGAGATTAACTCTCGGCAGATGGCTTGGTGGCGGTGGAAGATGGCAGAGGGTATCAAAGATGATGCCCTGATGTATCAAGAGTTTCCACCCACTGAGGACTATGCTTTTGTGATGACAGGCTCCTCCTTCTTCTCGCACACTCGGTGTACAGAAGCTGCCAAGAAGAGCAAGAATACAGAATGTGATTACTACAGATATGCGTTTGGTCAACTGTTCCAAGATACAGAAGTTCTTAAATCTACTGAAAGACTCGGTACTCTCAAGGTATGGGAAGAGCCTATTGATTCTGCTTACTACGTTATTGGTGCTGACCCCGCTTATGGTAGTTCTGATTGGGCAGATAGATTCTGCATCCAAGTCTACAGATGCTATGCAGATGGGCTTGACCAAGTTGCTGAGTTTGCCACCTCGGAATTAAACACCTACCAGTTTGCGTGGGTTATCGCCCACCTTGCTGGCGCATACAAGAACTCAACCCTTAACCTCGAAGTTAACGGGCCAGGTCAAGCCGTAATTAACGAGTTGCGGAACTTGAAACGCTTGGCAACCTCTATGGGCGGGGCTACAGGGCGGGACTTGATGGATGTGCTAGGTAGCATGACCAACTACATCTGGAGGCGTAACGACACCCTTGGCGGCCTCTCCAACAGTATTGGCTACCTCACCACTGCCAACAGCAAAGAACGCATGTTGCAGTACATGAAAGACTACTTTGAGCGGGGCATGATGGGCATTCTCAGCATGGATACCCTAGAAGAGATGAAAGGTATCGTGCGAGAAGGTGGCTTCTTGGGAGCACCTGGTCGTGGTAAAGATGACAGGGTGATTGCCTCTGCCCTTGCTGCCGTTGCCTACGCAGAACAGATTCAGCCTCGCTTGATAGCTCACAAACTCTCCCGTAACGTTTCAGCAGCACAAGAAGTCTACAGCCCTGAACAAATCGCTGTAGGCAGAAACGTCAGTGACTACCTCAAAAGAGTGGGCTTATACGGACAATAAACCAATTCTTTTGATATAATCTTTTCAGGAGGTCTGTATGGATTCTGAAAAGAGAAAAGGACAAAAGCGTTTGGCGGCGAAAAGATACAGGGAACGTTATCCAGAAGTTGTAAAGCAAAGGAACAAAGAGCAGTATTTGAAAAACAAAGACAAAAGGGATGAAGTTCAAAAAAAGTATTACGCAGAAAACAAACCCAAAGTTCTTGCTCAACAACAAGTAAGGTACAAAAAAAAGAAAGACATATTGTTGCAAGAGTTCAAAGACAAAAGAATTGCCAATCCTGAAAAAGCCAAACAACAAGACTGGAAGTATTACTTGAAAAAGAAATTCAAAATTACTCCAGAAGAAGTTGAGTTAATGTGGATTGGTCAGAAAGGCTTTTGCGCTAATGATGGTTGCAATGCAACATTACAAAAAGGAAAGTCAGGAGCTTGTATCGACCATGACCACAAAACAGGAGAGGTTAGAGGAATTCTTTGCAGAACATGTAACCTTGCTCTTGGTCACGCCAAGGACGATGTTGATGTTTTATATGGTTTGATTTCTTATCTGAAAGAACATAATGGTTCATAACCAATTAACCATCGTGTCTATCTACGGACACAACAACGGAGCCTCTGCCCTGCCCTCCATCGTCAGGTCTGTGCGGGAGTTGCCAGGTAGCCGCGGGTTGCTCATCTCTGTCGAAAAGCCAGAGAACATGCCAGAAGGCGTAGAGTGGAAGCGTTGCCACTCTATAGATTACTTAGGGTATTCCCTGTTTACCATGCACAGTCTGTATTCGTACATAGAAACAGACTTCTGCCTGATTGTCCAAGATGACGGTTGGGTACTTAACGGCAATAACTTCAAACCTGAATACTATGACTATGACTACATAGGTGCACCCTCACACTGCGCTTTTGGTAACGGTCATCTGTATCTGCACTTTGCGTGGACTGAGGCCACAGAACCAGTCTCTGTTGTCCAGAATGGTGGGTTTTCCCTGCGTAGCAAGCGTTTCCTAGAAGCCTGTAACAAGCACGGCATCATGCACTTGAACAGCAACGAGATACACGGCTGGAACGAGGATGCTCAGTTGTCTGCCATCCTAAAACCCGTCCTTGAAGGTTATGGCTACAAGTATTGCCCTATCGACATTGCCAAACAGTTCAGTATTGAGTACGTAGGCCGTGGTTTCCACGAAGAAGGTTTTGACTTTGATTCTTTGCTAGGCCACCATGCCCAGACAAGGAAGCTGGCAAGCGACAACCACATCGTTGTGCCCTCCGACCCGACCACCGCTTACGGAGAAATCCAGTTTTTGAACTGGTTAGAAGACAAAGGCTACACCTTGGAGTACAGATATGCCCCCGTTAAGCAAGCGTGAACTCACCCAACACATGCAGCGGTTCTACGCTGACAAGGAAAGAGGCATCTCTATCGCCCTTTTCTGCGAACTTGCAGGCATAAGTCATGGTCATTTCCACGATGTTTTCATCTACAACCGTGAACCACTGACCGCCAGAGTGCAAACAAGGGTCAGCAAAGCCTACCAACAGTGGAAAGCAGGGAATGTGAAGATTATGAAAAGGCGAGATAACACCCGCTATGTGGACTACAGGAAAGAATCTCAGCCCGTTTACATGCCAAAAATGGGGTTACAAGTCACTTCTGATGGCATAAAAATCAAGGTTGGGATGACAAATAGGCACGATTACAGCGAAATTTCACTTGACGAAGCACTAAGGGGGTAAAATGGGTATTTTGAGAGACTATTACTGCACAAACCACGGTATTTTTGAGGCTTGGGAGCCTACATGCCCCATGAAGAACTGCAAAGGAGAATTATCCGTAGTTCACCTCAAACCTGTGGGTACAAGGTCACTAAAAACGTCTGCAACCGACAAAAATTTGAAACAACTGGCTATTGAGTACGACATGACGGACATCAAGTCCACAAAAGCTGGTGAACACCAGACTGGCTACATGAAACGCAAGAATAAGCTGACAGACAAACAGTTTGCCGAAGCTACAGACGCTATGCAAGCCCAAAACCAGCAAAAACAGAAGCAAGCCCGCCCTGGTGACTCCGTAATCTGGGGTGGAGGGTCAAATATCAGCATGAAATCCGTGCTAGGTGGACAATTTAAGTCCATTAACGGAGAATCTGTGGGCATAAATCCAAAAGCTGGGGGAGACTTGCAAGGCCCAAGAGCCGCCAGCTACATGGCAGACCATGAAAACTTACAGGTGAGAAAATGAGAATACCTAAAGAGCCGATTGCCAGAGAACAGTTCTATCTCGACTTGATAGAAAAATGTCTCGTCAGCCGTGAACAGCGCAAAGTCGATTACTCATCCCTGCGTAGCTACTACCTGTTTGGTAACGCTCCTGATGACGTACCCGCCATCTACAACAAGATTTACCCGCATATCGACCAACTGACCTCGTTCCTGTACTCAGCAGAAACCACCAAGTTCTCTATCCACACGGGTGCGGCTGTCTCAGACCAAGAGCAAATTAAAGTTCCGGCTCTCAGCAAGGCCCTGAATGACGAATGGCTCAACAGTAACGCTGACCAAGTGTTCTCAACCGCAGTCACCTGGTCACTCTGCTACAACTCAACCTTTGTCAAACTTGTTATCAACAATGGTATTCACCCCTACATGGTGGAACCCGCCTGTATTGGCGTACTGCGTGAAGACAGTGCCTACACTGACAGACAAGAAGCCCTTGTCCACTCGTACTACATCACCAAGTCAGAGTTGTTTGACAGACTCTACTCCCACCCGCAGCGGGACTCTATCGTCAAGCGGGTCATGTCCACCCAACATGAGCGTACCGAGATTGCCAACGGCATCCAACGCATCATCCTGTCCCAAACCAACCCGACCATGTACGGTAACGTCAATCTGGACTTGACTGGTAACCCCACCTACAAAGCCCAAGTCTCTGAAGACACCATCGAGATGATTGAACTCTGGGTTTGGAATGACGAGACTAAAGATTACCAAGTTGTAACCAAAGCCGACCCCAACGTCATCATCTATGACCGTTCTGGCGAAAGCATGTTCTTGAAAGGTGAGTTGCCTTTCATCCAAATCTGCCCCAACCCCCTGTACGACTACTACTGGGGTGGCTCCGAGGTTCAGCGTCTGGTCTACCTCCAGCAGTTACGCAACAAGCGGATGACGGAAATCTTGGACTTGCTGTCTAAACAAGTCAGCCCACCTACCGCCCTGATTGGCTTTACAGGCATTTTGGATGAGAAGAACTTTGCCCTCAACCGTGCTGGTGGCTTGCTGGCAACCGACATGCCAAACGCAAAAGTCGAGAAGTTAGCACCAACTATTCCACCTGACTTATTCCGTGAGATTGGCGAAGTTGACCTGATGTTTGAAGAAGCATCTGGCATCGTTAGCGTCTTGCAAGGCCGTGGTGAGGCAGGTGTCCGTTCTTCTGGTCATGCTTCCCAACTTGCCCGTCTGGGTTCCAGCAGGGCTAAGAAACGTGCGCTTGTTATCGAAGACAGCCTAGAGAAGATGGCTACCCTGTACCTGAAATGTATGCAGGTCTACGATAACACCCACTACACAGACGCACATGGCCTGAAATTCATTGCCGACCAGTTCACCCGTGACTTTGTGGTGAAAGTGGATGCTCACTCAAATTCACCCATCTTTATGGAAGACAGCCGCAAAATGGCGTTTGAGTTGTTCCAGGCTGGCGTAATCGACAAAGAGTCCTTGCTTGACATGATTGAGCCGCCAATGAAACAATTGTTGTTAGAGCGACTCAAAAAAGCAGAAGAAAAGCAAGAAGCTCAACAGGCTATGGAGCAGCAAATGCAACAAATGCAACCTCCAAAAGCAGAAGGTAAACCAGACTTGAAAAAGGTGGGATGATGGCTCCAAACACAACCGGCATGACACAGCCTACGGCTGACCAACCACGGGTAGATACCGCATCCCTGAAAAGGAATGAGGCCGCACCCAACTTGACAATGCGTCAAACAGGGTATAAAACATCCTACGGGAGGAGTCAACGGGATTCCAACCGCAAACAATATGGGAGTTCAAGATGAACATGAAGACAAAAAGTGGACGTAAGTGCCGCCGTTGATTCAAGATTCCGCAAGGAAAGGGTGTGGCTGCCTCCCCTTTGAGGTGGCCTTCTAAAAGGAAATGTCATGATGTACGGAAAAGCAAAAATGGCTCCCAAAATGGCTCGTATGGGACGCAAAGCCCGTAAAGGTCGTAAGTAATGTCTACAGAGGGCTGACAAAAAATGCCCTCTACCTATTGACAAAATGTTTGTAAGTGGTTACAAACACGGCAAGGAGTGATTATGAGTGTTCCACCAGATAAGTTGATGGAGTTAATGCGAGGTAGCCAAGCGGCTGCAGGCACACCCACCCCTAATGAAATGCCAAACGAAATGGATGCAGAAGCTCCTGAACCTCCTCCAATGGCTTCTCCCATGTCCACTCCAGAACCCAAGATGGGAAACAAAGAAGCCGCTCTTATTAACATAAGTATGGCTATCGACTTGCTTGAGCAATCCCTCCCCGCTTTCGGCTCGGTCTCAGATGAGGGCAAGAAAACCCTCAACGCCATTCGAGTTCTCAGCGGCTTGATTGGTCAGAAAAAAGGCAAAACTGACGAATTACAGCAATCTGAGATTCTCCAGTTACTGCAAACCTTGCCACAGGCGGGTGGTGCTACCCCTGAAGGCAGAGCAATGGCTCAAGCACCCATCCCTGGTATGCCTCCCGCTGGCGGTATGCCTCCCCCTCCCCCAATGTAAGGAACGAAAATGGAACTCTTCAAACCCCGTGGCGCAGCAGCACCTCGCAAACCAACTGACAACAACCAACAAAATGGCGTTGTCACCAACACCCCCCGTTTCTCTCAGTTTGGTGGCTTGAGTGCCCCCAATAAACTGAACAAGTCCAGCATGGCTGTCCAAAAGCCTGCCGATGGCAAGCGTGTTATCTGACCGTATAAAGAGGGTACTTTATGTCACTAGAAAATTTGTCCTTAGAAGCCCGTGATGAGTTGGCTGCACTTGCCCAAACTCTTGCGGAGAACCCAGAAACTCGCAAAGACTTCTTGCGTATGACCAAGCGGGTCAAGCCTGACCTTCCTATCCCTGAACTCGACATTGAAGATTACACACACCGTGCGGTCAGCCGCTCAGAAGACCGTGTGCAAGCCTTGGAAGCCAAGTTGCGGGAAAAAGAAGCTCTGGAAGAACTGCAAAAACGCCGTCAGTCTTTGCTTAAGAAGGGTTTGATTACTAACGAATCTGAAGTCGGTGATGTAGAAAAAATCATGTTGGAGCGTGGTATCACTAGCCACGAAACAGCGGCTGAGTACCATCAGTGGATGAAACAGGCAGCAGTGCCTACTTCAACTGGATACAACCCAAGTGCTGTCAAGCAATTTGACTTGAACAAGTATTGGAAGAATCCAGCAGCCGCTGCACGGAATGAGGCTATGAATGCACTCAATGACCTGCGGAAACCGCAACGTCCTATTGGGTTGTAAGAGGGTAATTTTCAAACCACGTAAGGAGGCCTTATGGCTATTGGCGGCGGCATCCTACCAGCTACAGGGTCAGCACAGTTCAATGAACTGACTTATGTAACTCGTAGAGCCTTTATTCCCAAGCTGGTTGTCCAGCTCTATAACTCCACGCCCTTGATGGCGGCTCTGATTGCCAACAGTCAGTCAGCCTCTGGCGGTGTGTCTTCTGTAACCGTTCCTGTCCAAGGCGCACAGTTTGTGAACGCTCAATGGTCTGACTACAGTGGCTCTTTTGCCCAACCGTCAGTCCAGCAAGGTGCTTACAACGCTGAATTTGACCTGAAACTGATGATTTCTCCCGTGCCGTTCCTCGGTATGGAAGGCGCAGTTCAGCAAGATGCCGCCATTATTCCGTTGATTGAAGCTCGTATGAACGATGCAACCAACGTGATGATGGATGCCATGGCAACCGCCTTGTACACCAACACCAGCAATACACAACAATTCATCGGCTTGCCCGCTGCTGTTGCCAACTCTGGTACTTACGGCAACATTGACCGTGCGACTTACACTTGGTGGAAATCCTCACAGTATGCCGCTGGCTCTGTGAACCCAACCCGTCAAAACATCCTGCAATACATCTCTGGTACTGTCAAAAACGGTGCTGAAATGCCTTCATTCGGTGTTTGCGGTTTCGGTACTTGGACACTGTTGGCTCAAGACTTTGTTGGTCAAGAGCAATACGTTATCACCCCAGGTGCAGGTTTTGACGGTGAAACCAATGGCCCTCAAGCAGCTTTCCGTGCTTTGATGGTTGCTGGCGTACCTATCTATCCAGACCCCTACTGTCCAGAAGGTACTGTGTACTTCCTGAACACCAACTACTTGTCTCTGTACATCCATGAGCAAGGTTCGTTTGTGTTTACAGGCTTCGAGTCCACTCTCCCCAACTGGCAAATTGGTTATGTAGGTGCGGTTTTGATGATTGCCGAATTGGTGAACGTCAAGCCCAAAGCCATGACCAAGGTGACGGGTTACAACTACCTCTCACTGTAAGGAGAAAAAGACATGGCTTTAGCAATGAATAAAATCATTCTGGCGAATGCAACCACCAACACTGCTGGTGCTTACTTCTCCAATGTTTCACTGACTGCCGCTAACGCTGGCACAGTGATTCCTGCTGGTACTTATATGCTGTTCCCCGCTGCTAACGTGGTGATTACTGCAAATAACGGCTCATCCATCACAACTTTGCTTGCCAATAACACTGGCGGCATGATTTTGTCTGATGGCGTGAACGTGTTTGCACAATCTACTATTGCTGGCGCAGGTGCAGTTACTGCATTGACCATCAATGGTGGTATCAATGCAAACAGCACCTACACAACATAAGGGGATAGCATGGCTAACTCGAATGCTGTAGGAACTCGTTACCCAGATAGCTTCGGCAATTATGCTGTCGGTATTACCTCTGCTCCCGTAGGTTTGGGAAGCACTGGTAATGCTGTAGCGGTAATTCCCACTATCGGTACAAGCTACATTGTTCGCCGTATAACTGTGTCTTCAGCAAATGGAACTGTTGCTGCCGCAAACGTCACTATTTTCACAAGTAGTGACGGTAACTTGGCAAATGCAGTTTCTAACGCAACTGTGTTAGCAAACGTAACAGGTACAACCAAGTATCAAGATTTGAACCTGACGGCAAACACCGCCACAACAATCTACTCTGGTTCTTTGTTCTTGTGCGTTAACACAGCGGCTGCTGCAAACAACTCAGTTGAATTGCACGTATACGGTGACGTTGTAACACTATGACAGACCTCGTTTATGTAACCAACAATACCGACAAAGACCTGTACGCTGAGTACAACTATGTCGGTTACGAATTTCCTGTCGGCAAGACAGTTGAATTGACTGTCCCTGCTGCCAGGCACATGCTTGGTTATGGAGATGAGGACAAGGAGAAGTATCTAGTGCAATTGGGCATGATACGACTCCACAGCGAACTTGAAGAAGCAATGGAAACTCTGAAGAAAGTAAGTATTTCAACAGAGCATCCAACAAAGAACCGCTCGTTACCCTCGGCGGTTGGCGTAGTACCCTTGCGGATTGAGAAATCCGTTGGGGGAAAGGTCAATCAGAGGGTTGCATAACATGAAGGTAACATGGCAACTCTCTCTTCCTACATCACGGAAGTACAGCGGTTATTGCATGATGCAAACTCTGTCTTCTGGTCAACCTCGGAGCTAACGGACTACATCAACGATGCCCGTGAGCGAGTAGCGAGAGATACTGGGTGCTTACGTACCCTGCAAATTACTGCCACCCCAATTTCTAATACAGGAGTACCCGCAACCGTTTGGACTGCGGGTGCTACTGTTACTGCGGGTCAGTTTATATTCAACAACATCTTTATCTATGAAGTAACTGGTAGCGGTGTACTTAGCACTACACCTCCACCTTATCCCTCTTCTGGATACACTTTCCCACCGTCTACCCCGTTTACAGATGGCACAGCCACACTGCAATACTCTGGCCCTGCGGAGGTCATTCCTTATGGGACTATTGCTACTGGCACAACGCTAGACATTCTGAACGTCAATATTTACTGGGGTAACAGCCGTATTCCCCTGCGGTATCTGCCCTGGTCAAACTTTAACGCTCAACTGCGTTACTGGCAGAACTATGTCGGCAGACCCGTGTGTTTCTCTGTTTACGGACAAAACACCATCTATGTTGGCCCTGTTCCTGACCAAGCGTATGTTGCAGAGATAGACAGCACTATCTTACCTACTGCGCTGAGTTTAGCCACGCCCAACGCTACTGACCAGATTCAAGACCCCTACACCACGCCTGTAGCTTTCTATGCGGCTTACAAAGCCAAGTACAAAGAGCAGAGTTACGGAGAAGCTGAGATATACAAGCAAGAGTATGCCAAGCAAATCCAGGCGGTGTTGAACTCTGTATACACACGCAGAATCCCTGACCCCTACTCTACGTTCTAATCATGGCAGCAGCAGAGCAAAAGAAATCTTATGCTGTCTATAAGAACTTCAAGGGCTTAAATACCAAGTCCAACAGGACAGCCATTGATGACGAAGAGTTCTCTTGGATTGAGAACGCCATGCCTATCGGGTTTGGCAACATCAAGATTGTCCCTGCTCAAGTCACAGTCAAAGATGGTGGAAATAACGCTATCTCGTTTGGCAACACAGTCACTACGCTCACCAACACAAATCTTGGTTTATCTGACTATTTGTTGGCTTTCCAGCAAGACGGTAGAGCACAATATGTAGTCATAGATACAGGCACTGTTGGCAATGTCGGTGTGACAGGCACGTTCTCGTCTGCCAACGTATCTATCGCCCAGTGGAAGAATGAAGAAGTATTTATTGGTGACCCTAATAAAGGACTCTTTACTTGGGATGGCACTGACCTGCTCAACGTTGGTGGTGTTGGCAGGATAGGTTTGACTGCCAGGGGTTCAGGTTATACCTCTGCGCCAGCAGTAACCATCTCTGCTCCCAATCAGACAAATGGTACACAAGCAACGGCAGAAGCGACAATCACGGCAAATGCTGTTACTTCTATCGCAGTTGTAGAAGGTGGTAGTGGCTATACATCTGCACCTACAGTGACTATTACAGGCGGTGGTGGTAGTGGTGCTAACGCTATTGCCCAACTGCTGACTTTCACCAAAGGCGCACTCTTCATACAGGTAACCAACAGTGGTTCTGGCTATGACCCTGCCTCTCCTCCTGCTGTGACTATCACGGGTGGAGGCGGTGCTAACGCCACTGCAACAGCTATTGTGTTTGGCAACGCTGTTACAGAAGTCATCATGACAAATGTGGGTAATAACTTCACAAGTGTCCCAACTGTCACGATAGCTGCACCACCTACACCTTCAGGCAATGCAAATGCCACTGTAATAGGTGTGCCTAACTTAGATGAAATATCCAGTGTCGCTACCTTCTCTGGTCGTGTCTGGATTTCTACAGGTCGTACAGTAACTTTCTCTTCTGCTACCAGCCCTACCGACTTCACATCTGTTTCTGCTGGTGCTGAGACTATTTCTGACTCAACCTTGCGTGGCAATATCCAGCACATGGTGTCTGCCAACAACTTCCTGTACATCTACGGTGAAGACAGCATTAACGTCTTCTCAGATGTGCGGATTACAAATACAGGGGAAACCCTGTTTACCAACACAAACGTGTCTGCGTCTGTTGGTAGCAAGTTGAAATACGCTGTTTTCCCATATTTCCGCTCTGTTTTGTTCATGAATAACTACGGGGTGTATGCCCTTGTAGGTTCAACAACAAGCAAGATTTCTGACCAGCTTGACGGTATTTTCCCGTATATCGACTTCACCAAGCCTGTAACTGCTGGTCAAGTCTTGCTCAACAACATCCTGTGTGCGGCTTTTAACTTCTACCTGCTGCCTACTTTCCCTACAACTACGGGAGACAGGTTTGTACAGTGCGTGTTTTTTGAGAAAAAGTGGTTTATTACCAGCCAGGGTGCGTTGCGGTATGTGTCTTCTGCCCCTGTAGGTGGTTTGATTAACCTGTATGGTGTGACAGACACAGCACTTTTCGAATTGTACGGAGATGCAACTGCAAATGTGGCTTCTGAAATACAGACTTCTCTGTCCCCTATGCGTGACCCTATCCGTACCAAACAGGCTCTGAAGTTTGGTATTGAGGCGACTCTTACTACTGGTGGCACATTCAATGTGACGGTAGATAGTGAGAGTGGCTCTAGCCCTGTGTACACCCTTAACAACAGTGTGACTTGGTTTAACAATTCAGGGGTGACGCTTACGTGGGTGAACAATTCTTCTACGACAATAGGCTGGTTGACAAGTGCGGGGTATGCCTTGTACAAGTCAGATGCACAACAGTATGGTAAGTATTT
>Ga0247831_1006426_pt1 | contig 13903 bp, 12 predicted proteins | sample LaCruzMarch2015__9_FD_192406 | JGI IMG/M metagenome (GOLD analysis project Ga0247831, IMG submission 192406) | Freshwater microbial communities from meromictic Lake La Cruz, Castile-La Mancha, Spain - LaCruzMarch2015_1m | ecosystem: Environmental > Aquatic > Freshwater > Lake | place: Spain...
ATTCAAGGCTCAACGCAAATCAACGGTTTTGTTTTTTAAGTCGCTCGGTAAGCGAGAGCTTGGTCGAATGGGCAAAGCCAATCAAATGCCAACCAATGCTCGTGTACTGGCGTGGTTTCTTGCAGGTCATGAGCTCCATCACCTAAATATCCTAAAGGATCGTTATTAATAATATTTTTAAATATACAGTCTTAAAAAAAGATAATTCTCACCAAAACAAAGTACTTTTCAAAACTTACCTCAACAAATTTCAATAATGAAACTAAAAACTATATTGCAGTCATTCTTTATTCTTAATTCTACATTCTTAATTCAATCCAAGGCTCAGTCGATAAGTGCAGTCGAGAAAAAAATCATTGAGCATGTAAAAGTCAATATGCCTCAAACAGAACAATTATTGATTGATGCAGTCAATATTAATAGTGGAACGCTCAATCATGAAGGTGTGCGTAAGGTTGGACAGCTTTTCAGAAAAGAGTTTGATGCCATGGGTTTTACAACTGAATGGGTTTCGTTGCCTGATACGCTTAATCGTGCCGGACATTTGGTGGCTTTTCGTAAAGGCAAAAAAGGTAAAAAACTTTTTTTGATTGGTCATCTTGACACTGTTTTCGAGAAATCTATGGCGGTAGGCCCTTTTACGAGGCTCACTGATTCAACCGCAACGGGGCAAGGTGTAAATGATATGAAAGGCGGCGATGTTATGATTATTGCTGGTCTAAAAGCTCTTTATGCCCAAGGCTTGCTTGATGATACCAACATTACTGTCTATTTGACAGGTGACGAAGAAAGTGCAGGAAAACCAACCAGCATTAGCAGAAAAGATTTCATCGAGCGTGCCAAAGAGTGCGAAGTAGCTTTGGGCTACGAAACTGCTCAAAGTTTTGATATTGCGGCTACAGCTCGCCGTGGAGCAAGCGGCTGGCACCTAATTACGCATGGAAAAACAGGGCATTCGTCGGGTGTATTTAATAAAACAATGGGCTATGGAGCAATCTATGAGGCCGCTCGTATTTTGGATGAATTTCGTGAGGCTCTAAGCCAAGAAAAATATTTGACCTTTAACCCGGGTGTGATTGTGGGTGGTACAGAAGTAAACTATGACGCTACTCAAGCCAAAGGTATGGCCGTTGGAAAAACTAATATCGTAGCTCAAAAAGTTGAGGTTACTGGCGATTTGAGATTTATTAGTGAGGCTCAAAAAGAAGCTGCCCGAGTGAAAATGAGGGAAATTGTTAGTAAAAATCTGAATGCAACTAGTGCTGAAATTTCATTTTCGGATGGTATTCCTGCAATGGAACCTACCGAAGCAAATACAAAACTTTTAGAAGTACTCAACAAAGCAAGCCAAGATATGGGGCTTGGTTCAGTAAAAGCAGGCGACCCAGGTTCGCGAGGAGCAGGTGATATTTCGTATATTGCTCAATATGTGAGTTGTCTGGATGGACTAGGTGCATCGGGACGTGGAGCTCATGCTCCTGGCGAAACTATTAATTTAAAAGAGTACCAAGCCCTTATTCAGCGTTCGGCATTGTTGCTTTATCGACTCACAAGATAAATCATCAGTCTTCAGTTTACAGTGGGCAGAATTAAAATGCCAACTGTAAACTGAAAATTACCAACTATTTCTTTATAATCAGTTAGGCATATTTAATCGACAAATTTATTTTTCATAAAAAGCTGATAGACAGTATTTTATCTTAGAGTGGACTGTCAACTATTGACCGTGGACTATTTATACTTGCAAGTAGAGTTATCTGGCTCAAGATAATAAGACTTAAAATTTAAAGCTTTTTTGTCCATACATCCTTTCAAATTTAGCAGTTCTATGTTTTTGAAATCAATTGCGTGGCTTTCGGCTTGCATCGCAATATATCCTTCGCCCAAAAGTGTGCCGTCTTTTTTTGCCCATTCTTCGCCATCTTTAACTTTATCGGTGGTAAAATCATAAGGTTTCCCTAAAAAACCTCCACCAATTTTAGGATTTTGAAAACTCAAAACAGTATCGCCTTCAATCAAATGATGCACTACTTTGCTACCAATTACAATTGCCTCTGCTTTTACCCATTGGTCGCCGTCATAAGTTTTTGATTTTGAATCGATGCAGTGTGCCTTTTGTAGTTTTTCGTCAATGTCTACAATTGTTCCTGGGGTGCAGAGGTTTCCTGTGTGTCGTGGACCATTTCCAAGTCCGCCCAAAAGTTGCATTTCGAGTGAAATCGGAAAATCTTGATCTTTGCCATTGCTCGCCGCTGATTGCGAATGTAGCATTATTCCGCTATTTCGTACATTCCAAGACGCACCACCTGGCACTTGATTTCCTTGAAAACGGTATTCAAAACGTACTCTGTAATGCGAAAATGGTGTTTTATAATAAATATGGCCATACTTTGCATCAAAATTTTGGTATTCTTTATAATTTACACGCATCATGCCATCCTCTGCCAAAAAAGTATTTTTATAATTGTCGTTGATTTCGTGTCCCGAAATTTTCAAATCCCAGCCAGTGAGGTCTTTGCCGTTGAAAAGTGAAACCCATTCTTCTTTATTGGCTTGTTTTTGGGCGAAAATGATGAGGTTTGAAAGTAAAAATAGAAGGGTAATCGAATGTTTTTTCATGGTTGAATAGCGTTTAAGGTAGAATAAGTTTTTAAATGGTCAGTTTTCGTAGTATTTGCTTGAATAGATGAAAAATTGCCAAAATATTTGGCGTAATTTTGCAAAATCAAACTTACTAAAAATTCAGAGTTTTTTTCTGTAAAGAATAAAAATATTTGGAAGAAAATACAAAGTAGAATGACAATAAAAGACCTAACAAATTACCTCGAAATCATTGCTCCATTGTCCTATCAAGAAAGCTACGATAACGCAGGGTTAATCGTTGGCAATGCTTCAGCCGATGTTTCAGGCGTTTTAGTTACCCTCGATTCAACCGAAGAAGTGATTGATGAAGCAATTGCCAAAGGTTGTAATTTGATAATTGCCCATCACCCAATTGTTTTTAAAGGACTAAAAAAACTTACTGGCAAAAACTACGTTGAGCGAACCATTATTAAAGCCATTAAAAACGATGTTGCCATTTATGCTATTCACACTAATCTTGATAATGTTGTTGGAGGTGTAAATTTTAAGATTGCCGAAAAACTAAAGCTCGAAAAAGTAAAAATACTTGCTCCAAAAAGTCAAGTTTTGATGAAATTGGTAGTTTTTGTACCAGTTTCAAATATAAGAGAAGTTTTGGATGCTCTTCATGCTGCAGGTGCAGGAGTAATTGGTAATTATAGCCATGCTAGTTTTAGAGGAGAAGGAATTGGGGCTTTTCGACCGAACGAAAACGCAAATCCGACTATTGGAGCGGTCAATATTGATGAAGAAGTTCACGAAAATAGGGTAGAGGTTATTTTTCCTGCTTATGTCAAAAATCAAGTTTTGGCGGCAATGCATCGCTCTCATATTTATGAAGAAGTTGCTCATGATATAATTATGCTCGAAAATCAAAATTTAGAAGTTGGTTCGGGAATAATTGGCGAACTTTCTAATGAAATGTCGGAGACTGATTTCTTGGCTTATTTAAAACAAAACATGGGCGTGACCGTTATTCGTCATACCAATCTCTTGGGTAAGCCGATTCGAAAAGTGGCAGTCTGCGGAGGGGCGGGTGGTTTTCTGCTGGGCGATGCCATCATTCAGTCGGCAGATATCTTTATTACGGCCGATTATAAATATCACGAGTTTTTTGATGCCGATAATCGTATAATTATTGCTGATATTGGACATTATGAGTCAGAACAATTCACAAAAGAGTTATTGAAAGATTATATTTGTAAAAAAATCACTAACTTTGCAGTCAATTTGTCGGAAACCCCAACAAATCCAATCAATTATTACTATTAAGAATAGATACTGGTTCTCGGTTGCTTGTTATTGGTTTTCAAAAATGGCTATTTTTTGAGTTAAATTTTTTCATTAATTCAAAATATATTCCTTTTAATCGAAAATAAACGATAAATATAGAATAGATAATTTACTGATTATCTATCTTCAATCGTCATTCGATTCATTTATAAATCGTATTTAATAATCAATTAACCAATAACTAAATAACCAAATTAGTTTAAGATATTATGGAATTAACAGTTGCACAAAAATTAGAAACACTGCTTAAACTTCAATCAACCGACTCGCAATTAGATGAGTTGAGAAAACTACGTGGTGACTTACCTGACGAAGTACGTGATTTGGAAGATGAAGTTATTGGTTTTGAAACTCGTATTGGTAAATTCAAAAAAGAAATCGATGTTTTGGATGTTGAATTGAATGGCTATCGTTCAGGTAAAAAAGAAGCCGAAAAATTAATTCAGAAGTATAAAGACCAACAAATGAATGTTCGTAACAATCGTGAGTATGATGCGATTGCTAAAGAATTAGAGTTACAAGAGTTGGAAATTCAGTTGGCAGACAAACGTGCTCGTGAGACTGAATTTAAAGTAAAAAATAAAAATACTGAAATTTCTGATGTGGAGTCAGCAATGACCAGCCGTAAAAAAGACCTTGAAGTAAAACGCAAGGAATTGGATGTATTGGTTGCTGAAAGCCAAGAAGATGAGAAAAAATTGACAGTAAGCCGTGATAAAGCTGCTAACAACGTTGAAGAACGTTTAGTAAATGCCTATAACCGTATCCGTGGAAATGCCGAAAATGGTTTGGCGGTTGTAATGGTTAGACGTGGTGCTTGCGGCGGATGTTTCAATATTGTTCCACCTCAACGTCAAGCTGATATTAAAGATAAAAAGAAAATCATCGTGTGTGAGCATTGTGGCCGTATCTTGGCTGATGTTGATGCCGTTGAGATTGTAAGAAGATAATTTTTTTTTAAAGTTGATGGTTAATCGTCATTGATACTGAGCATTAGAAATTTCAAAATAGCTAAGTTTTCGTTAATTCTGAAAACTTAGCTGTTTTTGTTTATTGACAATCTTTTTTTGAAACAATTTCATATCTACTGAAAACAAACTGATAAATAAATTGAAGTCTCGAAACATTAATATAATTTTCCGAACTACACGAAAAATCAGCTTTGTATTAATTTACTCTTTACTGTTTATAGTTCACTGTAAAGCTGCTGATTTTGATTTTACACCTAATCTTCAAAAAGCCTATTCTGAGGTTTTTAAACTAAAAGTACAGTCTGGCAGAGAGTTACTCTCGAAAGAAAATCCCAAGAATCCCTTCCGAATTTATGTTGAAGATTTCGCTGATATGACTGAGTTAATTAATTCAGAGAATGAAAAACAGTATGAAAAATGGATTAGTAAAGAAGATAAACGCTTAGATTTAATTGAGGAGTTAGATGAAAAATCGCCCTATAACCGTTTTTTAAGAGCCGAAATAAAACTGCATTGGGCATTGATAAAAATAAGATTTGGGCATGAAGTAAAAGCAGGTTTTAACGTGATTCAAGCATATAAATTGCTCGAAGAAAATCAGAAACTATTTCCGAATTTTCTACCAAATTTAAAATCACTTGGCTGTTTACACGTGTTGATTGGTTCAGTTCCTGACAAACAACGATGGATTCCAAAACTACTCGGACTTCGTGGAAATATACAATTGGGAATGAACGAACTTCGCTTGGTAGCAACAGATAAGATTTGGGGTATGGAATCCAAGTTTTGTACTGTATTTATTCAAGCATATATTTTAAAATTTGATGATAAACAAAATGCTGAAATGCTTCAATTTGCTAATAGTCAATCTGATAATTTGATTATAAACATGGTTGCAACGGCTATTTCGCTGAAAGATAATAGAACAGAACAGGCCATTGAATTACTGAAACGCACTCCAAGAGATGCGGAATATTTATATTTCCCAATCTTTGAATTATACAAAGCCGAGACTCAGCTTTTCAAAGGAAATTATCCGCAAGCTGTTTCAGCGTATCAAAATTATCTTAGAACATTTAAAGGGCAAACTTTCTTGAAGGATACTTATTATAAAATGTTTTTATGTATTTGGTTGATGGGTGATGAGAAAAAAGCAAAATTGTATTTATCGAAGATAAACGAAAGAGGAAACACAATTGCAGAGTCAGATAAAGTTGCACAGAAATTTTATGAAAACTTTCAGAAAACCAAAACTTTACCCAATAAAATATTAATAAAACTTCGATTACTTTTTGATGGTGGATATTTCGAAGAAGCACAAAATGAATTAGTGTCGTTAACAGAAAAAAGTTTTACGAATAAAAAAGATCAAGCCGAGTTTAATTATAGAGAAGGAAGAGTTTATCAGAAACTTAATCAGCTTGATAAAGCCGTCAATTATTTTGAAAAATCTTTGGCATTAACAGGGAGTGAAGAATGGGTTTTTGCACCAAATTCTGCTTTGCAACTGGGTTATATTCAACAGCAAAAAGGAAAAAAAAATAAGGCAAAAGCTTATTTTGAACAAGCCATCGCCTATAAAAACCATGAATACAAAACTTCGGTTGATAATAAAGCCCGTGCTGCACTGACCGAAATGGGGTATTGAGATAGTTTAGACTGTAGATAAAAGACAAGAAACATGAGAGTTTGAATGTAATAATAATTTTTATCTTGTCTCTCGTCTAATATCTCTTTTCTATATTTCCATTTCAGGTATTTCGCCTTCGATTATCAATTTGCCTTCTGTGGCAGTTTTTATTTGTTCTACCGAAATTCCTGGGGCTATTTCTAATAATTTAAATCCACCTTCGGGCATTATTTCTAAAACAGCCAGTTCGGTAACAATCTTTTTTACGCAACTCAAACCTGTTATTGGCAAACTACAAGTTTTCAATAACTTGGATTCTCCTGCTTTATTGACATGCTGCATAGCCACAATGATATTTTCGGCCGATGCTACCAAATCCATTGCACCTCCCATGCCTTTGACCATTTTGCCTGGAATTTTCCAGTTGGCAATGTCGCCATTTTCTGAAACCTCCATTGCTCCTAAAATCGTAAGGTCAACATGGCCACCACGAATCATTGCAAAGCTTTCGGCCGAATTAAACAAAGCCGAACCATCAAGTACCGTAACTGTCTGTTTACCAGCATTAATCAAATCGGGGTCAACTTTATCTTCAGGAGGGAAGGGCCCAATACCCAAAAGTCCATTTTCTGATTGCAATACAGCATTGATACCATCTGGAATATAATTGGCAACTAAGGTCGGAATACCAATTCCGAGATTGACATAATAACCATCTTTTACTTCATGAGCGATGCGTTTGGCAATTTGGTTTTTGTCGAGGCCAACCGCCCCCGTTGCTATTACCGAGAGGGAAGCCTTATTCAGCGGTTTTAGATTTGATTCACTCGTTGTTACCATTCTATGTTCAATTCTTTTTTCATAGTTTTTTCCTTGAAAAATTCTTTGTACGTAAATTCCTGGTGTATGGATTTGAGCTGGGTCGAGACTACCTGTAGGAACGAGTTCTTCAACTTCGGCAATTGTAATTTTACCTGCTGCGGCCATCATCGGACTAAGGTTTTGTGCTGTTCCCTTAAAAATTAAATTACCCGCTGTATCACCTTTCCATGCTTTTATGATAGCAAAATCGGCTTTTAGCCAACTTTCTCGTACATATTTTTTACCATCAAATTCTTGAATTTCTTTGCCTTCGGCCACTTCTGTGCCTACGCCTGCTGGTGTGAAAAAAGCAGGAATTCCGGCACCACCTGCTCTTATTCGCTCGGCAAGTGTTCCTTGTGGCGTAAGCTCTACCTCCAGTTCGCCTGATAATAATTGACGTTCAAATTCTTTATTTTCGCCTACATACGAAGAAATCATTTTCTTGACTTGCTTTGATTTTAGCAATAAACCAATCCCATAATCGTCAACTCCTGCATTGTTTGAAATACAGGTTAGATTTTTTACGCCTTTTTCCAACAAAGCTGAAATCGAATTTTCAGGAATTCCACACAGACCAAAGCCTCCGAGCATAAGTATTGCTCCATCCTGAATATCTGCAACTGCTTCTTCTGCACCACTTATTACTTTATTTATCATTGTTTTTATGTATTGTATGTAAATATAACAAATTTTAGGCTGGTATTGGTCGAGTTTTTCTACGGAAAATATAATAAAAACTTAGATTAATGTAAAAAAATGCTTTTTTTTCTAAAACTCGAATAGTTTTAGAAAATACTCCATCTTAATCCAACAAATCCTCTGATACCTTGCAAAGAGGCATAATTATAACTAGGGTCAAACTGCTCACTGAAAGGTTTTTCTGGACTAAAAATTGGGTCTTTAGGAAGGAAATTTGTGAAATTTTTGATGCCGCCATAAAGCTGTAAACCATTGACGAACCGTTTGGTAGCTTGAATATTGTGAATGCCAAACCACGGTGAATATTCAGGGCGAGTATCGCCGTAAGCTCGCACAACTGGCAGACGCATCGGGCTATATAAATTGCCAGTCAGGTCGAAAGTTAGTTGAGATTTGCTGATAGAATAGCTAATTGCGTAATTTGCCGTAAGATGTGGTGTTTGGATTTGGTTGATTTTCAAGTCATTTTCTTTACGATACACATCCATTAAAGTTGCCCCTCCGAATATTTTAAAACTTGAGCTAAAACTAAATTCTGTATTGAGTGCCACGCCCTTCGAGATTCCGTAACCTTTCAGATTATCATAAACAACCAATTCTGGATTTTGGTCGTAATCGGCAATGATTTTATTGGAGAAATATGTGTAAAATCCATTAAGTTGAATGTTTCCATAACCATTTTCAAAAGTAAAAAAACATTGATAATCAAGATTGGTATTATACGAACGTTCAGGTTTTAAATCGTTTGCTATCAGTACTTTACGTGAGCCCGTAAGTGCAGCATGGTCTTCTGAAAATAAATTTACTACCCTATATCCATTGCCAATACTAAGCCTAAAAATATTCTCTTTATTTGGTGTAAATTTCCAATTTAGTCGAGGCGTTGCGATACCACCGTGTTTAGAATTATAGTCGAATCGTAGGCCTAAGAGTAATTTGTTTTTACTATTGAGTGTGGCCTCATCTTGAGCAAAAAAACCGGGTAAACGAATTAAATCGGGAGTATTTTTATTCTCGATAGTTTGAGTTATTGGAGTATTATCATCATAAAATGTATGGCGATACGTTAGCCCTAAAAGAGCATCGTGATTTTTATTCAGTTTTTTGTCCCAGAGTATTTGCCCAAAGGCAATTCGTTGAGTAGCCAAATAAAAAGTGCTGCCATAAACAGAGTTTTGTTGGTGATCATTGAAAGAAAAATTGAGTGTAACTTTCTGATTATCAATCGGTAACTGATAGCTTCCCAGCATCTCCATGCGTTTTGTGAAAATTGATTCTCCATATACTTCACTTCCGCCACGATTAGTTTTTTGCCATTGTATTTCTCCCCCAAATCGGTCTTCATAAATATACCGAGCAGCTATATTAAAAATCCTATTTTTTGACCGTCGCATTGACCATTTATTAAAAATTGATATCCGATTTTGTATTGTAATATCAGTGAAGTTATCTCGATTAATATCCCAACGTTTGTTAAAGTGAAAGTAATTACCAGAAAAAAGTATATCGAATTTGCCAATTTTGATTTTGCTACTGGCATCAAAATTATTTTCGAGATAGCTACTTGTATTAAAATCAAAGTTAAATTTTGGTGCACTTAAAGGTTTTTTCGTAATGACATTAATCAAACCGCCAACTGCTTCAGAGCCGTAGAGTGTTGAAGCAGGCCCTTTCATTACCTCAATTCGCTCGACCATTGAGTTTGGAATTCCACTCAAGCCATAAACTGAGGATAATGCCGAAACGATTGGCATTCCATCAATCATTACCATCGTGTAAGGTCCTTCCATGCCGTTGATGTGAATGTCGCCTGTATTGCAAACATTACAGTTAAGTTGCGGACGCACGCCATTGACCATTGAAAGCGACTCAAATAAACTTGGTGTAGGGTTTTTGCGAAAAAATGTTGGGTTTAAAATTTGAATAGGAGCAGGTGATTCGTTTATGATTGTTTCTTTCATCGTACCCGTCACGACTACATCATTGAGTTGGGTATTTTCTTCTTCTATTTCAATATTTAAAATAATTGTTTTTTCTTCTATAACATTGATAATTAGTTGTTTATTTTTATATCCAACGCTCGAAAACTGAATTGTTTGTTTGCCGATAGGAGCATTTTTTATAATAAATTTGCCATTTTCATCTGCTTGGGTTCCAATTTTTGTATTTAAAATGACAATATTGGCAAAGCTTACAGCTTTATCTTTATTGATAACTATTCCCCTAATTTCTCCGCTGAATGATTTAAATGTCGTCGAAAAAAGTACGAGAAAAACGTATAAAATAAATGTATTTTTCATGCTTATGTTTATTCTAAACACAATTTATGATTAAATAAAATAATAATCAAAATATATCTAAATATATATTTAGATATGTCTAAAAAAATTATTTCTATATTAACTAATTTGGGCATTTTGTTTGTACTTTTTTTAATATAAATTATTATTTACGCCATTATACATTTAGCAGACATTAAGTAAATGTTAACTAGTTCGCAACATATTTTATGGCAAATGTAATCCTTGGAATCGGCTCTCGTGTTAAACACCCAGAATATGGAGTCGTAAGTAACTTTAAATCAGATGTTTATATTACTTTTGTAGAGATAGGAACAAAGAATATAAAAATTGACTATCAGTTGGATGTGCTTGATTTGTTGAGCCTTCGCTTGATATCTTGAGTTTATCCGATGTTGAACGAAACCTTTCAAAGATTCTTCAACGCTGGATTGATGCTACCGAAATAGTGCCTTTGGGTGACAAATGGAAAGGTGGAAAAATAATTTTACAACCTAGTCGTAGAGATTTGCAATCGAAAGAGATTCTCCGATTGATGCGTTTTTTCATAAAATCGTGTTGATGCGTGACCTTCTGCGAGTTTTAGAGCAGCGAGTAAACGCAAATAAGATGGATGATGAAGATAAAGTGAATATTCAGCAATATATCACTCGTTGTTATGGTTCAATGACAACTTTCAATATTTTATTTAAGGAGCCGCAACACTATTTCAATGGAGATAAGCTGTTGGAAGCATAAAAAAAACCAGAGCAATCGGTCGGCAGTCCATAACGATTTTTATTTGTCTATGGATTGCCGACTATTGACTGTGGACTATTAGATTTTTACTGTTCCGCCATTTTGAACAGCTTTATAAATGGCTTCAACCACCTTTATATCTCTCAGCCCTTCTTCGCCTGGAGCAATTAATTGGGTCGAATTCATTAAAGCCATACAATCTTCGTCGAGTTGTTTTGCTTGTTGGTTTTTTAGTGGAAACTCAATTAAGCCATTACTATGGCTACCTTTATTGCCAGAATAAGACGAAAAAGGCTCCATTTTTAGCCAGCCTTTCTCATAATTTGCCTGCAAATAGTTCATATTTATACCAAAACTTGTATGGCACGCTGCCAATGCACCACTTGGAAATTGTAGCTGAAACATCATCGTTTCTTCGACTTCTTTGTATATTTCTGGTCGAGTTGTGCTTGCCTGAGCCGTTACGGATATTGGTTCTTCTCCGGTTACCAGTCTTGCACCTTGTAATGCATAAACGCCCATATCGCCCATTACGCCACCGCCGAGAGCTTTGTTTTGTTTCCAATGAGTGGTTCGGGCATCAAAGTAACCTGCTCCGCAAGCTACCATTTTTACTTTTCCGTAAAGTTTTTCTTTTGTAATACGCATATATTCTTGCGTATTAGGGTCGTGTTGGCAACGATAACCAATAGCTAAGTTTACTTTATTATCTTTACATACTTTTATCATCGCCATACAATCATTAACCGATGGTGCCATTGGTTTCTCACAAAAAACATGCTTGCCTGCTTTAGCTGCTCTGATGGTATATTCTTTGTGCATCGAAGGAGGTAAAACTACATAAACTATGTCAATGTCGGGGTTATTAGCAATCGAATCGAAATTTTGATAGTTATAAATATTTTTATCTGGAATATTATATTTTTGTTTCCATTTTTCTGCTTTTTCGGGCGTGCCAGTTACGATTCCTGCTAAATAACATTTTTCTGTTGCTTGTAGAGCAGGAGCGAGCAAATCAGTGCTGTAATAACCCAAACCAACCAACGCAATGCCGAGTTTTTCTTTCTTCTTGGCTGTACTTGCCAGAAGTGTATTTGGAGAAAGGATGCTGGCTACACCTCCAAGAATGATTGATTTTAGGGCGTCTCTTCGGTCTAACATAGATTTATGTATTTAATGATAAATATAATGCTTATTAATATTTCGTTTTATTATAAGGTAAAACTAATAGTTAAATCGTTCTGTTTGAACAATTTAGCTTTAACTATGAATTACACTTTAAAAAAAACCGTCAAAAAGTCTAATTTATTAGTTCTAATGGGTAAAAAATCAATATTTATCGTAAAAACGTCTGATTCTTGAAGTTACTTGCTCGTAAATTGGTTTCGAAAATTCAATAAATAATTGTTGAGGTGGAGGTGGCAGTTGCTCACGATTACGAGTCATATTTAGTTCGGAGGTAGTCAAAGCTCTTTCGTCACCGTTGAAACTCGCCCACTCATTTACCCACGTAAATTCTCCTGGAATCTCTTCTCGTGAAAGCGTTTTATTTGTTTGATAATCAAATATTTCCATCGAAAGTAAACCTCTTGAACGTACTACTTTACGTGATTTGATAATTGTGGCAGTTACTTTATCATAAACTGGAACTTTTTTTCCATTTACGGTAGCTTCGCCAGTTTTTACGCTGTCTCTGCTCATGACATTTTGACGGTCAGTAGATACATTCGTTTCGCCTACTACAAAGTCAATAATTTCGAGACGTACTACTTGGTCGGGTTTTAGTCTTACAGTTTTTGCCTCCTTGGGCGAATAAAATCTTATAAATTTATTTATTCGTCGATTTGTACGTAAAAACTCTTCCACTTTTTCTTGAAAATATTCGTTGCTGTATTGATATAATCTTGAATTAACTTTTGGTTGTTCTAAAATAACATGAACCGAACCCAAATCAAGTGCTTCTTCCATACGGTTGCGAGCATCTTTATAGTTTGGGGCGAAAATCGTAATTTGTTCAAAATGGTCAAATGCTATACGAGCATCCAGTTTGCTTATTTTTTTTCTACTTAAAATATCTTCACCTAAAACATAACGCTCGTCTGCAGCATTCTCACAGGCTTCTTCAGTTTCTTGAAAGTAAGTTTGTGGACTCACAATTCGACGACAAGCCGTACAACGCTCAATAACCTCCTGCATTTTATTAAGTTTATTATAATATTCGAGAATAGCTTCCCAACGAAATTGTTGATTGGCGTTTCTAGTTCGGGCAATATCTCTCGTAAATTCTTCCTGAGCATTACGATACGCATTAGCTAAAACATCCGAAGCTTTACTATTATTCGAATCTTTCCTAAGTTTGTCAACAGACTGTAAAACAGCTTCGTAGTAATTTCCCTTTTCAAGTGCTTTGGTGCCGCTTCTTGAACAAGAGAGGATAAAAATTATTGAGGACAAGGCTACATATTTCAGAGGAATTCTCATTGAATTTCAAATTTTAGGTTAAGGGTAAATATTATGCAATATAATGGATTTTACCTGTTTTTTCTTTTGTCTAAATCATAGTTTAACAATTTATTAGCAAATAACTAATAAAAAAAGTGATAAACCTTAGAGGTTTACCACTTACTTGGAGTTTATCAAATGATTTATTGTCAGTCTATTAGCCTTCTTTTCTAAGTTCAGAAAGACTTTGAGTTTTAATTTTTTCTTGTAATTTCAAAATGCCACCAATCAATGCCTCTGGGCGAGGTGGACAGCCTGGTACATAAATATCGACAGGTATAATT
>Ga0247831_1006427_pt1 | contig 13901 bp, 11 predicted proteins | sample LaCruzMarch2015__9_FD_192406 | JGI IMG/M metagenome (GOLD analysis project Ga0247831, IMG submission 192406) | Freshwater microbial communities from meromictic Lake La Cruz, Castile-La Mancha, Spain - LaCruzMarch2015_1m | ecosystem: Environmental > Aquatic > Freshwater > Lake | place: Spain...
CATCCTTGATCAAGGCGACTAAGAAACTCCATCCATGCGCAACACAGAACGCGTCATCGTTTATTCCGCCCTCGCTGGTATCGCCGCTATGAGTTTCCTGCGCGGCGCCGAGCGCAACGCATCGGCTCGGCCGGAGCCAACGCCTTCGGATTTGGGTCCAGCCGACGCGGTGATTCTCACGGGCAAAGACACCAATCTCACGCTGCGCAATGTTGAAGGTCACCTTGCATTCGGCGAGCAAGCCACTGCAAAAGCATGGTCCATCGGAGCGGTCGGCAGCGACAAGATCATGAAGCTCCTGCTCAAGAGCGAGCGCTTTGAAGATGAGCGCAAGCGCCTCGAAGAGTCCGCCAAGAGCAAGGACGAGGACTTCCGCAAGCGCTATACCGAACTCGAAACCAAGTACAAGGATGTCGACCCCAAGGCCCCGGGCTTTGAGGGTGGTCGCCAAGAAGTTGAGGGCTTCTTCAAGGAAGTCGAAGCATGGCGCAAGGAGATCGCCGAGAAACTCGGCAAGTTGCAAGCAGAGCAAATCGAGAAGGCCTACCGCGAAATGACCGCCGCAACCGACGTGGTTGCCGATCGCAACAAGGTTGACATTGTGCTGCGCTTCGTGCCAACCAGCCAGCCCTTCACAAGCAACAGCCCAGCTGATGCCATGTTGCAGGTGCAGGTTCGAACCTTCTTGCATTACCCAGAGACCATCGACCTGACCCCGGAACTCATCAAGGAACTGTCGCTCAAGGATGAGTGATCGATGGTGTATCAGTGATTGACGATGCGACCTGGGCTGTCGCGCTGATCGAACGACAACCGCATCTACCGACCATTGAGCGCAGAAATCACTTCCTCTGCTAAGCGCAATGCCACGTCCTGGCTCGGTGGGCACGCCGCAGCAAGGACTTCGCGCATGCTTGTCACGCGGCGGCCGTGCAATCCGCACGGGACAATCATGTCGAAGTGCGAGAGTTCTGGATGGACGTTGAGTGCCATGCCGTGCAGCGTTGCTGAGCGCGAAACCCGAACGCCAATCGCTGCGATCTTTCGAGAGGTGGATGCCACCGCGCCCTCCTGCAGATCACCAGCGCTCGGGGCGCCACTATCCACCCACACACCAGTCGCTCCGCCCTCACGGTGACAACCGATGCCCCACGCAGCGCATGTGCGAATGGCCGCCTCCTCGAGCGCGCGAATGTATGCATGGATGCCAAGATGTAATCGTTGCAAGTCAACGATTGGATAGATGACCACCTGCCCCGGTCCGTGGTACGTGACATCACCGCCACGATCAGTCTGGCAAAGCGAGATCCCTGCCGCCGCAAGACGCGCCTCATCAGCAAGCACGTGCCCCGCGGCTCCCACACGCCGAGTGACGGTAATCACCGCCGGATGCTCCACCACCAGCACCCGATGCGGAGCCCCCGCCGCCCGACCCTCAACAAGGGCCGCGTGACGGGCGCGCTGCACTTCAAGCGCATCGGCGTAGGCCATGCGCCCCAACTGTTCCACCACAAATTCTGGCGCCGTGCCTTCCATGAATTTGAAGCCTAACCGCCGCGCCCTGCCCCTACACTTCCCGCATGATGTGCCCGCAACCCGCAACACAGACCGGTACCCGCATCCACCCCGACGCCATCATCCACCGCACGGCGGTCGTTGAGGGTGATGTGGAGATCGGGGCTCGCACCACCATCGGCCCCGGATGCCTCGTCCTTGGGACGGTTGGCCCGGTCAAGATCGGCGCAGACTGCACTTTGATCGCCAACGCCATCGTGAATGGCCCGATTGAACTCGGCGACCGAAATGTCCTGTACCCGAGCGTGTGCCTTGGCTTTGCGCCGCAAGATATTGGCTTTGACGCGTCGAAGGGCGGCGCGGGGTGCGTCATCGGTAGCCGCAACACCTTCCGCGAAGGCACCACGGTGCATCGCGGCAAGACCGCGGACCCGACGCGCATCGGTGATGGCAACTATTGGATGACCAACACTCACCTTGGGCACGATGGCGTGGTTGCCAACAATTGCATCATTGGTTCTGGTTCTGTGCTCGGCGGGCATGTTGAGGTTGCTGACAAAGTGATCATCGGTGGCCTTGCCGCCATGCATCAGTTTGCGCGCGCGGGACGCGGGTCGTTTATCAGCGGTTGCTCCGGCGTGACCAATGCACTGCCGCCGTGGTTCATCTGCACATCGATCGATGTTGCCGCGAGCGTCAATCTGATTGGGCTGCGTCGCTCCGGCGCCACGCGCGAAACCATTGAGACCACGCGCTGGGTGTTCAAGATGCTCTATCGATCCGACTGCGCGCCGCAGCAAGCGATGCCGCTACTGGAAGCACGCGCTGGCGATCCTGTGGTTGATGAATACATCGCGTTCATCAAGGCATCGAAGCGCGGCATCTGCCATGGCTCCGGTCGCGCGCGGCGCGGGCATGCGGCGATTGATGTTGACTAACACCGTTCCCTTCGCCAGTCACGGCGTTCCATGAATATCCACGCCGAGCAATCCCTGCGCATCTGTGTCCTCGGCTCCGGAAGCTCAGGAAACTGCGTGGTTGTGGAAGGGCCAAGTGGAATCGTTCTGCTTGATTCAGGCTTCTCCCCGCGCGAAACGCGCCGACGGATGGAACTCCGCGGGTTCAGCCCAGCGTCGGTGCGCACCGTGGTGCTCACGCATCCAGACACCGACCACTTGAATTCCGGTTGGAAACGAGCGATCGGCGGCCTGACTGGCCCGCGGCTCTTGGTCCGCGACCGCCACGGCGCCACCGTGCACTCCATGGGTTACGACCGCGCGTGGTTTGATGAATTCACTGGCGGCTTTGACGCTTGCGGCATTCGCTTCGAACCATTCCCTATGCCGCACGATTCGCTTGGGTCAACAGCATTCCGTATTTCGGTTGGCAACCGCTGCGTCGCGCATGCAACGGATTGCGGACGCACTTCGCCACGGCTCGAAGAGTTTCTGACCGGTGCGGACATTCTGCTTCTTGAAAGTAACTACGACCCTGCGATGCAGCGCGCTTCCAATCGCCCACCATTTCTCATCGATCGCATCATGAATGGTCGCGGTCATCTTTCAAACGAAGAAGCACTGCAACTTGCGCGCGCTGTTGATCGTGTCCAGCCCGTTGCTGCGCTGGTACTGCTGCACCTCTCGCGACAATGCAACTGTCCGAAGTTGGTCGCTCGTATGTACGCCGAGCACGCGCCGGAACTGCATGCGCGCTTGATGATCTCCGCGCAAGATGAACCGGCCGCGGTACTCACGCCCGCGCCCCGACTGCATCATGCCACGCTGTTCGGCGGGTGAAGCGCTCATGAAGCGCCGGTGCTGCGCCGCCGAAGCACCAGTACAGCGCCCTCTCAATACGCCGTGAACGCTTGCCTCCGCGCTCCGCCTCGCGCGACTACGCTTCATGTTCCCGAATGAACCCATGAGCGATCGACTCACCCACGAATGCGGTCTTGCGCTGATCCGGCTGAAGAAGCCGTTGGAATGGTTTCAATCCGAACTTGGCGATCCGCTCTGGGCGCTGCGCCGCCTCTATCTCCTGATGGAGAAGCAACACAACCGCGGGCAAGACGGTGCAGGCATCGCCGTAGTGAAGCGTGACATGCCCGCCGGCGAACCGTTCATCGACCGCATCCGCTCCGCCAAGCGGTCGCCCATTGAGCGCGTCTTCGGCGAAGCCATGGGTCCCGCCTCAAAGCTGGAGCCAGAAGACCTGCGGCGCCTGCATCCCACCGAACTGAAGCGCCGCATTCCATTCTTGGGCGAACTGATGCTTGGCCATCTGCGCTACGGAACGCACTCCGGGGCGGGCAGCAATCTCTGCCATCCGTACCTGCGCCGCAGCAACATCGCCAGCCGCAACCTTGCCCTTGCCGGCAACTTCAATCTCACCAATTCAGGGGAGATCTTCCGGCGCCTGGTGCAACTTGGAATCAATCCGGTTGGCGACGCGGACACCGGCGTGATCTTGGAGAAGATCGGTCACTTCATCGATCGCGAGCATGAGTTCTTGGCATCCACCGCGGGCCCCGGCAGCTTCCGGAATTTAGAAGGCCGCGAACTTGCTTCGGTGATCTCGCAGGAACTTGATATCGCGCGCATCTTGCGCAACGCCACCGAAGGTTTCGACGGCGGCTATGTCCTGGGCGGAATCATCGGTAATGGTGACGCTTTCGTGCTTCGTGACGCCAACGGTATTCGCCCTGCATTCTGGGTGGAGACGGCTGAGACCATTGCTGTGGCAAGCGAACGCCCCGCTCTTGCTGCGGTCTTTGGCGTTCGGCCTAGTGATGTTCAAGAGCTGACGCCAGGACATGCGCTGATCATGAAGGCTGACGGCAAGCACTCGGTGGAACGCATTCTTCCACCTGCACCGGAGCGGCAGTGCACCTTCGAACGCATCTATTTCAGCCGCGGAAACGATCCTGATATTTACGAGGAACGCAAGGCGCTTGGCCGCAATCTTGCGCTTCGCGTGCTTGACTCCATCAACTGGGATGTTGAGCACACCGTGTTTGGGTTTATTCCAAACACCAGCGAAACTGCGTATTTGGGCTTACTTCAGGAACTCGAACGCCTGGTGACCGATCGCGGCGCAAAGGAACTCTGGGCGTTGGTCCAAGCTGGCAAGGCCACCGAGAAGGATGTGCAGCGCTTAGTGAATCCACGTATTCGCGCGGAGAAGGTGGCCACCAAGGACCAGAAGCTTCGGACGTTCATCACTTCCGATCGCACGCGCAAAGACCTTGTCAATCATGTGTATGACATCACGCGCGGAACACTCAATCCCGGCGACACGCTGGTAGTGATTGATGATTCGATCGTCCGCGGCACTACCTTGCGCGAATCCATCGTCACCATGCTGACCAAGTTGGAGCCGGCGCGCATTGTGGTGGCGAGCAGCGCGCCGCCAATTCTGTATCCCGATTGCTACGGCATTGATATGAGCCAGCTCGGCCGGTTCATTGCGTTTGAGGCCGCCATCGCGCTGCTTGCAGAGCGGCGGATGGACCGAGTCTTGGACGAAGTGGAGGCTCGATGCCGCGCACAGGCCGAACTTCCAGCGGACCGCATGCGCAATGAAGTCCGCGCCATCTACGACCCATTCACCCTTGACGAACTGAGCGCCAAAGTGGCGGACCTGATTCGCACGCCGGGCTTGGCATGGCGCGGGCGCCTCGACGTGCTATACCAGAGCGTTCCGGGTCTGCATGCCGCCATGCCGCGATTCACCGGAGACTGGTATTTCACGGGCGAATACCCCACCCCAGGCGGCTACAAGGTGCTGAACACCGCATTCCTGAACTGGCGCCGGGGCGACGAACGCCGCGCGTACTGAATTAGCGCGTGTTACTGGCATTCCCGAGCCGATCCCCGCGCGTCCGAGAATCCTTCCCGCGGATCGTCGCACCGACTATTGCGTGAAACAGCGGTTTGTGGTCTACTGCCCCGTTCCCCACCGCGTGAGCGTTGGGGTCGTCGGACACGCTGTCTGACGAAACTCGAAGCAATGTAGGACAACGAATGGCTCGCTATCTCGGTCCCAAGGTCAAACTCTCCCGACGCGTCGGCGTTCCAATCGCCGATCTGCCAAAGCACACTTCTAAGCGCGCATTGACGCCGCCGGGACCTCACGGTGCCCGTGGCAAGCGCGCGAAGCCATACGGCATCCGCAAGGACGAAAAGCAGAAGCTTCGCTACCACTACAACGTGCTGGAGCGTCAGTTCCGCCGTTACATGGAAGAAGCTGGTCACACCAAGGGCAACACCGGAGAGGTGCTCATGCAGCTCCTCGAGCGTCGCCTCGACAACGTGGTTCGTCGCTCCGGCTTCGTCCGCTCCATCTGGGCGGCACGTCAGCTCGTGGCACACGGAAGCGTTCGCGTCAACGGCGCCAAGGTCGACCGTCCAAGTTTCTCCATGAAGGTCGGTGATGTCATCACCATCAAGGAGAAGCTGCAGAAGGTCTGCCGCGAGCAAATGGAGAGCCTGCAGGGCCACCAGATCCCAGGTTGGATCGAAGTGAACCCAGCTGAACTCCGCGCCAAGATCTTGGCGATGCCGACTTCGGACCAGATTCCGTTCGATGTCAACACCAACCTGATCGTCGAGTTCTATCGCTGATCAGAGTGGGCTGAGGGCTGGTGCCTCCGCTCAATAAAGTTTGTAATTCACCGGAGCGTGCCACCTCAATGGCACGCTCTGGTCTTTTTTGCTGCCGTTCCCGTAGACTCGCAACCCGCCATGATGAAACACCTGCAAAACTACAACAAGCAGATCCTCGCCGTCGTCAGCATGCTGCTGCTGGTGGTGTTCCTCGCACCCAGCGCTGTGACGCAATGCAGCCGAGTCAATGCGAAGCCGTCCTCCGTGTGGGCAACCACCTCTGACGGCTCCACGCTCACACTCGGTGACCTAGAGAATCTGCGTGGTCAACTCGCCGTTCTTGAAATGCTGCGTGACCAGATGAGCACGCAACTTGGCCTCGCCAAGAACCCAGAGCATTGGTGGCTCTTGGTGAAGGAAGCACAGGACAGCGGCATGATTGGCGGCATCGCCGATGGTCGCAGTTACTTGGACGGCGCAGCCGTGCAATCGCGTATGCAACCCGATGAACTGCTCGGTCGCCTGTGCGCAAGTTCGCGCCAGCAACCACAGGTCGTACTGCAAACCCTCGCCAATCTGCGCGGCGTGGAACGACTCATCAGCCTGAATATTGGAGCGGGTCGACTCTCGGAAGCACGCACACGCCTCGCGGCACGCGAACTCCTCACCGATGTTTCCTGCGATGTGGTTCCGATTGATGCGAACACCGTGGGTGATGTGGTTCCGGTTGGCTCGCCAACGGCTGATCAACTCACCGCTACCTTTGAGAAAGGTAAGACCAGCGTTCTTGGCGCCGGTCCCGGTGGTATTGGCTACAAGTTTGCCGATCGCGCCAAGTTGGAATGGATCGTCATTCCAGCCGGCGACGTGATCCGCGGACTGGCCGCAGATCCGGCGCTTGGTGCCGTTGAACTTCGCAAAGAATTCCGCAAGAATCCCGGTGCCTTCGGCGTCGCTGCTGCAGATCTCACCCCGGATAAGCCAGCGCCAAGTTACGAAGCCTACGCAGCAAAAGTGCGCGAGGCTGTGGAGCGTCGCCTCCTCAAGGATCGCATGGAGCGCGCCAGCAGCGCTGTGCGTGACTGGTCGCGTATTTCGCTCAAGGACATTCCCGTCGAAGGTGGCATCTACAAGCTGCCAGCCGATTGGAAGACACGGCAGCCCGCACTTGCAACGCTTGCTTCGGAGCTTGCACAGAAGTTCTCGATCCCAGCGCCCGCCGTCGTCAGTACTGGCGACGCCTGGTTCACCGCATCGGACATCGACAGTCATCCGGTGCTTGGCAAGACCACTACACAGGAATTTGGACAACCGATGCGTCTCGGCGAGCTCGCGAAAGAGCTCCGCGACTTCAATAAGGACGGCCGACTCCCGGTGCAATCGGGCGTCATTGGGCCAGTGGTCAAGACTCCAAACGATGATCTCATCATCTGGCGCATCACCGAAGCGCAGGCTGCACACGAACCATCCTCCATGGACGAGGTGCGCGACGCCGTTGTCCGCGACGCCACCGCGCAGGCCCGCTACGACGCGTTGGTCCTGAAGGCTGCGCAGATTGGCGAAGAAGCAAAGAAGGACGGCCTTGATGCCGTCGCCAAGACGTACGGATCCAGTGTTGAGAAGGCACCAAGCGTGCACCTTGCCGACCCGGCAGTGTTGCGCCAGTACGGGATCCGATTCCCAGGAAACATGCCCAAGGCTGGCCAAGATCTGGATGCCCTCCGAGCTGTCCTAGCCAAGGCTGTTTCACTGCCCACGGCAAACCCAATCAGCACCCTGCCCGACTCGGATCGGACTCTTGTGGTTCCAGTGCCTTCAAAGCTGACCCTCATGGTTGTTCGCATCAACGATGTGAAGCCCCTCACCATTGAGGACTTCCGTGCCCTTGAAGCTGGCGGTGCACTCCGCGGCGCCATGGCACAGGACGAGCCCAAGATGGACTGGAAGGTTGCGTTCGGTAAGGACGCAGTTGCCAAGCGCACCGGCTTCGAATTGAAGAACCCCAACGGACCGGACCGCGTGATGACCCCGGATGCCCCGGCATTCTGATCGATCGACCACCGCAGCCAGCTAACCGCAGCCTTCAGGAGCTATCCGTGAACTCGCCAACGCCAACGCCGAATCCAGCCCCCGCCGTTACCCCAGCTCCGGCTGCAGGTCCTGCCGCGACTACCGATGCAGTACCGAACATTTCTTACGACCTCTTCGCCAAGCTCGACCTCCGCGTCGCCACCGTGGTGAAGGCTGAGGCGCACCCGAACGCGGACAAACTCCTCAAGCTCACGCTTGATGACGGCACTCCTGCCGGGCGTCAGGTGTGCGCGGGCATCAAGGCGTGGTACGCGCCGGAGCAGCTCGTTGGCAAGCAGGTCATCATCGTGGCCAACCTGGAGCCACGCATGTTGCGCGGGGAAATCAGCCAAGGCATGGTGTTGGCCGCCAGCGACCTGAAGGACGGACCGGATGCGCGCGACGTCATTGTCTTGACGGTCGACAAGCCGGTGAAGCCGGGCTCGAAAGCGAGCTAATCAGTTATGGCGGTGCGGGGGGCGCTGTTGAATCACGCTTATCTATTGGCGTGCGTTGTGGCACTACGCCTGTGTACTGGCCCGCATTCGCCTTACGAGGACGGCCGCTGAGCGCGGCCCTGTCCTCTCCGGCGCCTGCGGCCAGATGGGGGTGTTCCGCAAAGCGTGGTGTTCACGCCGTTGGTAGGCAGGGGAAACCTTTCGAAAATAGGGACAGGGGTGAACGGCACCTATTTAACTGCTTCGGCGTCTCGATCGCTCAGTAACCCACCATCTGCACGCTCGCGCACCGTGCCATCACGCTTGCGGCTGCGTTCGCAACGGGGTTCTTCCCGAAGATCCGTGACTGAGACAAGCTTTGCTGCAGGATCAAGCGTCACGCGGCTCACGCCCATCAGGTCTGCAATTTCTGCAGCGAATGGCTTCAGTCCGCCGTCCGCGTCTGGGATCACCAAGCCTGCGTCCAGGGAGTTCTCAATGCCTTGTGACTTTGCTTCTTCGAGCGCCTTCATGGCGGACTCGCGCGCAGCAAAGACTGCGGGCCAGCCAGCGGCGCCCGCGAAGGTGATCGGTACATGCTGCTCAAAGACAACGCTCTTGGCATCCGCGCCCTTGAGCGCACGCCACGCTTCATCAGCAGTGTGCGGCAATACCGGGGCAAGCATGCGAATGAGTCCCTCGGCAACCGCATTCATGGCGCGCTGCGTTGCGCGTCGGCGCGTGCCGTCCGCGCGGTCGCAGTACAGACGGTCCTTGGTTGCAGCAAACCACTCCGAACTCAGCGTGGCGTTACAGAAATCAAAGATCGCAACCTGTGCATCGCGGAAACTGGCGCCACGGTATGAAGCCAGAACCGCTTCTTGGAGTTTGCAGAATTCACCAAGCGCCCAACCATCGATGGAGTTGGGGTCGGTCTTCGCCAGTTGAGCAGCTTCATCGGCGGACGGCGTGTAGTCGTACAGATTGCTCAACAGATAGCGAACGGTGTTTCGGATCTTGCGGTAACTCTCGCCAGCGGTCGTGAAGAAGGACATATCAACTTTGATATCGCCTTCGTACGGAACGCTAAAGACCCACCACCGGCACACCTCAGCGCCGACCTGCTTCAAGAGATCTTCCACCTCAATGGTGTTGCCGATCGACTTGGACATCTTCTTGCCGTCTTTGTCCACGATGAATCCGTGAGTGACCAGCGCCTTGAATGGCGGCTTGCCCGTGGCGCCAAGAGCCGGAAGCAGACTCAATTGGAACCAACCACGATGTTGATCGGAACCTTCCAAGTACAGATCCGCAGGGAAGCCCAGACCGCGCTCGCGCAAGACTGCGTTCCAGCTTGATCCCGATTCAAACCACACGTCAAAGATGTCGTACAGCTTGACCAACTTGGAAATGTCAACGCCCTTGGGCGCATCCGGGTCAGCGGCAGCATTCCAATGCGCCAGCAATTCTGCCGGGCCATCCGTAAACCACGCGTCACTGCCCTTCTCGCGGAAGCGCTTGGCAATGGCACGAACGGTGCCCGAAGTAAGCAGGATTTCCCCTGCTTCCGTGCGGAATGCCGGGATCGGCAGACCCCACGCACGCTGTCGACTGATGCACCAATCGGGGCGACTCTCAAGCATGCCGCGCATGCGATTGCGGCCCCAACTTGGAACAAAGTCAATGCCGCCCTCAGCGGCGCCCTTGCCCGTGGCATCAAGCGCCAAGGCTCGCAAGGAAATGCCATCGCGCTTCGTCGCACGATCGACACCAATGAACCACTGCTCCGTGGCTCGGAAGATCACCGGCGTCTTGGAACGCCAGTCGTGCGGATAGGAGTGCGTGAAGACATGATCGTGATACAGATGCCCGCTCTGTCGCAGGTGCTCCGTGATTTCCGTGTTGGCATCCCACACGCTCTTGCCGCGAAGCCACGCTGGCACCGTGTCGTCATAGGTGCCGTCATCGCGCACTGGGCAGTACGTTTCCAGGCCTTCCTTGAGTCCGGTGCGATAGTCCTCTGCACCGTGTCCCGGCGCTGTGTGAACCAGACCCGTGCCATCCTCAAGCGTCACGTAGTCAGCTGCAACCACTGATGATTCACGGTCACAAAACGGATGCCGGTACTTCAAGCCAACCAACTTGGCTCCGTCCGTTTCCGCCACAATTCGAACCTTGTCACTGCCCGCAAGCTTGGTGACTTTGGCCACCAAGTCGCTGGCCATGATCGCCAGATTGCCGTCCACTTCAACCACCGCGTATCGATAGTCAGCGTGGACAGCGATTGCCAAATTGGCTGGCAGCGTCCAGGGCGTGGTGGTCCAAATGGTGAAGCTGGGGGTGCAATCAAGTTCGCAGCCAAACACCCGCTCCACTGCTTCGCGGTCCGCCGCTTCAAAGTCCACGTACACCGAAAGATCTTGGCGATCTTCGTATTCCAGTTCGGCTTCAGCAAGCGCCGTGCGGTTGGCGATCGACCAGTGCACTGGCTTCAACGCGCGATACACCAAGCCTTGCTCCACCAAGTCTGCAAAGTCTTCAATGACTGCACCCTCAAAGGCAGGCTTCATGGTGAGGTACGGGTTGGCGTAATCAGCAAGCGTCAAGAGGCGCTGCATCTGCCCGGCCTGCAGTTTCACAAACTTGTCTGCATAGGTCTGGCACTCACGACGAATGATCATGCGACGCTGATCGTCCGGCAACTCCATGACCTTCTGGAGCTTGCCCTTCTCGTTCATATCCGTGACTACTTTGTGCTCAATAGGCAATCCGTGGCAATCCCAACCCGGCACGTACGGAACGCGCATCCCATCCATCAACCGCGAGCGCACCACAATGTCCTTCAAGACCTTGTTGAGCAAATGACCCAAGTGGATCGATCCATTCGCGTACGGAGGGCCGTCATGGAATGAATAGAGCGGCGCATTCGCGCGCGCCGCTTGCACCGTGTCATACAGCGCCTCTTCTTGCCAGCGCTTCACCGTCAACGGTTCGGCTTGCGAGAGGTTCGCCTTCATGGCGAAGTCGGTCTTGGGGAGATTGAGCGTGCTCTTGTAGTCAGGCATGGTTCAGCATTCAGTCAAATTCGGGCTCATCGCCAGGCTTGATGTTCTCGTCGAGGTACTTCTGAAAGTCGCCCATCTTGTAAGAGATGAAGCAAAATGCATGATGCAGCGTGAACCATTCGGAATCCTTGGGATTCTTGTCAAGGTCTTGCCGCAGGCGATTCAGTTCAGCGAGGACTCGTTCTGCTTTCATATCAATTCCGTAGAAATGAGAAGTGTAGATCAGTGATCGTGACCGGCATGATCCGCATGATCTGCGTGATCCATGTGCTGCCCCTCGTGCCCTTCATGCCCAGCGTGCGCAAGCGCTTCCATGCGGCCGACAGCGAGTGCCAACACCAATCCAAGCACCAGCGCGATGGACAAGCCCACACGGTCATGGCGATGAAACTGCACTTCCGGCAACAGGTCCGCAGCAGCAATGCAAAGGAACGTGCCCGCTGAGAATGCCAACGCATACGGAACGGCCGTAGCCGTCCCGCCAGCCGCGGCGGCGCCCAACATAAAGAGCACCACACCAATCGGCACCAAGCCGGCAAACAGGAAGTTCACCAACAGCACTTTGCCGCGGCTACCGCCACCCGCGTGGAACAGCGTGGCAACGGTCATGGCGTCAAACGGCTTATGCAGCAAGATCACGAGGAACGTGCCAAGCCCCGCAAGGGCCGGCGCCACGCCTGGCTCCACTTCACGGACAGCGGCCACGCTGGCGGCCAGCGCAACGCCCTCCAGCAGCGAGTGCAATCCCATGCCGACCGCAGCGCCGGTCCAGGTCAGCCGTCCAACCGGTGCGTGTGCAGCAGCAGTACCGCCATGACTGTGCCCGGAGTGATCATGCGCAGCGTGATGGTGACCCTCATGCCCGTGCATCGGATCATCGCACGCTGGCTCCGGCAATTCATGCTGATGGAAATGCGCGAATCGCTCCAAGAAGAACATCGTCAGGAACCCAAGCGCCAACGCCACCATCAACGGATCGAACAGCCCGTGTGAGTCGCCACCAGCAGGCGCCGATTCCATGCGCGCTATCAGCGCGTGCGGCACCATGTGAAAGAGCGCTACTCCAAGCATGACGCCAGAAACAAAGCTCAATCCAAACTGCAATCGTCGATGCGTGAGGCGCAGCACCACCGGCACCATGCCGCCCGCAAGGGAGGCCACCACAATGCAAACGCAGAAGACGATGAGGGCGGTTTCGGGACCCATGGTTCGGCCGGGAATGCCGGGCGAAGTAGTCCTTCGCACCGGGGTCGGGCGCTACACGATACTGCAGCTCCGGCTCAAAATTGCGGCATTCAAGCAGCACAATCAAAGATCTGTTCACTCATTGCGGCAGCGCCGAAACCCCGTAACGCCTTGCGGCGCCCTATTGAGCCGGATAGACTGCTTCGTCCGACCGCTGGGGTGGTAGCTCAATTGGAAGAGCGCCTCGGTCGCATCGAGGAGGTTGTGAGTTCGATCCTCATCCACTCCACTTGAACTGGGTGCCCGGTACCCGACCTCGCAACCCGCCAACGAGCGGGTTGCGTTGTTTTTGCCCAAGATCGACCAAATCCGCCCCCTCCCGTAGCATCGCACCTGATGTCCGCTGGCGAACCAACCGCTGAAATCGCACCCCGCGCCTACAACCGGGATACCCCGGCCATGCGCCAGTATGACCGCATCAAGAGTCAGCACCCGGGGTGCCTGCTGCTCTTCCGGATGGGCGACTTCTACGAACTCTTTGATGAAGACGCCGTCACCGCACACCGCGCGCTTGGCATCACTCTGACCGAACGCACCAGCGGCCAACCGATGGCCGGCGTTCCGTTCCACGCCGTTGAGGGCTACCTGCGCCGACTGGTTGAGCAGGGCTACCGCATTGCTGTGTGCGAGCAGCTGCAAGACCCGGCCGAAGCAAAGGGCGTAGTGGAGCGCGGAGTCACCCGAGTCCTATCACCGGGAACATTGGTTGACGAAACCCTGCTTGATGATTCCCGCGCAAATCGAATTGCCGCCGCGTGGATCACCGGCACAGGAAACGACCTCCGCGCGGCTGTGGCCGCGGTCGAACTCTCCACCGGTGAATTCACAGTCGAAGAGTGCGACGCCGCGCTCCTTGAAGATGTGCTCGCACGCATCGGTCCCAGCGAACTACTGCTTCCAGAAGGCGACCACGAAGACGCCGATCGCCCCGCCGCTCTTGCCGCGCGCGCCCTTGGCTGCCCGGC
>Ga0247831_1006428_pt1 | contig 13899 bp, 8 predicted proteins | sample LaCruzMarch2015__9_FD_192406 | JGI IMG/M metagenome (GOLD analysis project Ga0247831, IMG submission 192406) | Freshwater microbial communities from meromictic Lake La Cruz, Castile-La Mancha, Spain - LaCruzMarch2015_1m | ecosystem: Environmental > Aquatic > Freshwater > Lake | place: Spain...
GTTTTCTGTCGACGTGGTTTCTGTTCGATCTGTTCTGGTCGCGCGTAGACTTACTCCCTTACTAAGATAGCTCACTCTTTTTCATATCATCTAGATCGTCCCATCTTGAGGCTCTATCATTCTAAAGCGGTACCTACTAGGCGGGAACCGCCACTGCGCCACACACAAGAACCATGGTGCCCCTTCTTCTGTACTCGGCGGCAGCGCTACTATTCGTGCCGCATTCGTCGCTCGGCTTCCAACTCTCTCGAGGAACACCAATGTCGTCTTCGTCAGCTTCGTGTCGACATTTCTCGTCAGTCGCTGAAGCAGACGCCTCTTCCTCATCATCCATTCATCACCAATCACCAGAGCCGGACATGATGGCCTATTCCAACGGATACAAAACGGCCTTCACCGAGCTATCATGTTCACTCTCGACTCCAACATTTGGTGCACTCCCACATGACCTCGTGGGTACATACTACCGCGCTGGTCCGGCAATGTTTAGTGCCGGCTCTCTCCCTCCGCCTACGAATTCATTAGTCAAGCCGAAAAAGCCACCAGTACCCGACGGTACCGATGTGGAACGGATGGTCGCACATCCATTCGAGGGCGATGGTGCCGTGTTGGCAATAACATTCCATGGAGATGGACGGACCGCGGGTGGAGGTATCCTCGTGAACACGGACGGGATACGGGATGGAATCGATGAGTCGGATGGTACCTCCAGTCCACGAATCGATACTGCCGGTAAGATGACTACGCGGTTTCGATATGTGCGTACGAATGCATTCACGAATGAACGCAAAAAGGGTAAGAAGATATATGTGGGTATGGAAGGGACAAGGATGACTACTGCTGCAGCAGCAGCAAGGACAACATCGGTCGATCGTAGGATTGGGAATGATATTTCCTCACCACCATTCTACCGTCATCATCTATTACCGGGATTGAATAAGATGAGAAAGAATACAAGTAATACACGTGCCGTGTACTTTGGCAAACGTTTACTTACGCTATGGAGTGGCGGATTGCCGTACAAGCTCGATTCATTAGCGTTGTCAACCGAGGGACGGTCACAGTTGGGTGGTGTAGTAAAACGTGATGATCAGTCACTCGGGGCCAAGGCAGCCATTGACTCAAAGAAGAATCGGATATTATTTTACGGTATATATGAGGAGTCTGGGTCGAGTATGTTAAATATATATGAATTTAATTCCAAGTTTCAATCTATTAGAGATGATGATGGTTTAGTCAAAGTGAAGCTACCGGGTCTTGCTATGATATATGACTTTGCAGTAACTGACAACTATGCCATATTCGTCCAACCAATGTTAAAGGTTAATGGGATGCAATATATGATATCAAAAGAACCTGGGAAGTGTCTTACATTAGAATCGGAACCATCGCTATTACACATTGTGGCACGTGCAGGGAATGAACAGGCGGGTGCGATGAAAACTGTTCCAATACCCTATGATGGGTATCCTGATGTTAATTTGCAATTCATTAATGCCTACGAAGATGAGACAGATGGTAGAATAGTATTTGATGCGATACGTTCGACTGATGAAGGAAGAGGGAGCTCATCCTCCTCCTCCAGCAACGCCCAATGGCCGTGGGCGTCAACTCTATCATCATTCCAATCAACATCTGCGAAAAAATCACTTTGGAGATATACATTCCAACCAAAAACGGGTGTTATCACAAAGGAATGCATTACCAATGATCAGATATATTTCGGCACTGTGAATATAAGTACGAGTGGTCAAAAGCATCGTTATGTGTATGCTGCCGCTGGCTGTTTAGGTGAGGATATTGCACCACCTCAGGGTATAGCAAAATTTGACTTAGAAAATCCTAGTAGAAGAGAAAATTGGTTCCCCGAATCGTATGAATTCTGTGGTGAGCCAATGTACGCACCTCGGGATGGTGGGGATGATGATAATGACACCGAGGATGGAGGATACATCCTCTCGGTCCTATTTAATGGGAGGGATGAAAAGAGTGAATTAATAGTATTGAAGGCGGCTGACATTCAGTCTGGACCGATTGCACGTGTCCCCCTTGGCATGGCCATTCCACATGGTTATCATGGCTGTTTTGCACCAACAGACGAGGCTAATTGGACCTATGAGGAAATTGAACGTCGAGCCAAACTTGCAGATAAGATGGAGAAACGTGGAAGTATGTGGAACGAGGTTAAGAGTGACTTTTCAGGGCTAGGGTTGAGGTTTGATGATATGGAAGAATACTTCGGGGAATTAATGTGAGGCTGACGTGCAGTCACTCCCATAAGACAGCAGCTTATAAATCCATGCAACAAATAATGTAGATTTTCGATGTATATATTCTACTCAACCTTTGGAGTGAAAAAATAACATAAATGTATCTATAGCCTATTTATCCAAGAAAAAATGGCACGTAACCACATAATAAATAACAACCTTTTGCTCCGCCCAATTACACACATCTGAGAAAATATAAACAATTTATCCTTCAAGGGCAGCAGCTCCAGAAATAATCTCAATAAGTTCGGTAGTAATACGGGATTGACGAGCACGGTTATATTTCAGCGTCAGTGCGTTGATCAATTCACCGGCATTATTGGTCGCATTCTCCATGGCAGCCATCCGTGCTGACTGTTCAGCACATGCCCCATCCATGAGGGCATGGTAGATTTGCGATGTTAGGAGATACTCTCCCAAGTCAACAAGTACCTCTGACTTGGAATCTGGTTCAAATTCATATGCCAAGAGTGGTTCAGCCTCACCCTCCCCATTGAATGGTTTGATGACCTTGTACATCTGAACGTACACAGCTGCATTCTTGAAGCCATTGTACATGATAACGACGGCATCATAATTCCCCGAACCGTTGGCAATAAGTTCAGTGGCAAGTGCACCCACCAAAGCAAAGTTCCCCGGCTGTACAATTTCCGTGAGGGATATTTTGATCTTATCGGCTAGTACACGTCGGACTTGTCCACGTGTCTTGTCCCCAACAAGAGCAATATCACAATCCTTACCTTGTGCCTGCATTAACTTGACACAATTCTTGACATTACGTGTAATGAAGGTATTCACACCACCACATAATCCCTTGTCGGTACCGATGGGTACGAGTAATACCTTCTGGGGTAAGTCCTCAAAGGTTGCACCCTCAAGTGGCCTAGCAGGGCCGTTGAGTTCATCGGCCCATGTGTTAAAGGCGATGGCAGTGGCACGTCGACCTTCATCTCCCTTGAGTTTGGCCGCGGACACCATCTTCATTGATGAGGTAATCTTTTGGATGTTTTTTGTTGATTGGATTTGATTCCAAATCTGCTTCTCGGTTGCCATACCACGGACGACGGTCCTGTAGTGATGATGATGATGAGAGAGAAGGATAAACATATTTCATTAGTAAAACGAGTGTCAACATAGTATAAATCCCCTTTGAGATAGTGCATGAGGCCATCCTTCCAGCACAAGTTTAGATCTGTATCCACATTCATGGCGTTGATGACATAGTCCAAGGACACATGGCTATGTAATCACAAGCAGAATAATAGAGTCGACCTCGACGTCGCCCACCAGGCAGAACGACTCCTCCCCAACGAAAAATAGTATACAAGAATATTCAATATAGATATTGCAATAGGGTGAAGGGGTGAACATCGTCCGTGTGAATATTCTCGCGTCCAACAATTAATAATAATAATAGAGATCCCCCAACGCAAGCCGCAAGCGCTACCGGTCGTTCTCTCTCCTCCGCCCATCAGTATTATTCCAAAGCAGCCGGAAGCAACATGAAGTAATAATAATAAACACTGACCTGGCCACACGGGGCATTGCCCGTGATAATTGTTGAGCCGCAACGCCAAACATAATTAATCCTATGCGACGATCCAACACGCAAAATAAAATCTTGTGGGGGATGATGTATCTTGTAACAGTAACACTCGAATACAATACTTACGTAGATTTTGTAACCACTTCGTCTCGAGCACCTAGCACACTGGCCATTCTAGATCCGGGCTTGACCACATCATAGTAATGGGATTCCACCTTCCATCTGCCATTATAGGATCTGCATTTGCTGGCTGTACCTTCCTACTAATAGAACGTGAATTATCACATCGACATCGATTATCGAATAAGTGGCCATTACAGGAATATGTCGAAGATCAATGGAAAGAATGGAGGAAGAATGCACTTGATTCAGTTTCGGATTCGTCACAGGTGAGTTCAGCGAGTTTTGTGAGAGAGAATTACGATGATGAATTTGATTAGCATCTATCTTTTAATCATTATATCATCATATATGTATCATCAATTCTCATTGTGCATATTATGCTGAATTTGCATCACTTCTATATTCTATGCCCAACCAATATTTAAATTTGTTATCACTACTTCATGGTCGAATCATAAAAAAATAGCAAAATATATTATCAATGAAACCACCTGTGGATATTCCAACTACAGCAGAGATCACATCCAAATGGAATAAGACTATTGCAACATTTAGGAACTTGACTAGTGGAAAAGATTGATTTGAAGAATAATTGTTTGTATATACATGTTTGTGTTGTGTGTATGTAGTCCTACCACCATCTATTCCATAGATATCTCCTGTTTATACGAATGACTGTTGGTGAGTTGGAGTTTGTTGGGTGGTTTTAAGAGACGACAAAAAAAGTAGGGAAGAAATAAAAGCATATCTAATATGTTCTGAAACTTTTTTTTATCGTGATAATAGCTTATCAAATGTATTGAACACTTGTTTGTCATACTCCTTCCAATATATTACATCATTATTTGTCATGCTAGTGTTATTGTCACAATGTTGTACACTATCACGACCGTCAAATAGCACCCGTAGGCATTGCTCTTGTGTCGTTCCAACACGATATGCATCTTCGACGTAATACTTGTAATCCATATCTGTTATTTCAATCGTCGACGATGACTGATGGCATTGCTGTAGTAGCTGCAGTATAATCCATTTCTCCAACTGTGCAAGTATCTCAGTAACACCACCTACTTTCGGTTTAGTAATATTACAAGCCACCTCATACACAGTACCACCACCATCACCATCAATACCCCGGGATGATATATCATCACGTGCATATTTTAATGTTAATGCCTCGACTCCATCAATCCCATATCCATTATTATTATCGTGATTGATTATATTCCTCCCGCGCAGTAATTGAGTTAATGACTTTGCTTGATGGAAGGTAACATTGGATGTTAAACGAATGTTAAAATTCTCTACAAAGTTATTGGGCACGCCGACTATACTATCACCTTTGTGAGCCACCGTCGTCGTTGCGGGAATATGTTGACTATTCTGTTTCGTACCCCTCCTACTGGCAGTAGTAGTAGAATCCGTCGCACCGCCCGAATTGAAGAATGTAGTACGTTCTCGTCGTACCTCTGCCAACGGCGTGGCTCGTGGACATGCATGTCCGTAATAATGAACGTTAACTAACTTTGTTCCCATCATTTGTTTACCGATTTCATATGCTACATTTGATGCCACTTTGTATCGGTCATTGTTATTGGTGGTGGTTTCACGATTAGAGTAGACTTCATCTTTTGTCGGAAGCAGCAATGACTGACTTTTTTCACTTTTTTCGCTCGATGATGATGATGGACAATAATTTAACGGCATAATTGATACATGATCTACCAAACCAACGTACGGATGTCGAGTATTATTTCCTCCAATCGTTGTTGATTTTGTTGTTGTTGTCGTCGTCGTCTTTGGCAATATATCAATATCGATATCATTCAATGCCGTACGAATTAGCTCGTTGGCCACGAGCGCCACGCAGTCGGACCGTCCGGCGAGATGGAACGATGATCGATCATACGGTATATCCGCGTGGGCGTGTATTACCCCAACACCAGCGAGCGATGATGATGATGATGATGTAATACCATTACTCCCAATACTACTACCGCCATCGCCACGCTGCTGCCGCATCGTCGTGGCGGTCGTACCGGCGCATACTACTCGACGAAGCCTCTCGCATTGCTCTTGTGCATTACGTAGTATGCGCAATAGCGTAGACTTGTGCGATGATGACGCCGTAATGTATATATTACATGCCACCATGGTGGCCGCGGTAGCGGACGACATCCCAGGCGTGGAGATTATCGAGTGCTACGCTCGAATTTTATCCGGAACCATCTCAAATGTGACAAACATCGAGGTTAGAGCCGCGAGAGCTGTACCAGAGGCAAAGGCGGAGACTTTTACCATGACGTTCCCCATCGCCGTCGGTACGGGGCCATGCCATACATCGTCACGTCCATTCCCCACACGCGCACGACGGCAGAAGGGCGAGGAGGATGTGAATGATGATGATCATCATCATCAGGGGGGGGTCGGTGGTGGCGCATCATCAGTCGCAACGACAATAATGGCAATGGGAACGAACGATGATGAAACACTAATCGCGACAATGTTTATTAGTTATCATTGTTTCATTATTCCTACTGTTGATGATGGTGGTGCTACTGCTGCCGTCGTTGATGCTGCTGCTGCTCAAAATGATGCATATTTGAACGCCGAGAGCACGAGAAAGGACGATTGGGGTGCCAGCAATGATGAAATGGGGGAGAAGAGGAATGACGATACACGATATTATTATTATCATGTCATAGCCGAAGTACGCGTCCAGATTACACCCACCACATCTTCTTTTATTTCGGATATGGATGGTATGACAAGTAGAGAAACGAAGAGTCGAGTACCGCTTGGGACGATGATGCGAAAGAAGCAAAGATTTCCAACAACAACAACAACAACAACAAACACGACAGCAACCTACATCCCCAATGCATCGATTGAATTCTCATCCAATGATGCACATTTAGCATGTCTGATTCCAATACCAATAGGCTTTGAGATAGTAGTGCTACCGTCGTCTGGCGGGGATCCGACTACCACAACCACTACCGCGGCAGCAACAACAACAACAATGCCAATGATATCAACAATTGTGATTTTTCGAATACAAACAAATAATATCTCGTGTCAAAAACAAATGCAACAACGAAAGAAGTTACCCCCATTGCCCAACTATATTATCATGGAGGAGACGACTTCGACATTGGGAGGAAATACAAAGAAAAATGACTTGGAAAATAATGACTCATTAAAAATGATGATGATGATTGACAATGTCGAGAGAAATGAAAATCCAACAACACAACAGCAAAAGCATCAAACCTTGCCTGCTGTTGTTAGTCCTGGTGATACAGCACCGAGAATGTCGTCATTACATAAACGAGGAGAGTTTGTATCATACGTGGCGCATGAACCAAGAATTGTCCGAACTGCACTACAACTACCACATCCATCAACAAGTGATCTTGAGTCTTCTTTGTCTAATCGAACAATGTACATTCGCAAACTATCGCGTGGAGACAGTAGTGGAACGACTGACTCCTCCAATCTTACTACTACAACAACAACTCAATCATCAACATTAAATTATGGATCCTGCATGTGCGATATCCCGTCTGATCGTTATCGTGGCAAATCAATATCATCATCATCGTTGCTACTGGTAGGGACAATAGAAGGTCGACTATTAATTGTGGATTACACCTCGGCAAGAGTGCTACGTTCTGTATCACACAAGACGTCGTCATCTGAGACTACAATTGTTTCCAATACAATTATAGAATGTGACAAACATCATCATGAGAAATCAACGAAGGAGTCTAGTCCGATTATTCATATTTCGCAAGTTCCACCCACGCAATGGAAATCTCTCGATAGGTACGGTGAAGAACGGGGATCGCAGACCAAAGGACGTATTGCCACAGTCTTGAGAGATGGAAGTTTGAATATTTACACCACGTCATTTATTCCTTCGTCAATAAATATCTACAATGATTCGATCGTATCAAATGCTGATATATCTCAGAACGAGAATAGACTTGAAATGAACATCCATTTACTTGCATCATGTAAAGCTAGTAAGTTGGGTCTACGTTATACTCGTGCACGATGGATCAACCCATTAGTACTTTGCGCACTGACACGATCTCCATATTTGGACGATGAATATTTATGTTCTTTTGGACAGTGTTTAGAACAACGCAGTGCTGCTGTGATTATACCATCTGAAATAGTAGTGGCACAAATATGGTGTGTTGCTGAAGTCGTGGGTCTTGATCAAAAGGAAGTAGTGAATCCAATTGAAAATAACATTGGTGGATTAATTGCTAGTGGGTGGGAGATAAATGCCGGTGCCAATATTACTCTTGCTTCGGAATTGAAAATACCGTACGGAGATGATAGTCTTAATGAGCTTCTACATGATACATTTTCTCTATCACAAGCAACATTAGTCCCGGTGGTGGATGATAATCATGGCAACGAATTTCAATCCAATACCGAGAAGAAGGTGTTAAATTTTACAGAATGCTCACGGGGCATGTCGATTTTATATCACCGTTCCACTGATTGCTTTACAATTAACAGTCAAATGGTAATGTGTAAATCGTCCTCAACTACTGGATTCGATTTACGTGTCCGACCATTCTGTTTGATCTGGGATTGGAAGCGTAATGTTCCAGGGCTGACATTGGCTAGCTGTGAGTCCTACAACAACATCTACATGCAATCACTCTTTTCTTGGTTTCAACTTGGAGATGATGCAGAGTATGGTTTGTGTGCTGTACATATCTATGAAGATCTACGGCGTGGGAATAATCGTCGGATGATGAAAAAGATTTTCAGTCTCAGCTCCTTATCGCCCCGAAATAAGTTTGCTTCTGATGGATGTATGACCATTAATGAGCCATCTGCTATTCTGCTTCATTGTGATTCAGTGACATTTCCTTTCCTCTACAAGGTGCGTTGAGTATTTGTTCATTTTGTTAGAAAACACTAAGTAGCCTCTCATAGTCTTTGTTGCCGTGTGTAGTCAGGAAATACTCGTGACGTATCACTCAAATGGGAAGAGTCACGCGTGCCAACCTCGTATGTTGCATCTAATGGACCCTGCAAAATTGCCGTCATAGGGAAAGACTATGGTCGTTCAATCGCGGTTGCTGCATCTCGCGGGCTGTGCGTGTTGGATTTGTCTCGAATGTGCCAGCTAGAGAGCGGGCGATCGTCTCAGACTCCTCGATGGAAACTGTTTCGGAATGTAAATGATGAGCATCGGTTTCGTGTTGTCAGTATGGTATGGTGGGAGCGTGAAAATGACGATTTCCTTCTTGCTGTCGTTAAATATGCAGCTATTGACACCCTTAAGTTGGTTTGCTGGTCACGGAAAAGCGTTGGCTTTGGAAGCCAATTGCTTTTATCTCCATCGACCACCAACGATTATGACGCCAATGGTGGCGTTTCTGATTACGGAGTGGATTTGCCACCCGGATTTCGAGTGCAATCTATGTCAATACTTAGGGATCCCATCGATGCAGTGCCCGGTAATCAATCATCGTCGTCCAACCGTGCCCTCCTTCTTCTAGCAAATGTTTCTTGTGGTGAAGGAGCAGGCTGCTGTGTGAATTACTCTCTTTATCAGCTGCAGGTTATGACTCCTCGCAGAAAAAATGAGCTCGTGCTGGCTAGCAATGCAGCTCGTGGAAGCATACCATTGCAGATTGGTTCATCGCCTGATTTTTCTGCAATTGAATCCGTAAACGGCATCTTTCTAGCAGGTGGATCATTTTCATTTGACTTAAACAAGTCATTTTCATTTGACTTAAACAAGGGAGTGAGAGACCCAGGTAAGGAGAAATTGCTGACAATTTGTTACAATGCTCATATGTCGATTGAATCTAAACAACTTTTCTTTACCAAAGCTCCATATGATGCTATTGCGGTGATCGGTATAATGACACTGTTTCAGGGCCTGGTTGCTGTATGCGTCAATCAAACAGAACCTATTCTATATCGACCATCACTGCTCAGCAACACCCGTGAGGGTTGTCATTTCATTGTCTCGTATTGGATGGCGGGCATGATATCAAGTATAAATGGTACCCGTATTGCTTGGAATATTGTTCAGAATGATGGGAGTGCCTACTGTTGGTCGGTTCCTTGTAAAAGTGCCCACGATTCAATATCAAGAGTACAAACCGGCATAATTGCTGGAGTGGAGAAACACTCTATTCTCGGCGAGATCTGTGGTTTAGGATCTTCAAGTTTCTGGATGAATGGAGCTTCAACCAGTGACCACGAAGTAGCCATGGGACCATTTTGCTCCGATTTCTTTGCATCAACGCTTTATGCTGGGCAGAGATCTCGGATGAATTCATCAATTCCAAGCTCAGTGGCACCATTGACTTCTTTCCATGTCAGCAACTGTATTGTTGCCCCTCCGCCCTTTACTCCATTCCTTTACGTACTATTTTTGACTCTTTCATCAGAGTCATCATCGAGTGACTTCGAATGGCAGCTTGTCGACCGCTTAGGGCATAATTCTCATGACAGATCATGCGATGAACCAAACAATCATGAGGTTGCAATGAAGAATATCAAGTCAATTTTGCACGGACAGATGTATGGTGTCGGATCAACTGCATTGCGGCTAATCACCATGAAAGTTGTAGATATCCTGAATGCTTCCAGAAATGTGAGTGATCGCTGCGTTGATAGTGAAACAACTGACTACATGAGCAATGACAAGGTGCTTTTCCTACAGAAATGGAAGGTCGGCAAAGCAGTATTGTCGGAAATAGTGGCCGCTGTGAATGAGATGTATGATGCCTTAGGATTTGCGACTTTTTTCTTGTCAGTTGGAAGACAGCTGGAGCCGCACCAATTTCACTTAATCTTTCCTCTTCCAGCTATATCGCTTACACCGAATGCTATGGCGTTGCACACATCTGAAGATCTATTTTCGTTGTCATGTGATTGTGGCTCTCTTGCCACTGCTATATCTGCTCTTCCTTTATTCTCAAGCCACGAAGAATCCATTTGCATGGTGACCAAGCTAATTTATCATTGTCTTGCCAAAATCGAAGAGAATTTTCTATCCTGCTCCTCACAGATGGCCATTACATCAGATGAAGATGAGTCTTATCTTCATCAATTATTTTGGTTTGGCGTGAAACTGGAGGATGCAATAGAAATAGAGCCAATGTTTGAAGATGTTAATCATACGTTTGAGTCAAATGGAGACGAACACTCATTTGACTCGAGTCAAAGTTCAGAAGATAGCTCGACCGATGGTGAGTAATGTTGAGCACTGCAAACTTAGCAACTTTCTTTTATTCTTCTGATAGCCGAAATTCTTTAGATTACACATTTGATACATATTCTTCGGAAGATAGTCATGATGCGAGTTTCTTTTCCCCATGCCGGTCACCGCATCGGAAACCCCGGCATGGGATTATTAAGAGAGTGACAGAGACACTTTTTCCTTCATATCCGCTGAAAGAGGATTCGAAGGAGGTCGAATCTCAGTTAGATACTGAAGGAAATAGATCCATACTTTCTGGCTTTGATGATTCGCCATTAGCTGTCAATATGGTTGGTGGAAAGGTTAACAATAGCAACGAGAAGTCTCCCTACGATGTGTTGCCAAGTGTTGCAGGAGCAGTATGCCTATTTATTGGGCATGCAATTATTGATGGAACAAACAATGCAAATAATCACGGTTGGAAGGCTGTGACTGCAGTTGCACATCTTCTTCAGGGAGACAGAGAATCAGTGGCAATAACCTCCGCATGTAGGGAAATTGCTATGCGAATATCACAAAATTTGACGATTGAAGAGCTTGTCTCCATAGGATCTACAGCTACTGATATAAGATGTCCACTAGCAAGAGGGGACTCGACCAAATTGGCTTCCAATATTTTGGTCAAGCTTTCTAGAAATTGTATCAAACAAATCAGCCCTGACTTGGTTGGCACTGTTTTTAACCTTGTTCTCTTGCTGTTGTTGCGGTGTGATGTATGCCAGGATGTACAGCTAAGTAGAGCAACCTTGATCACAGTCGGCATTGTTTCCGGACATCTCAGCGGAAGGATCAATGAACTCATTGATTTTTCACAATCCTCTGATATAAATGACATTTATTCAGTGTATGCAGACTCAGAAAGAGGTTTGTGATCCAACATAAAAGCAGAGGACGTGGTCGACCTACAAAATATGATCTGCCTTACTATCGGCAGCAGCACACATGCTGTACGGACAATACAAGGTCGATTACTAACAATCTAATACTACTTGGAATTGGGATATTATCTGGCTATGCCACACCAAGACTGGTAGAGGGTGTTAATGTGGTTGTATGTCAAATTGTCATTGTCGTGTTCTACCCAAGGAAGCACTAGTAATAGTAGCAGTGATGAACAATGTACTTTAACAAACAACAATAATCATCAAATGTGTGGAATAGCATTAGGTAACAGTAGTACTAGTATTGAATTAAACGTGGTCCTATGTTGTAAAAAGGAAGTAGAGATGATATCACTCTTCTTCCGTAAATAGTAAGAACACACATAACAAACATTTAAGAAATCAATAATAATTGGGTTGGGCATAGCCTACTTCACCTCTTCTTTGATGGATCCTATACAATTACGGGCTTCTTCACTCGAAGCCTTCGTCTTCAACGCCTTAGTCTGCAAAGCCTTCGTAGGCTTCGTCTTGGGTGGAGCCGTCACGGGCTTCTTCGTGCAGCCACTGCTGCCATATCCCTTGCACCGTTTTAGGGCTTTTTCGTGGTAGAAGCTGTCATCATCTTTCGAACACAATTTACTTTCTTCCAGTCAACGTAGATATTCAGGTATGGATCATACGTCTCATCAGAGATAATCTCTGCTGCTGCGGTGGTTCCATCAGAGACAATCAGCCCTGCTGCTGCGGTGCGATTGGTAGCAGTAATTGCGGAGGTTTGAAGACCACGAGGTTGGGGTTGTCTGGTCAATATTTTTGTAAATTTTGGCTATCTATGGTCTGCGTTATTGGTTCTTGGCAAAATGGGTGTTTGCATTGTCAGTTGTGCACTCCATGCTTCATTCATGCTGAAACGCGTCTGCTATGTATACTTCTGTAGGTGACCCATTGATGCGAGTGAGCATGTCTCAAGACTGATATCACATGGTCACTAGAGACTTAGGGATTGCAAATAAAGGCCTAGGAGAACATTAGAAATCAACCGCCGGCTTCAGAAGTCATCATTGTGTGCAGCTGCACTCGGTAAACGCGATACGAAATTGAAAGAATATTGCAAAAGCGTGTTTGCGTTGTTGTGCAATGCTTCAGGAAAGCTAAACTCGGTCCGACCTTTGGAGGGTCGGACCTTCCGGAGGTCCATTTTTCTTCCCCCACACACCACACACAAAAACTCGCCATGTCTGAAAATCTCATGTCTCGATCTCCTCCTGGCGACGATGACATCAACAAGTCTGCCGCCTCGCATGATCAGGCACATCGACAACTATCGCCTCCCCTCTTCCTCCACTTTCGCGGCGGTTGGGTTGTCGCGGGCGTATAATATTATCTCCAACAAAACAACGGGTGTGCTGTGCGTCGTCTACGAAAACTTAAAGCAGGCGAGGGAGACAAGAGGTAGAAGTAGTGTGTGTGCGTGCGTGCGTTGTTGTGGATATAGGGGCAGCAGCAGTAGTAGTATCTAAGGTACTACTTCTAAATATTTTATAACGCTGCAGCGACAACAACCAACAAGGGTGACGACGATGACGACGAGGATGAAGGATATCTCGAGTTTTTAAACATGCTCAGGGAAGAAGAGCCCTCGTCTCCGGCATCGGCGGCAACTACGACGGCCACGTCGTCGACGAAGAAGAAAACGGCAGCGGCGGTCCAATGGCAGAAGGAGGAGAAAACGGCAACAGCTGCGGCCGAGGAGGAAGAAGGAGATGTCGGTTTGGAGGATTCATCCTCGTCGTTGTTACCAATCGCGGAGGAGGCAAACGAAGGAGA
>Ga0247831_1006432_pt1 | contig 13891 bp, 13 predicted proteins | sample LaCruzMarch2015__9_FD_192406 | JGI IMG/M metagenome (GOLD analysis project Ga0247831, IMG submission 192406) | Freshwater microbial communities from meromictic Lake La Cruz, Castile-La Mancha, Spain - LaCruzMarch2015_1m | ecosystem: Environmental > Aquatic > Freshwater > Lake | place: Spain...
GTCGTATTCCGGGCCAGTCCATTAATCTGGCCCACCCTTTTTGGCGCACACCACGCGCCCCGGCCCCTCTGCCTTCGGGCAACAAGGTGCACCCCCGGTGGTTTTCCGCGCGGGGCTATAGGTGTTGGTGGGAGGGAGCGCGCAGCACTAGCTGCGCATCTGTACGCGGTGGCATGCGCAGCTCGTGGTGCGCGGTCCAATGGCCGTACTTGTACATAGATGTGCACTTAGAACGCCTTAGCTTCAAGCCACCACGAATTTACAGGCGATCATCCCCGTGACGGGTCAAAATAGGGCTTATCGCCTGCAATGGTAACACGCTCCATAATGCGAACAGCTGGGAAGTAATCGGACGCGGCATAATGTTGGCAAGCGCGATTGTCCCAAAAGGCAAGCGAGCCCGGTGCCCATCGGAAGCGGCAAACACGCTCTGGCACGGCGGCGAGGCTGTACAAATGGTCCAACAACCAATCGCTCTCCTTCTTGGACAGGCCAAGAATCCGAGAAGTGAAGCCCGTGTTGACATAAATTCCGCGTCTACCAGTCTCTGGGTGTGTGCGCACAACTGGATGGGTTTGAACGGGGAATTTTTCGTGAAGCTTCTCAATGTCTTGATTAAGTCTTTTGGCAAAGACCCGTGCGATATCATGCTCAGCTTCGAGCGTGCAAACGAAAGCCTGCATGGCAGGACTAAGCGCGTCATAGGCTGCGTACATGTCTGAGAACAACGTGTCGCCGCCAACTTCAGGCAATTCAATAGCACGCAGAATTGAGCCCAGCGAAGGCTCTGCCCGCCACGTAACATCAGAGTGCCAATTATTCTCCACCCCGCGTGAGTTCGGGCCATGGGCAATGCGTAGGACCTCAGGGTCTGGCTGATCGCGCGGTGTAGCTGGGTGAATCTCTAACGGACCAAACCGACGCGCAAAGGCCAAATGCTGGGCCCGGTCAATGTTTTGGTCGCGAAAGAACACGACTTTATGGGCCAGAAGCGCCGCACGAATGTCGGCAATCATGGCGTCATCCAAGTCTTGGCTCAGATCTATGCCAAGCAATTCCGCCCCAATCGTGGGCGTCAAAGGGCGGACTTCAAAGCGCGTAAACTGGCTCGCTGGCACATGGACAGTCATGGTGACGTCTCTCCCAAATCATTATTTGAGAGAGATCGTAACCTTCATTTGGCTTTCGGCAAGCCTCACCAAAGTTAGATTTAGCCGATCACGGATTCGCTGGCTTCCAGCACATCTTCGAAAGTACGCAAGCCAGGCTTTGGCGCACAGACTAAGACCGCCATATTGCCGGGCAAGTGCAGATTATCGAGCATCTTTTCGTGAGCCAGTGGGATATCGGCCCACTCAAACACTTCCGACATACATGGATCAATTCGGCGCTCAATCACCAATTGGTTGGCCGCGCTCGCCTGTTGCAAATTGGCAAAGTGGCTGCCTTGCACGCGCTTTTGCCGCATCCACAAGAAGCGGGCGTCCATGGTCAAGTTAAAGCCCGTGGTGCCGGCACAGATCACGACCATGCCACCGCGCTTGGTGACAAAGACGGAGACCGGGAAGGTGCTTTCGCCTGGATGCTCAAAAACAATATCGACGTCACGCTTGTCGGTGACATTCCAGATGGCTTTGCCGAACTTGCGGCATTCCTTCATATAGTCGTTGAATTCCGGCCCGTTGACGAGGGGCAATTGACCCCAGCAATTGAAGTCCTTGCGGTTGAGGACAGACTTCGCCCCCATCGACAACACATAGTCGCGCTTGCTTTCGTCAGAGATTACGCCAATCGCATTAGCCCCCGAGACGGCGCACAATTGCGTGGCAAATACGCCGAGGCCACCCGATGCACCCCAAACCAAAACGTTCTGACCGGGCTTCAGCACATGGGGACGGTGGCCAAACAACATGCGGTAAGCCGTCGCCAAGGTGAGGGTGTAGCAAGCGCTTTCCTCCCACGTCAGATGCTTAGGCCGGGTCATCAGCTGTCGGGACTGAACCCGTGCAAACTGGGCAAAGGCCCCGTCCGGTGTCTCATAGCCCCAGATGCGCTGGCTGTTTGAGAACATGGGGTCGCCGCCATTGCACTCTTCATCATCGCCATCATCTTGGTTGCAATGGACCACAACTTCATCGCCGGGCTTCCAGCGCTTGACGTTCTTGCCCACGGCCCACACGATCCCGGCGGCGTCAGAGCCAACAACAGCATAATCTTGGTCATAGCCATCTAAAACGCTGACAGGTTCACCCAACCCCGCCCAAACGCCGTTATAATTGACGCCAGCCGCCATCACCAACAGGAGGACTTCGTCATTATCAATTTCAGGGGTCGGCAGAACTTCCAGCTGCATCGCCTTTCGCGGGCGGCCATGACGCTCTTTCCGGATCGCCCAGCCCCACATGGTTTTAGGCACATGATAGGCGGGGGGAATTTTGCCGACAGGATAGAGATCGAGCAAGGGCTCACCCGAAACTGGTGCTGCCGCTACATCTGTTGTCGTCATCCCGAACTCTCCCGCTGAACATGCTTGGCGCGATGGTTTTTCGCATTTTGTGGAAATTGGTTTCTTGTTAGTCCGATTTAGAGGCAGAAACATGCGCTTCCAGCCCCAATCAGACCTTGCCTGAGCCAAACTCTTGTGCTGCGCTGCAACATAACTTGTCAAGCTGTTTTTGGTCCGCCTTCGAAGGACCATTCTAACTAGCGGACAAAACCAATCTAAATTGCCTTTGAGCGATAGCGCATCGCGACATCACACCGCTCGTAGCTACAGCCATAGCGGGCCATGATATCTGGGTCGTGGACAAAACCGAGCTTTTCATAAAGGTGGATGGCGGGCTCGCAGGTATGATTGGTGAGCAGGAAGAGGGTTTCTATCCCCCGTTCTTCGGCCTGTGCTAAGGTCGCGGCCAATAAATGTTCACCAGCCTTTTGTCCGCGTGCGCTGTCCAGAACACCCATTTTTGTGAGCTCAACCGCCCCATCCTCAGTCGGCATCAAGGCGCAAGTTCCGACAATCCCCATCCCTTCAACGGACACGAATAGAATGTCGCCACCCTTGTCAATGATCATGGATTTGGGGTTTTTCAAGACTTTGCGGTCGGTCTCCTCCAGCGCAAACATCGCCTCTATCCATTGCACATTGATATCGTGAAATGCTGTGGCGAGATCGGGCGACCAAGGATGAATTTTTAGGTGGGTAGACACGTAAATTGACCTCAGAGTTTCGCCTCAGATAAGTCTATCTAAGAAGGGCTTGCAAGCGCTCCATACCAGTAGCCGTAAGAGGGTTTATGATTTCGACGCCGCGCCAGACAAAGCCAGCCTGCATATCCTCCGACAGCAAGCACGTGCAGCCAGACTCTGCGCAAACTGCCAGAATGATCGCGTCCCAAATCTGGAAATGATGTTCTACGGCCAAATTCATCGCTGCTTGAAACGCAGTTTCAGTGGTCTCTAATACTTGGCTAAGGTCGCGCCATTGCATGACTATCTCACGCGCCAAACTCGAAGTGTACCCGCCTTTGCGAACCAGAACGCGATAAAGCTCGCCAAGTGCTTGGATCGGAATTGCGACTTTGGCAAAATCCAGTTGGGCTATGCACGCATGCGCTAGCCTCTGACGGTCTGGGTCATTAATACCTTCGGCATAGGAAAGTATGTTTGAATCAAGTGCAATTTTTTGTTTTATCACCTGGCGGTCGACCTGTGTTAAAGTTCGTCACGCTCATAAAGCTGTTCACGTGGCACAGGGGGCAAATTCAAACTCACCTGATGGCGCAATCGCTCCATCAAATTGCTCTTCGCTTCCTCCCGATTAGCAGGCGCTTCGATCGGAACAAGTTTCGCATAGGGAACACCATGACGCGTAATCACAATCGTTTCCCCGCCATGGGCGCGGTTCAAGAGTTCAGAGAGCTTTTGTTTTGCATCAAACGCGGCAATTTGAGTGGTCATAATTTAATCCAGACGTAGTCCAGACTTAGCCACGATGAGAGGAATGGTCAAGAAGATTCCAATTTCTAGCCAAGCGCTAGCTTCGCATTGCCTAAGCGTTGAATCGTTCGCCCATAGCAGCGGTCAAGCAAATTTTAGCGAGAACGGCTCTGGATATCCGTGTTGGTGGAAGATTTTGCCGCTTGCATAGCGGGTATCAGGCATGGCAATGCTGCAGTGCACAAGGACACTCTAATGACTGACAAACCATTCCAACACGCCCCCGACAAGCCCTGGATCTTCCGGACCTATGCTGGCCATTCCACGGCTGAGAAGTCTAATGCGCTCTATCGGGCCAATTTGGCGGCTGGACAGACGGGTCTGTCGGTGGCGTTCGATCTGCCGACGCAGACGGCGTATGAGGCTGACCATGTGTTGGCCAAGGGCGAAGTGGGCAAGGTGGGGGTTCCGGTCAGCCATTTGGGCGATATGCGGGCCTTGTTCAAAGACATTCCGCTGGAGACTATGAACACCAGCATGACCATCAATGCGCCGGCCGCTTGGATGTTGGCGCTCTATGTCGCTTTGGCAGACGAGCAGGGGGCCGACCGCAAGAAGCTGCAGGGCACCACCCAAAACGATCTGATCAAGGAATATCTCTCGCGCGGAACTTACGTATTCCCGCCCGCACCCAGCCTCAAATTGACGGCAGACACGATTGCTTGGTGCTTAAAAGAAACGCCCAAATTCAACCCGATGAATGTGTGCTCCTACCATTTGCAGGAAGCAGGGGCGACGCCAGAGCAGGAATTGGCGTTCGCACTCGCCACCGCCATCGCCGTCCTCGATGAAGTCAAAGCCCAAGGCCAAGTTTTACCTGAAGACTTCCCCGCCGTGGTTGGCCGCATCAGCTTCTTCGTGAACGCGGGCATCCGCTTTGTGACGGAGCTGTGCAAGATGCGCGCGTTCAACGTCTTGTGGGACGAGATTTGTAAAGACCGTTATGGTGTGACCGATCCTGCCATGCGCCGCTTCCGCTATGGCGTGCAGGTCAATTCCTTGGGCCTGACAGAGCCGCAGCCGGAGAATAACGTCTATCGTATCTTGCTCGAAACCCTCGCCGTGACCATGAGCAAGGATGCCCGTGCGCGCGCCGTGCAATTGCCTGCTTGGAACGAGGCCTTGGGCCTGCCGCGCCCATGGGATCAGCAATGGAGCCTCAGGCTTCAACAAATCCTCGCCTATGAAACCGATCTTCTTGAGTATGAGGATTTGTTTGCGGGCTCCCACGTGGTGGAGAAAAAGGTCGCAGAATTGGTGGCGGGCGCTAAGGCAGAGCTGGCTAAGATTGATGCCTTGGGCGGGGCGGTCGCTGGCGTGCCTTATATGAAAGAGGGCTTGGTTCAATCTAATCGCGACCGACTGTTGGGCATTGAAGGCGGCAGCCAAGTCGTCGTTGGCGTCAACCGTTGGTCGGATACAGAGCAATCGCCCTTGTCAGCTGGCGAAGGCTCCATCCAGACAGTTGATCCCATGGTAGAAGCCGACCAGATCAAGCGTCTGAATGCCTGGCGCACTAGTCGCAACGCGGCGGCGGTGGAGGCTGCTTTGGCTGAGCTTGAGGCAGCCGCACGCGAGAACCGAAATATCATGGAGCCCTCTATCGCCTGTGCCAAAGCCGGTGTCACCACCGGTGAATGGGGGGCCTTGCTGCGCCGGGCTTACGGGGAATATCGCGCCCCAACCGGTGTCTCGCCGCTTGTGAATATCGAGGGCGAAGACATTGAAGCTGTGTCGAAAAAGGTCGATGACATCAGCGAAAAACTAGGCCGTCGCTTGGCCTTTTTGGTCGGTAAGCCAGGTCTTGATGGCCATTCCAACGGGGCCGAACAAATCGCCACCCGCGCCCGCGCCGTAGGCATGGATGTGACGTATGAAGGCATCCGTATGACGCCAGAAGAAATCGTGGCACGCGCGGTGGAGAAGAAAGCTCATGCGGTGGGCCTATCCATCCTCTCGGGCTCTCACCTCGATCTAGTCCGCGATGTCGTGGCCCGCATGCGCGCGGCGGGGCTGGGGCATGTGCCTGTGGTTGTGGGCGGCATCATCCCGCCAGAAGATGCTCGCGCGCTGAAGCAATTCGGTGTCGCAGCTGTCTATACGCCCAAGGACTTTAAGATCACCGAAATCATGGGTGATTTGGTCGATATTGTTGCCACACGGGTCGATCAATTGATGTAATTGCCATCCTCAATCCCCCTTAAATCCTAGGTTGCCAGATCACACGATTGGCCTTAGCCTCGGGCACTATTCAAGGTGTTCTAGGATTGGAGGCGGGATTGGGCAAAAGGAAATACCTACCGGGCGTCGAGATCGCCCAAACGCCTGAAGACAAGATCACGGCTGGCTTGCAAGAGGTGCAATTTTGCTTTGCAGGGGCATCTTCCAGTCTATCCCTCGTGGCTCTAGGTGCCTTAAACTTGGGTTGGTCCACATCGGCCACTGAAGGGCAGGATGTTCTTGTTTTCACTCAAATGGGGCTGGCACTTCTATTGTTGATCTCTTGCATAGCATTTACGCTCCGGGTCCAGCCGTGGCCACGGGTCTCTCTGGTGTCCGATCGGCAAATACCTTGGCATGCGCCGTCAGGCCTTTTGGCGATGGGCGGAATCTCAGCCTTAATCATCGCTGTTGCTGTGCCCATCGGTTCGGCGTTTACCCTAGCACCGGAATGGGAATCAACCATGAAGTCCTTCTTCGGCTTCGCGGCAATTGGGGTCCTGACTGGAGGGGCCTTTGTCTCTTTGTCTCGGATCGCTGCCGGTCTTGAAGCTTTGGCGTGGATCAAGGAAATCCGCAGGGAACAAGGCGTGATTGAACTCTCCCCCGGCCAACGCATCACCAAACAGGCCGAACAAGAACCCCAACTGCCCAGCTGGGCCCAGACTTTATAGCGAGGGGAAGATGACTGAACTTGTTAGTGATAAAGCGGAAGCCCAGAAAATCCTGTTCTGGACTGATAAGCGACCCATCGCGCCCGATGTGGAGACACGTATCACGTGTGCGATTGCGGAGGCGGTTACCGCGATTGCGGGAACTCCAGCGCTCTTGATATTTTTGTATTTCATTTACAACGCTAGTTCGGAACGTCAAAATATCGAAAACCCCATATTGGATACATACGGCTATCCAGTTGTAATGTTATTGATTATTGTGATTCAGCAATTCTTGATTGGTAACTTTCTAACCAAATGGGGGAGTGGCCAAAATCTAGTCTGTCAAAGTGGCATCCCTCGCGAGCGAACACGCAATAGCCGATGGATTGCAGTATTGCTTTGCTCTGTCGGCGCTATTGGGGCGGTCTCAATGATTTATGATTTGATTAGTGGCAATACTGGAAACGGTCTATTCGGGTCTTTTTCCGTGGAATTTTTCATGTTCGTGCTAATATTCGGAGTTTCATCTGGTATTGCTACTGCTCAAGAAAGATTAAGCTGGATACTCGACCTTCGCGCGCAGCAAGGTCACGCCATTCCGTTTGAAGCCCACCCCATGGCAGCCCCAATGACAGTGGAAAATGACTGGTGGAAGAAGCCGACGCCTTAGGTCACAATCGCCTTGATCAACACAGCCAGCGCCGTAAACGCCAGATAGGCTCCAAACGCGCGACGCAGCATCGTCTTGTCCAAGCGGTGGGCGAGCTTGGCACCATAGGGTGCGACCGCCCCGGTCAACAGGGCCAGAATCACAAAGCCCGGCACATTGATATAGCCAAGCGACAGCGGCGGTCTGCCATCGACGCCCCAGCCCATAAGGATAAAACCCAAAGTCGCAGGTACGGCGATGGCGACGCCAAAACCTGAAGCCGTGGCCACTGCTTGATGGATCGGCCTGCCGGCTAAGGTCATGACGGCAGAGCCAAAGGCACCCCCGCCAATGCCCATCAGCGCCGAAACGGCTCCAAGGCCTGTGCCGACACTGGCCCGAGTTGGCCCCGTTGGCACGTCGCGCATGATCGTCCAGCTCTCTTTGCCAAGGCCCATATAGGCGGCCAAAGCGATGGCAAAGGCTCCATAAATTAGGCCGAGGGTTGCTTTATTGGCAAAGCCCGCCAGTACCGCACCGATGATGGCACCCAGAGCTATCCACGGGATAAAGCCTTTGAGGACAACCTCATCCACCGCACCATGCTTACGGTGGGCCGCGACTGAGCGTAGCGAAGTGGTAATGATCGTCGACAGGCTGGTACCCACGGCCACGTGTAGATTGGCGTCCCCGCCCAGTCCAAACACGCCAAAGGCATAGAAGAGGGCAGGGACGAGGACGGTCCCACCACCAACGCCAAACAGGCCCGCGATCAGGCCTGCAAACACGCCAGCCCCGGCCATCGCTGCAATGAGAATAACTAGGTCTTGGAGTGGCGGCATCAGGCCGCGATCTCGCCGCGATTGGCAAAGCGGGTCGCTTCGCGTTCAATCAGCTCGAGGGCACGGTCATAAACTTCCATGCCAGCCCCAGCCCGGCTCTCTTCGCCTAATTGACGGCGGAACATGCGGGCACCGGGCTTGCCCGCAAACAGGCCGAGCATGTGGCGGGTGATGGCGTGCAAGGGCACACCCTCTGCCAAGCGCCGCTCCACATAGGGCCGATAGGCGCGATAGGCCTCTTCAGGGCGAACGATCTCCGTGTCATTCCCCAAAATCTCACGATCAACCCGGCCCAGCAGGGCAGGGTCATGATAAGCAGCCCGGCCCAGCATCACACCATCAAGGCCTGCGACTGCCTCTTGTGCCTGCTCAATACTGGCAATGCCGCCATTCAAGATGATGGTCAACTGCGGGTGTGCGGCTTTCAACTCGCGCACCAGATCATAGTCCAAGGGCGGGATTTCGCGATTGTCCTTGGGCGAGAGGCCTTTCAGGATTGCCTTGCGTGCATGGACAACAAAAACGGTGACGCCTGCTTTGGCCACGGTCTCGACAAAGCCAAACAAGCTCTCACGGGGGTCTTGTTCATCGACGCCGAGGCGGTTCTTAACGGTGACGGGCAAATGCGTGGCCGCTTGCATAGCGCTGACGCATTCGGCCACGAGTTCAGGCTCTCGCATCAGGCAGGCCCCGAACCGGCCTGACTGGACGCGGTCCGACGGACAGCCAACATTAAGATTTATCTCCCCATACCCAAAATCAGTGGTAATCTTCGTAGCTTCGGCAAGCTTACGAGGATCAGAGCCACCAATTTGTAACGCGACGGGGTGTTCGCAGGCGTCAAAGCCGATCAGGCGCTGGCGGTCACCATGGATGAGCGCATCTGCCGTCACCATCTCTGTGTAGAGTAGGGCACCTTTGGACAGCGTACGGTGAAACGCCCGGCAATGCCGGTCTGTCCACTCCATCATAGGGGCAACGCAAAAGCGCCGATCAAGCGTATCGGAAGTCATGGCCGCTCCATGCCTTTTTTAGCCCCAAAACGCAAATCTGCAGAAAAATGCACAAAGGGCGAAAAATGTGTTTGACACATGTGGTGTGCTATAGTAGTAATACACCCATGCACTACAGCAGTGCAGCACAAACACAACGACAGACCAACAGGAGAAACCAACATGATCACATTTATCGTCACAATCTGGCTCAGCGCTTTGGGTGCCGGCATGGCCACGATGGCAGCTACCGAACGCAACTAAGCAAACCTTCCAACCTCTACCTCCCCCTTAAATCCTCCCCCCTTCAAAAACACAAAAGGAATACCACCATGATCACCATCGCAATCACCGCTTGGCTCAGCCTCTTAGGCGCAGGTTTAGCTTCCATGGCCGCCGCAGAACGGGCCTAAACCTTAAGCCTTCCTCCACGCCATCTCCTCCGACCCTGCATAAATCGCCGCTACAACAAACCATAAACCCGCTCCTCCCCGAGCTTCACACCAAGGATAAAAATCATGATCAACCTTATTGTCGCCGCCTGGCTTTCCGTACTCGCTTCTGGCCTTCTGGGCATGGCGGCTTCTGACCGCCACTAAAGCAACCCCCGTAATCGAACCGGCATCGTCAGCCCCTACGCCTCCAACGTCCCTACGATGCCCAACCTAGGGCCGGCTTTGCCGGCCCTATTTTTTGTTGAGAGCTTATGCGGTCCAAGCCTTGGATGGCGCGCTCAAATCGCCTACATCAAGGAAATGGCTCGTTATCTGATCACTTCTGCACTTCCTTACATCAATGGCATCAAGCATCTCGGCAATCTTGCGGGGTCTATGCTGCCTGCAGATGTGCACACGCGCTTCCGGCGCTTGCAAGGCCATGAGGTCTTGTTTGTCTGCGCAACCGATGAACATGGCACACCGGCAGAATTGGCAGCGGCTGAGGCTGGCATGTCGGCCAAAGCTTATTGTTATGAGCAACATCACATTCAGCGCACGGCAGGTGAGGGGTATTCCCTTTCGTTTGACTGGTTTGGCCGCTCTTCCAGCCCGCAAAACTATGCGCTCACACAGCATTTTGCTGAAATGCTGGAAGCCAATGGCTTGTTAGAGGAACGCGTTACGAAGCAAGTCTATTGTATCGATGATGCGCGCTTCTTGCCCGACCGCTATGTCGAGGGGACCTGCCCAATTTGCGGGTTTGAGGATGCGCGTGGCGACCAGTGCGATAATTGCGGGTCGTTGCTAGACCCCACGCAATTGAAGAACCCGCGCTCTAAGATTTCGGGTTCTACCAACATCGAAGTGCGCGATACTGCTCATCTGTTCTTGCGTCAGCCATTAATGGAAGACAAAATCCGCGCTTGGGTCGATGCGGCAACAGACTGGCCGCATTTGGCGCGCTCCATCGCCTATAAGTGGCTCGATGAAGGCTTGCAGGACCGGGCGATCACGCGGGACCTGTCGTGGGGCGTACCCGTTTTGAAAGACGGCAAACTACGTCCAGGCTTTGAAAACAAAGTATTTTACGTCTGGTTTGATGCGCCGATCGAATATATTGCCGCGACCCAAGAATGGGCTTTGGCCACGGATGGCGATTGGCAGCGCTGGTGGCGGAAAGATCAGGGCGCAGAAGATGTGACCTATGTTCAGGTGATGGGCAAGGACAATGTGGCCTTCCACACCGTGTCTTTCCCCGTGACGATTTTGGGTTCAGGTGAGCCTTGGAAATTGGTTGACCGCTTGAAGGCCTTTAACTGGCTGACTTGGTATGGCGGGAAATTCTCGACCAGCCAAAAGCGCGGCATCTTTATGGATCAAGCATTGGAATTGCTCAGCGGCGATTATTGGCGCTGGTATCTGATGGCCAATGCACCTGAAAGCTCCGATGCAGCTTTCACGTTGGAAGGCTTCCAAGCCACCGTGAATTCCGACCTCGCCAATGTGCTGGGCAATTTCGTCAACCGCATCATGAAGTTTGCCGCCGCCAAGTTTGAAGGCAAAGTCCCTGCCATTGGTGTTGCAGGGGAAGCGGAGGCCAAGCTGTGGACCGAAGTCTCAGCCAAGATTGCTGCGATCACGGCATTCCACGAAGAGATGGAGTTCCGCAAAGCCGCCGCCGAAACCCGCGCCCTATGGGCTTTGGGCAATGAATATCTGCAAACAGCGGCCCCTTGGACCGCGATCAAAACGGATGAGGCTTTAGCCGCCGTCGGCGTCCGCACGGGCCTTAATCTGGTTGCGCTGTTCGCAATCTTGGCCCAACCCTTTGTGCCAGAGGCCGCAAGCCGGATCTTGGATGGCATCGGCGTGCCAGAGAAGAACCGCATGTGGCCAAGCGCCGATGATGCAAGCCTCTTGGATGCTCTTCCCCATGGCCTTCAGACCCTGGTACCTGATTTGTTGTTCGCCAAGATTGAAGATGAGCAAGTGACGGCTTGGGCCGAACAATTTGGTGGCGGTGGCTAAGCCATGGCGAGCTTAAACGCGACTGATCCGATCCTTTTTGTCGGCAATGGCGGCGGGTCCATGTTGGCCGAAATTGTCTTAGGGATGGCGGGCGTCCGGTTCCGGGTGGAGGTCGCGGCCTGGGGGGACAATGGCCTTGAGAGCGATGGGCTTCATGCCAGTAATCCTCTCGGCCAAGTACCGACCTTGGTCTTTCCCAACGGGACAGTGTTGACTGAAACGGCAGCAATTATGCTGACGATCAACGACTCACGGCCTGATCTCGAACTTGTCCCCACGCTCGACAGTGGCCTGCGTCCATCCTTCTGGCGCTGGCTCATGTTCATCAATGCCGCCATCTATCCCAGCTTCACTTATGGCGATTATCCGCAGAAATGGGCCGATCAGGACCAAGAGGGTCCGCTGCGCACCCGGACAGACCAGCACCGCAAGCGTCTGATGCTGCATTTGGAGCAGCAAGTTAGCCACCCGTGGTTCTTGGGCGAGACCTTTAGTGCGCTCGATCTTTATATCTGGATGTTGATCCAATGGCGGCCAAAGCCGGACTGGTATCAGACCCACGCGCCCAAGCTTTATACTATTGCCAAGCGCGTCGATGATCTGGCTGCAACTAAGCGGGTCATAGCACGAAATGGCGTTAAACCACTGCCTTAGGAGGAATTGCCTAAAACAAAAAAGCCTCCCCAAGATTGGAGAGGCTTCTTCTGGTTAGGTGCTAAAGCCCTTAGGCTTTAGAACTTGCGGACAAAGCTGGCTGTGTAGCCATTCGCACCCTTGCCTTCGGTGTAGCGGGTGTAGTCCAAACGGAGGCCATTGGCATCGTCCAACATATACTGGCCGCCAACGCCGACAGCGAACGAGCCGTCGTCGTCTTTCACCTTAACGCCAGCCGCTTTGGCTTCTGCCCAGCTATGGACATAACCGGCGCGACCGATCAGCGACAAGCGCTCTGCCACTGGCGCGCTGGCCACAGCAAAGGCACCCAAGGTGCCGCGGGTCTTGACGTTGACGCTATTGACCGTGTCGTCATTGACGCCAATGCCGCCTTCGCCTTCAACGGCAAAGTTTGGCGTGAACTGATAGCCAACGCGGCCATTCAACGTGCCGGTGTCAGATGTTTTATTTTGGAAGTGGTTGTAGCCACCATTGATATAGGTTTGGCCAGCTGCATCTTGAGCAAAGCTAGGAGCCGAAGCGAAAGCGGTAACAGCCAAAATGGCGAGAGCGAAAATACGCATGATCTAGTTCCTTTGTTCGTTCTGCGACCACATCTCAAAAGCCTGAGTGGCTATGAGACGATCGCTAGTTGATCCAAAGGCTCCCGGGTTGTGACGCCGCTCTTTGTCGGTCGTCTAGAGCAACGCCCACTCTTTCTGGCTCAGAAAGAGTGGATGAGCTGTTGCTCCATTTTTGATTTAGAGCGCAACTTTGATCCTAAGGATCAAAACGCGCTCTAAGGGGGAGGAGAGCCTTTCGACACGACTAAGGTAGGGACTGTGACCCCGCCTCCGCAACTTACCATTCTGTCATATTAAGGGTACAAATACACATTGTGATCAATAAGATACAGATTGTGGCGGAACCTTGTCCCTCAGATGAACCGGGGGTAAATGCGTACCGGTTCCGCCCGATTCACGCCGCAATTGTCCCGTTCTTGTGTCAGATGGGACATGCAAAACTGCATGGAACGATTACATACCTATGCGTTTTAGGATTGCGGAATAGGCGAGGACGGGCTTGCTCTCTTGGCTCAGCACGCCGCGGATGAAAAGCATCGTACGGGTTGCCCGCACAATGTCGGCGGTTGATTCGATCAAGAGACCGGCCTTTGCGCCGCCAACAAACTGGCTTTCAAACTGCATCGTCACGCAGGGCTGCGCATTCATATAATCATGACAATGGGCAAACAGGGCGAAGTCCGCAAACGTCATGAGGCAACCACCATGAATATTGCCCATGCCATTGCAATGCTGCTGTTCGGGCATAAAGGCGCAGGTATAGCCACCCTCAGCTAACGGCTTCATATAGAAAGGGCCAGTGAGCGTCTCAAACGGGTCAGAGCCATTGC
>Ga0247831_1006433_pt1 | contig 13889 bp, 9 predicted proteins | sample LaCruzMarch2015__9_FD_192406 | JGI IMG/M metagenome (GOLD analysis project Ga0247831, IMG submission 192406) | Freshwater microbial communities from meromictic Lake La Cruz, Castile-La Mancha, Spain - LaCruzMarch2015_1m | ecosystem: Environmental > Aquatic > Freshwater > Lake | place: Spain...
TGGATCTGCGCCGAACCCAACCTTTAGCACTCGTCAGTTCTGCGGTGCGGTAAGTGTTCGCAATCCAGCCGCAGTGGCATGGATGGCACAGGGTTCCTCGACGATTCTCAGCACGGGTCCTGTATTCCGGGTGGCACCGAATGCCACCACGACCTATGTGGCCATGATTACGGACTCTGTTTGTACGACCACCGATGCGGTGACTGTCTTCACAGTGGGTCAGAACCAAGTCACCGGTACCTTCAAATACAACAACACCCCTCAAACCCCGATGACGAACTCCACCGTTCAGTGTCGTGATGCGAACAACGTTGTTCTTTTGACTGCTCAAACAGACGCAACGGGTACCTATTCCATGTCCGGTATGACCAACGGTACCTATACCGTAACGGGTGTTACCAACAAGCCTTGGGGTGGTGTTAACTCGGTAGATGCCTTGGGTATTGCGAGAAGCTTCACCGGCGCGGCTCCATTGGTGGGATTGCGTGTGAAAGCGGCCGATGTAAACGGCTCCAACACGATCAATTCTTTGGATGCCTTGACTACTTCTCGTCGCTTCTCTGGTAGCATTGCCTCCTTCACGGTCGGTAACTGGGCCTACGAGGCGGTACCTACGACGGTTGCCGGCGGTGTAACAACCCGCAACATTATGGCCCTTGCCTACGGTGATGTGAATGGTTCTTACCAACCAAACACGGCCCTCCGTCTCGACCCCCGCATGGTTGCATTTAATCAGGGTTACATGACCGCTTCTGATTTGACCATCCTTCCGGTTCGCATTGATCGCGCACTGTCTCTTGGTGCTCTTTCGGTGGTGGTTGAATTGCCAGTTGGTGTTCGTGCCGAGGCGGTTCGTTCAGCCCTTATCAAAGGTGACTTTGACTTCCATCAAAACGGCAACGAGCTTCGCATCTCTTGGTTCTCTGTCGACGGTGTGGAACTTTCCGAAAACGATCTACTCTTTAGCATGGAACTAAGTGGGGTTAGCAGCCTTAACGCCGCTGACCTTCATTTTGGGGAGTTGAGCGAAGCTGCATCGCCTCTGGCCGAAGTTTATCCTCTGGTAGGTCTGCGTATGCCTCGTGTATCCGGTGTGGGTCAGGAAGTTAGTCTGTACCCCAACCCAGCCCGTGATTTGAGCCAAATCCGTGTTCGCTTGAACAGCACAGCCGATGTTGCAGTGCGTGTTCTGGATGCACGTGGTCGTCAAGTTGCTGACTTCTCACGTCGCATGGAGGCAGGATACCAAGTATTGGATCTTGTGACCGAAGGTTGGAGTGAGGGCCAGTACCGTGTAGAGATTTCGGTTCTGGAGGGCAAGGAAGTCCGCCAACACGGATTCCGTCTCCAGGTTCGCAAATAATCATCCCACGCCAAAGAGGCGTTTTCGAGGGGGTAGCCGCAAGGTTACCCCCTTTTTTGTTTGATAAATAAAATTTAATTTAAAAAGGCAGACACCTATTGCTTTTTGACATTGGGAGGCCTAACTTTAGACAACTAAAATTGTACATCATGAAAAAAATCTTCACTTTGCTGGCTTTGATGGCTTTGGCCGTGAATGCCTGGGCCCAGAGCGCTCAGCATCGGGTCGCCAACGAGCTTAGGTCTGTTGCAGTTCAGGATCCATCATCCCGGACAATTTCGGCACCGGCCTTGAATACTGGTTCGGTTCGACCTGATGCGGTTACGACCGTTTGGAGCGAGAATTTCAGCGTGAACCCAACTTCCAATGGTTGGCAGAATCTCGGATTTAGCGGCCTAAACAACACCTCCGTTCCAGATACCTTCGGGGTATGGGAATACCGCGGCTCAGCGACAACCCCTGCTGCTAACCAGGGATCGCGCGGTGCCTATAGAGGTTCAACGGTTGCCATTCAATCTGCAACTCGTTCCAATGGTTTCATGATTTTTGATTCCGATTGGTTGGATAACAACGGTGTGGCCGGTGCCTTTGGGCAGGGTCGTTTCCCGTCTTCCCACCGTGGAATGTTGGTTTCTCCCATGTTGGATATGACCAACAATCCTTATTTGAATTTGGTTTTTGCCCAGTATTACCGTCGCTTTGGCGGTCCTGCTTCTGTTCAAACATCCCCTGCTTCATTTTTGCTTTTTTCTAGGGATGGTGGTACGACTTGGTCCGATACCATGGTTATCAATTCCGATGTGGCTGTTAATTCGGCCACCCCAGCAACCAACAATGCGGCTGCATATGCTGCAGGCGGTCCCGGCATCAAGACGTACAATGTTTCACAATACATTGGCGGACAAGACAGTGTCAAAATCGCCTTTTTGTTTAACGGGGATTACTATTTCTGGCAGTTGGATGATGTTCGTTTGAATACTATCCCAGGGAATGATTTGTCCATCGTGAGCACGGTCATCCAACCGGATACATCTCTTGGGCGTTTCTTGGAAACCCACCGCGTAACTGAACTTAACAAAACACATAATCGTTTTCAGGCCCGTGTTCGCAATTTGGGGGTTTTTCCAGCAACGGGTGTTGTTCTGACGGTGAACGTGAAAGACTCCTTGGGTAACCCATTGTTCTCTGGAACCTCTGTTCCAACCAACATTGCCCCCTTTACAGATTCGGTTATTTCCATTTCCACCCTTTACACTCCGACGGTTAAAGTTTTTACCTATTGTGATTATTCAGCTTATGCAACCGGTGTTTCCGATGAGGATTCATCCAACAATGTTGCTCGTCGCCAGTTAGAACTCACCGATACCATCTTTGGTACGGCTCAGACGCTTCCAACGGCGCAGGGATCCTTGGGTACAGCCTCCTTTACCGGTGCGACGGACCTTCCTATTGCCAACATGATTGAGATCGTGAGCCAGGATACGGTGATGAGTGCTTCTTTCCGTGTTTTCCAGGGCACTTCAGGCAACCCTGCTTCTGGACCGGTAGGTAGTAATATCTACTTCACCATTGAAGGAAACGACACCGCATCTGCGAATGCCGGTCTTCCAGGAGGTTTGGCTTATGTATTGATGGAGACGGATTTGTATACCGTTACCCAGGCCGATTACGATCGTGGTTGGATTACAGTTAATTTCCCATCCACCATTGGTGGTTCTCCCCAAAATCTTATTTTGGCCCCTGGTCAATATTGGTTGGTAGCTCGTATGTTCTCCAATGCCGGTCAAAACCATATCCGAATTCTAGATGACCAATCCATTACGCAGCCTTGGTACACCTCGGTTATCAATGTAAGCAATACGTGGTACAGCAACGGAAATAATTTCCGTATGCCTTTGAACCTCCGTTCTGGCTATACGCCTCCTCCATGCCAGGCTTCTTCGGCTTTGTCGGTTAACAGTGTCTCGAATACGGGAGCCAGCCTTGGTTGGACAGCCGTATCTGGAGCAACCTCCTACGAAATCAAGGTACAAGCTGCTGGTTTGGGAACTCCTACAGGATCGGGTACCATTGTTTCCACCAATAGCTTTAATGCTGCTGGTTTGAGCCCTAACACATCCTACGAGTACTATGTCCGCACGAATTGTGCTGGTGGTCTGTTCAGTTCTTGGGCCGGTCCTTCGACCTTCCTAACCAATTGCAACAGTGTAAGCATTCCCCTCCTGGAGAATTTTGAACCTGCTTCATCGACTCGTGGTTGCTGGAGGAGCGTAGGAGCCTGGCGTTTGGCCAACGGTGTTTCCAATAACACGGTATCAGCCAATGACACGGTTTCGATGTATTTTGACTTCTACAACACCCCCAAGAATACCGGTGGTTTCTCTTTGTATACCCCGCAATTCGCCCCTGTTCCATCGGGTACCGCGTTGAAGTTTGCCTATGCCCACGCTACGTATTCCAATACCGATACCGACCGCGTTGTGATTTTGACAACGACCAACGATTCAACTTGGGTGACCTTGGATACCTTGGTTGGTGGACCGAACGGTTCCATGACCACAGCGCCAAATTCTCAGGGTGCTTTTGTCCCAACTGCTTCGCAGTGGGGTGCCAAGACCTATACCTTGCCAGTTGGAACCATCAAGGTTCGTTTCCAGGCTCGTTCAGACTATGGTAACAATGCGTTCTTCGACAACATTGAAATCGGATCGACCGCGACGCTTGCTGGTTTGCTCCGTTACAACAACACCGCTGCAACTGGCTTGACCAACAGCGATGTTCGCCTCTTGTCGGGTACCGCTCAAATTGCAACAGCTGTTACAGGTACCGGTGGTGCTTATACCATCAACGCCATTCCTGCCGGTTCTTACACCGTTACTGCTGCCACGACCAAGCCTTGGGGTGGTGTGAACGGCGCAGATGCCTTGACCATCAACCGTCACTTCTCTGGTGCGGTGCCTTTGGTAGGTCTGCGTCTCAAGGCCGGTGATGTTAACAACAACGTGGCCGTCAATTCACAGGACGCCTTGTTGGTTAGCCGTCGTTTCTCAGGTATCACTTCCTCCTTCACAGCTGGTAACTGGTGTTTCGAGTCGCTGCCTGTGAATATCACAGCGGGTACGGTGACCCAAAACCTACTCGGACTTTGCTTTGGTGATGTGAACGGTTCTTATAGCGGTATCCCCGTGCGTTCCAATGCCCCGGTTGTCCTATCTCAGAGTGGTGTAGCCCATGTTGATGGTGGAGAAATCCTTTTGCCAGTAACCGCTGGCAAGGCCATGGAAATTGGTGCTTCTTCTTTGGTATTCGAATTGCCTGCTGGTTTGGAGGTATTGAATGTCGAGAGTGCTTTGCCGGGTTCTGATTTCATCTACAATGTTGTGAATGGACAGCTTCGTTCGGTTTGGCATCACTTGGAAGGCGCTCGTTTGGCCGAAGGGGATGTATTGATGACCATTCGTGCCCGCTCTAACGGTGTTGTAGGTTCCAACCTGACTGCAACCGAAGAGTGTGAGCTTTCCACCCTTTGGGCCGAGGCCATCGATGGCGCAAGCCTTCGTATCCCTGCTTTGGTTGCTAAAGGACAGGATTTGGGTCTCGCTGCCTACCCCAACCCTGCCCAAGACCAAAGCATGGTTCGCTTTAACCTGAATTCAAACGCTTCCGTATCCGTCAAATTGACAGATGCAATGGGCCGCGTTGTCCTGGAGCAGGTTTTGGCCAATCGTCCAGCGGGACGCCATGAAATTTCTTTGGACACCAAAGGGATTTCGAATGGTGTTTACAACCTCGTTCTGACATCGGACCTGAACGGTCAAGCCAAGGTTGAAACCTTGAAGCTGCAGGTTCGCCACTAAGTCGGAGCGTACCATTTTTTTGAACGGCCGGGCCCCAAAGCCCGGCCGTTTTTGTATTAATTTTGGGTGAAAGGGGACCAAAACTTGGATTAATCTCCCTTTTTGCCTAGTTTTAAGGCTAAATACACTTATTAATCAAAAACCAAACCATGCGTCAAATTTCTACCTTTTTGGGTGCCCTTCTGCTTGGCCTTTTTTTACAGACAAGTGGGGTCTATGCCCAGACGATCAATACCACCTTGGGCACCGTAACAGGTGTATGCGTTGGTGACACCGTTGTCGTTCCAGTGACGGTAACGATGGCTTCTGGTATTAGTACTTCGGCGATTTCCTTGTCCATTGACTACGATACCACCAAACTGCGTTGTATTAGCTCGGTGACCTCCCTCAATTCCAATATAGCTACTGGCTTTTTGAGCAATTGCGGTCTTTTCACTAATTTGAATCCTGGTTCGGGGCCGTTTACTCCCACGACCCGTCGTCAGTTTAGGGCGGCCTGGTTTGCGTTAGCGCCGGTTGCTTTCAATGGTTTGATGTTCAATCTGCGGTTTGTCGCTTTGGCCAGCACATCTGGGTCCTCGCCCATTGCTTGGGACCTAAATACAGCCGGTAATTGCGAGTATGCAGATGAGTTTGCCGATGTTATTCCTAACTGTACCTTTGCCAATGGTTCTTCAACCATTGCATCTCCAGCTTCTATTTCATCTCAACCCAGTGGATCGACCAGTATTGCAGCTGGTGCAAATACATCTTTTACCGTTACAGCCGTCGGCAGTCCCACCTACCAATGGCAGGAATTGACCGTGGGTGGGTCATGGTCCAATATTTCCAATGGTGGGGTTTATGGTGGAGCTACAACCGCCACTTTGACGATCACAAGTGCTACGGTTGCGTTGAACGGCAATCAATACCGGGTGATTGTAACAGGTGGCTGCGGTGCACCTCTTACTTCGACCGCCTTGACCTTGTCAGTAACTAGCGCGAATGCGACCGGACTAACAGCAGGCAACGCGAATGGTTGCCAAGGCGATACGGTTTTGGTTCCGATCAGCGTTTCGGGCCTCAATGGCGCCACGGCCTTTAGTTTCAAGTTGAATCTTCCTGCGGGAATTACCTATGTAGGTTTGGCGAACGTTGTTAGCGGCTTGACTTCGGCCACCGGGTCGGTTGCTTCGGGTGTTTTGACGATCAACTGGACTGGCTCAGCCTTTACGCAGGCTAGCGGAACAATCATGAATATTCGTTTGGTATTGGGTGCTCAGGGTGGATCCTTGGCTTGGGACAATACAACCTCGATTACACCGAATTCTACGTTGAGTTATACCAACGGTTCTTTGGGCGTAACGCCTCTTCCAGTTATTGTGACTCAACCCATCGCAGCGATTACGGTTGCTGAATTTCTGGGAACCAGTATTTCAGCAGTTACCAACAATGCCACGAACTTCCGTTGGCAAAAGCAGGATGTAGGTTCAACAACTTGGGCTGATTTGAATGATAACAATGTCTATTCGGGAACGGGCACCGCGGTGTTGAATATTTCTTCGGCTTCTCTATCGTTGAACGGAGCGCGTTATCGCCTACGCATGTCGTCGGGTACGTGTCCTGCTCAGGTTAATTCCAGCGTTTGCACATTGACCGTGACGCCTATGCAGATTACCTTGAATGCTCTGGGTGCCAATGCCTGCGCTGGGGATACGGTGACTATTCCAGTTCGTGTTAGCGGTGCCAATGCTATTTCGAACATGAGTATTTACCTCATCTACAGTGCGTCCAACCTGACCTTTTTGCCTGCCCTCACGGATAGTTTGTTGAATGCTAATATTTCTGTTCAAGCGATTACCTCACCAACTCCTAGGATCTTTATTTCTTACAACGCGGGTCCTTCGATTAATATGAATCAAACCACGGTGGTTCGTTTGCGTTTCCGCGCCTTGGGTTCATCGGCTATGACTTGGTCTAATAATTCGGATTTTTCGAATAGCATTGGAGATGCCGTCGCTCTTACCCAGATTACAGGTGTAAGTAGCAACGTTTCCGTCACCGAAGCAGTTGTGACGGCCGCTGGTTCGACTTCTTTTTGTACGGGTGGTTCTGTTGTCTTGAATGGTAATACCATCGCTGGTGCAACCTACCAGTGGCTAAATGCCTCGGGTCCTATCGCAGGTGCTACCAATGCTTCTTACACTGCTACTACGGCAGGTAATTATCGTTTTGCTGTTGCTGTTGCCGGCGGTTGTGCCGATACATCAGCTCCTGTTACGGTGACTACGTCGGCTCCTCCTGTGGCCGCTATAACGGCATCGGGTCCAACGACTTTCTGCCAAGGCGGGAACGTTGGTTTGGTTGCTACCAGAGGGAACGGCTTTACTTACCGCTGGTACAGGGACAATACGCGTCTCTCCAATTTGGCTCCCAACCAGGACTCCATTGGGGCTTTGTTGTCAGGAACGTATCGTGTTGTTGTGATCAATGCTGGTAACTGTTCGGATAGTACAGCGGCTGGTATTGTGGTAACGGTTAAGTCCAAACCACGTCCACCCATTGTGACTCGCCCTGCCACAGCTCCCGCCTCGGATTCCTTGTTTACCAATATCCGCAACCAGAACAACATTACTTGGTTCCGCAACGGGGTTGCATTGACTGTTGGTGCTGATGGCGCGCTTCGGATTACTGCAAACGGAATTTACCGTGCGGTTCAGGATAGCAATGGTTGCCGTTCGGATTCATCGAATGCTTACATCGTAACCGGCGTAGGAATTTCTGAAATGGAAGAAAATTCCCTTGGTTTGGTGGTTTATCCCAACCCAGGACGTGGCATTGTTAATCTGACGGGTCGCTTGGATGACCGGATGGGTTTGACTTCGATTGTAGTTACGAATCTTGCTGGTCAGGTAGGTGCCCGTTTCGAAGTGGAGGGTTTGAGTGGTGTCTTTAGTCAAACCTTGGATTTGGGTCATTTGGCCCCGGGCGTTTACATGATTACCCTCCAAAGGGAAGACCGCAGTGGGGTGATTCGCTTTGTCCGTGAATAAACCTTTCGGTATTTTTAGGAAATGCGCCAATACGATGTTGGCGCATTTTTTTTTGGTTTTTGGTTTTGTTGCAGGGGAGGTTGGGGGCGTAGGGGCGGAGGTTCGTTTTCCTGTTGCGTCTCAGGCTTTGTCTCGGGCAAAGGATTTTTCGGAGTTCGTTGAAAACTCGGCCCTCTTTAATTGTTCAATAGACTGGGTAACTAGCAGCGGTTCGCCCAATCCTTTGGTCTGTTTGCAAGGGAGTCTGTTTCCTATTCGATTTGCAACGACGGGTGCTACGAGTGCATCCGTTTTGGGTTTACCTACAGGGTTAACGGGTGCATGGGCCAACGATACCTTTACGATAAGTGGGTCGCCTACGATGCCAGGTACTTATCCCTATACCGTTTCCTTGGTGGGTGTTTGCAGTGCGGGGACGGTGACGGCGAGCGGTACCATAACCGTTCAGTCTGCTTTTCCAGGCGCTCCCAATCTGTTCTCCTCCACGTCCGATTTATGTCCCGGAGACACGGTTACCTTGTCGGTCGTTCCCGCCAGTCAGTTTTTGGTTTACCGGTGGTTCAATAGGGGTCAACCGGTTAGCGGCCCTTACGGTCTGGGTGTTTTGGGTTTGGCGGGTAGTCAGTTTCGTTCCGTCGATTCGGGATCGTACACCGTTCGAGCGGTCAATTCGGCGGGGTGTATAGGTCCTGTTTCGAATCCCGTAAATGTCGCAATTTTGATTGGAACACAGCCTCTTGTGTCGATGCAACCGGTTTCTAGGACGGTTCCTTTGGATGATACCGCCTATTTTGAGGTTCAAGGTTCTGGCTACGATACCATTCAGTGGGAGTATAAGCCGGTACCATCTGCGCCGTGGATGAATGTGGGGCCGTCGGCAGGTCCGTTTATGGGACCGTCCAACCTGCCTAGACTTTGGGTCTTGGCGGGAAGCCCTAGTTTGTCAGGTTGTCGTTTTAGGGCCAGGATGAGCGGCTTAAGTCGTTGTGTGCCGGATGTTTGGACGCAGGAAGCGACTTTATCGGTTCAGCAGGTCGCCCCCTTTCGTCTTCGTTTGGATACCGTGGTTCGATGCAGTCCCTCCTCTTTGGATACCATGGTTTTGGAGGTGCGCGCGGACCGGTTGAATCGGGTCGCTTTGGCTCAATTGGCAGTTGTCAGGAGTCAAGGGCTGGGATGGGTCGCGTTGACCGATCGTCACCCGTCGCTTTTTGCATTGAATACCCAAGTAAGGGGGGATACGGTGATTTGGAGTGGTTTTGGGAATCCGACACCGGCGTTGCCCTTGAACAGTCTTTTGTTTCGGTTAAAATTTGTTTTGCCCACCTCCCAAACAGGTTCTTTTCCGATTCGTTGGCTGCCAACCTTTACCTATATGAGCGATGTTTACCAGGGTTCCTGGAACTTGTCGTTGGCCGATGGGGGAGTGGAGGCGGTTCCGGTCTTGGTTCCATTGCAGATACGTCGGCAATTTCTTGGAGGTCAGTACACCGATACTTTGGAGGTGAACCCGCAGCCTGGGGCGGTGGTACGATGGTTTTTGAATGGTCAGACCGTGGCAGGGGGGGGCAATGGACGGCTTTTGGCCGTAATAGGCGGGGATTACACCGCAGTTCAAAGCGTTTCCGGGTGTGTTTCGTCTGTTTCTGTACCATTTCGGGTGGATCCGGTGGGTATCTGGCCCTTATTGGACCCTTTGGAGCCCTTGATTTACCCCAATCCCGTCCAGGAAGAACTGGATATAGAGCGTTTGTTGGTGCTATTGGAGGCCAAGGGACTGCGCAAGCCGATGGTGGCGAGGTTGGTGGGGATGACGGGGGCCGTGGTGGGAAGCGTAGGAGAGGGCTCGGGTGGGTCCCTAGGCGGGCTATCTCCGGGCCTCTACGGGCTTTTGGTGGAAGATGCGGTCGGAGTCCGGGTCTTTCTACGGTTTCTCAAGGGTTAAATTACAGGCCCTAAACGAAAGATCTGGGGATTTTGGAGACCTTGCCTTGATCAAGGCGATAGGCTTCTCCGCTTTCGGGACAAGTAGCCTGGCCTTGTTCATCAAACAGCAGTTTATGGCCAAATTCACTCATCCAGCCCATTTGCCTGGCCGGATTGCCAACGACCAGGGCGTAGTCGGGGACCTGTTTGGTGACCACTGCACCTGCGCCAATGAATGCAAATTGACCGATATCATGCCCGCACACAATGGTAGCATTGGCTCCAATGCTGGCGCCCCGGCCCACCCGGGTTTGGGCATATTGCCCGCGTCGGTTGACCGCAGATCGGGGGTTGACAACATTGGTAAAAACGCAGGATGGACCCAAAAAAACATCGTCATCGCAGATGACGCCGGTGTAGAGACTAACATTATTCTGAATTTTGACATTGGAACCAAGGATGACCCCCGGTGATATAACAACATTTTGACCAATGTTACAGCGTTCTCCAACAACGGCATCGCTCATGATGTGAGAAAAATGCCAGACCTTGGTTCCTTCACCAAGGGTTGCCCCTTCATCTACGACCGCGGTCGGATGTATAAATACGTCGTTGTTCATAGTGAAATCGTATGAATGAGGATTGGAAAAAATTAAAAAAAACCGGGATCGGAATTGGCTTGGTTCAAGGCTCGGTTAAAACAAGGTCGGCACAGGGGGCGGTAATGCTCTTGGGCGCCCAAAACCCGTGTCGATTGCAACGATGTATGTCTATGAGAATGAGATGCTTCGTGCCCACAATCGGAACAGATCGCCCTCACCTTGGTGACTTCTTCGGCGACCGCCATCAGAGCGGGCATCGGCCCAAACGGTTGACCCAAAAAATCCATATCCAAACCAGCAATTAGGACGCGATGGTTTTGACGACTCAAAAGCAAAGCGACTTTAATCAGATCTTGATCAAGGAATTGGGCTTCGTCAATGCCAATCACCAGACTTTCGCCCCCATCCTGTGATGTGTTATGATTTTGTTGGTTAATGAATTCCGTAATCTGACTCGAATGATAAATGTTATGGCAAGGGATGCTGTTGCGGTTGTGGGAAACAACGGCGTCAGTCCCGTAGCGTTTGTCAAATTCGGGCTTGAAAATCAAAACCCGCAGACCTGCTAACTCAGCCCTTCGCAGTCGCCGGATGAGTTCCTCGGTTTTTCCCGAAAACATCGAACCGGTGATCACTTCGATGCTACCCCGAACCTGAGGTTTGGACGGATTCACGCCTAGTTTCATCGCGTCAAGATAGCGAGGGGCGAGCCTATGACCCAAACCGAACGGGGTACAGGCCCCATCGCAAGTCCCATCGCGGGTCCCGTGTCCGATCGGGGGCTCCTAGCCCAGGGGGCTTTGTGGATAAGTTTTGTGGGGGAAAGTGGGATATAGTGGGAAAAAGTGGTTAATTCGTACCTCAGAATCACCAACCATCGTGACGCAACTCATCGGAGAATTTCCATTGAAACTGGATGCCAAGTCCAGGATCAGCCTGCCGGCCGGCTTGCTGCGGCAGGTGCCTGCCGAATCGGCCGGCAAATGGGTGATTAACCGTGGATTTGAGGCTTGTTTAGTGCTATATCCGGCTCCAGAATGGGAATCCATGGTCGCAGAGTTGGGTCAGTTGAATCCGTATGTCCGTGAAAACAGGGAATTTCTCAGGTATTTCCTCCGTGGAGCGACCTCTTTGGAATCGGATTCGGCACATCGCCTTCTTTTGCCCAAGCCCTTGCTGCAATACGCGGGCATTGACAAAGACTTGGTTCTCTTTGGGCATTTGAACCGCCTGGAAATTTGGTCGGAGCAGGCTTACCTGCGCATGCTTGACCAGGAACCCCAGGATTTCTCGGCCCTTGCCGAGCGGGTGATGGGAGGAAAATGGAATGGATAGCCCTTTTTATCACCAACCTGTTATGCTGGACGCCTGCTTGGATGCCCTGCAAATCAGGACGGATGGGGTTTATGTGGATTGCACCTTGGGCGGTGGGGGTCATGCAAGGGCCATTCTGGGCCGTTTGGGACCCCAGGGTCGGCTTTTTGGGATCGATCAGGACCCGGACGCTCTCCAAAGGGCGGCCCAAGGCTCGCCCGATTACGGTCCCGGCTTAACCGAGGACCCTCGATTTACCCTCATTGATGGGAATTTTTCGCAGATGGAACGCTTTCTGCAATGGCATGGGGTTTCCGCTGTTCAGGGAATCCTCGCCGATTTGGGGGTATCATCCCATCAGTTGGACGAAGAACAAAGAGGTTTTGCCTTCCGCCATGAATTATCCCCTCTGGATATGCGCATGGATCGTCGGAGCGGGGTTACCGCCGAGGAATGGTTAAAGACCGCCGAGCAAAGCGAAATGGCGGAAGTATTTTATAGGTACGGTGAGATTCGGCCATCCCGAGCGCTGGCCTTGGATGTGGTCAAGGCGCGTAGCGAGGGTGGTATCTCGACCACCGGTCAGCTCAAGGCCTTGGCCATGAAGTATGTCGGACAGGAAAAGCCATCGCGCTTTGTGGCCAGGGTTTTTCAGGCCATTCGAATTCACCTCAACCAGGAGTTGGATAGCCTTTGCGCCTTGTTGGAGCAATCGGCGAGGCTTTTGGCCCAAGAGGGTCGCTTGGTGGTCATGAGTTACCACTCCTTGGAGGACCGTTTGGTCAAAAACTACATCAACCACGGCAGCTTGGATGGCAAAGCACTCAAGGATTTGTACGGTCATCCGCTCCGACCCTTTGATCCCATCCGGGGACGTTTTGTGACGGCGGATGAAGAAGAATCCGTCCAAAATCCTCGTTCACGCAGCGCCCGCCTACGCGTTGGGGTCCGCAACGATTTGACCTGGAAACAGTGGCAGGAACGATTGAGCCAAGCCGTGTTATGAGCGCAGCCAAGCCAAAATCTCCCTCCTGGAATCTCTGGACCCTCTTGGACCCAGAACGTTGGGTTCAGCCCGATTTGATGCGTCGACACGGTCTTTTTGGGATCTATCTGATCATGCTGATGATTTTGTACATCGCACATATTCATCGCTGTGAAAGCTTGGTTCGTAACATGAGTTTGCTCGAAAAAAGCAACCAAGAACTCCGCTCCCAATACCTCTTTTTGAAAACCGAATTGGTGAGTCTTGGGCAACTGGAGCGTGTGTCGCAAAGAGCATTGGCCATGGGCCTGTTTCCCCTGCGGGTTCCACCCCTGGCCCTAAACCGCAGCGTGCGCGAATACGAAAAACACCGCACACCCCAATCTTCAACTAGTTCCAAATCAAGACCCTAAGCCAGTGATCGGAACTAATCAGGGATGGCGTTTGAACGGTGCTTTTTTGGTGCTGTTGGTATTGGCCCTTGTTATTTTGACGAGGGTCTATCTCTATGCGACGACCTGGGGGGAAGCATACCGGGCGCAGTCGGTGAAGGAAAACCTCCGCCTTTTTGATTTACCAGCCAACCGGGGCGATATCTACGATTGTCAGATGAATTTGTTGGCTTCGTCGGTTCCGATGTATGAATTGAGGATTGATTTTGGGGTGCAGACCATGGTGGACTCGGCTTTTGATCGGCAGGTCGATGAATTGGCTGCAGGACTTTCGGATATTTTCCCAGATGTTTCCCGTCTGTTGTGGAAGACCAAACTAATACAGGCTCGTTATGCCAAAAATCCCAATCGGTATTGG
>Ga0247831_1006434_pt1 | contig 13888 bp, 15 predicted proteins | sample LaCruzMarch2015__9_FD_192406 | JGI IMG/M metagenome (GOLD analysis project Ga0247831, IMG submission 192406) | Freshwater microbial communities from meromictic Lake La Cruz, Castile-La Mancha, Spain - LaCruzMarch2015_1m | ecosystem: Environmental > Aquatic > Freshwater > Lake | place: Spain...
TATCTTTTCTGTGAGATTTTCGGAGATTATGAGTTCTGGATGTATTCCCATAATTTATGCAGATGGGTGGGTGTTACCATATACCAGAGCTGTAATCGATTGGAACGACGTTGCGCTCATAATCCCGCAAGGAAATGTCCACCACACAATGGATTACATAGAACAGATGACACCTTCAGAAATATGCAGAAGACGTTTGCTGGTATACGATTTCTTCCACAAATACATCAAGACTGGCGAAGGCCGTGTTAATGCAGTCATGAAGATACTTGACGAACGATTGCGAACGGGAAAATTGGACCAGTTTCAATACGCACCGGGTATCTCTACACATGATTCCAGTCTAGCAGCTTATCAGTTGAAGCAGTAGAGATTCCTCAAAATCAATATATTATCAATTTAATAGCTTAACTGATAGTGCTCTACCGACTTATCAATACGACAACTTCTTCTTGCATCATTGTCCTGTCGCAAGATCTTATAATCATCTAATTTAGCTGATCGTACATCCATTGAACTCGGCATTATTGTTGTCCAAATATGGTAGCTTTTTCCTGGAGTCATCCTCCAGACAGAGGATTTTAATCTCAGAGGTGTTACCCCAACCGGTGGTTCCACAAAGAATCACGACGGGGTCTCCGACCTTTGCAATTCCCGCGATGCGACATTCCCTCATCACCTCGACATTTAGCTTTTCAGTATCCTCGAGTGAATCAACGACGTAAGCATAGCATCCCTTCAATGTACCAAAGCACTGCCGGGCTACCTGAGCACTCGGCGTGAGTACAGCGATGGGTACACCCGGACGGAACTTGGCAACACGACGTGCCGTGTCACCTGAATCAGAATAAACAATAATCGCCTTTGCTCCAACGTCGACGGCAGTCTTGACGGTAGATGATGCCAGCGACTCCGATGCAGACAACTGGTAGCGCTTCTTTACAGAATTACAAACGGACTGATACAATTCGTTGAAGTTAATTGATGACTCGGCCTCACTACATGTACGTGCCATAATCTCAACAGCTTGGCGAAAGTAATCACCATTGGCCGTCTCTCCCGAAAGCATGACACAGTCGGTTCCATCCAATACTGCGTTGGCAACGTCCGAGCACTCAGCACGAGTGGGACGAGGGTTGGTGATCATGGATTCGAGCATCTGCGTTGCTGTGATGACAGGCTTGCCGGCAATATTCGCCTCGCGCTGAGATAAGTTGGCGATATAACAAGATGAGTAAGTTGATTCTTGTGATGTACATGATTACTCATTGCAATCTTGGTGAGCTAATTGACTAACTCACAATCATATACTTCTGTGCCAGGAACACCTTTTCAGGTGGAATTTCCATCCCAAGATCTCCCCTTGCCACCATGACTCCATCGGTCACACGGAGGATGTCTAAATTAATGAATCATGTGCTGGATGAGTTACGCATTGTAGACAAAAACACCCAGGTTTATTAATTTGCTGCTGTGACACACTCACCCAGATAATTCTCAAGTCCCTCCTGATTCTCAATTTTGCTAATAATCTTAATTCCCGTACCACCATTCTCGGCCAAGATTTTACGTATATGCGTAACATCTGATACCTTTCTTACGAATGAGGCGGCGATTAAATCGATATGATTCTTAATCCCCCAATTGACAATATCATCCACATCCTTATCAGTCAATGTAGGCAGATCCACGACTACACCGGGTAGATTCATATTCTTACGTTCGCCAATAGATGCATTATTTTCGATACGTGTTACAACTTCTCCGGCGTTTATGTTGCAAGATATTACAGTCAATACAAGACTACCATCGGCAACTAATATCGACTGTCCAGGAGTGACACTTGATGCTAGTTTCTTGTATGAACATGCCAGTTTCTTACTATCACCTTTGTAATCGTAATCTGATGTAAGAGTGAGACATTCCCCCTTCTGTAATGTAATTTTCGTAGCTGCATTAGCGAAGAAGCCGGTACGAATCTCTGGTCCTTTCGTATCCAAGAGGACGGCAACATTTTGATTCATATTCTTCGATGCCTGCCGGAGTCGATCTAGACATGTCTGATGTCCCTCGTGATCACCATGAGAAAAGTTAAACCTTGCCACGTTCATCCCTGCCTCGATCATTTGTTCGAGGTTCGAGACGGACCAACACGCCGGGCCCAAGGTACATATTATCTTGGTCCGTCGATTGCCAATGGTGCCGGTGTTCTATGGAAAATGAGTGCGAAAGATGCAAAGTATTAGCAATGCGGCGAATTGAGAATAAGTAATGCAATGATGAAAACATTTGTCAACTCGACGACTCACCTTGACAGTGTCGAGAGTAATGTAACCTCCAGCCAATAGAGGGATGTCGCCAGTGTTACTAATCATGTTGTTCTGCTGGCAATGATGGAAGAGGTCTTGCGCCGTGGTAGATAGCCGGAGTTGATTGAGTGTAATGAAAGTCAAGATTCATCGTCACTGTCTACCGAAAGCTCCTCTCTATTCAGGCGGAATACATACACTACACAGAACTAATGAATCTCAAGCAATGAAATTCAAATGAAATGATTATGAAATGATTATGAAAATGATACATCTAAAGTGGTTTTTGATCCCCTCCCCGCCCCACACCCCTCGCACCTCGCTCGCATTTTTTTTCAGAGACAACACCGAGCTGGCTGGCCACAACCTCCACCTCTCTTGTGGTCGCGTTAATCCTCTCAGTTTCCTTATTTTTCATCCAACAACGACAACGATAACAAGATGCAATCGATCACTGTTAGCGGACCTGAGTTACGAGGCTCAAACATCACCCTTGCGTCCATCACTAAACCAAGTGATGTCGCATCACGTAAAACGAAGATAATTTGTACGATGGGCCCAGCGTGTTGGGACGTTCCCACACTCGAGGGATTAATCGAGGCTGGGATGAACGTGGCCCGATTTAACTTCTCACATGGTGATCATGAGGGTCATAAGGCATGTCTCGATCGTGTACGAGAGGCAGCGACGAATTGTAAGAAACATGTGGGTATCCTCTTGGATACGAAGGGACCTGAAATACGTACAGGATTCTTTGCCGATGATGCCAAGAAGATTACATTAAAAAAGGGGGAGAATATTACATTGACGGCAGACTATAACTTCAAGGGCAGTAGTAAGAAACTCGCCTGTTCATATGCTGATCTTGCAACAAGTGTTAAGACTGGACAAAGCGTCCTTATTGCCGACGGTAGTCTCGTATTGACAGTACTAAGTTGTCATCCCTCCGAGGGGGAGGTCGTATGTCGTATTGAGAATGATTGTTCTATTGGTGAACGTAAGAATATGAACCTACCAGGCGTAATTGTCAATCTCCCCACATTGACTGATAAGGATGTGGATGATATTGTGAATTGGGGCATTAAGCACAACGTGGATTACATAGCCGCTTCATTTGTGCGTAAGGCAGCCGATGTTCATCGTATTCGTGAAATTTTGGGGGATATGGATAACAAGATTAAGATTTATTGCAAAATCGAGAATCAAGAGGGTATGGAGAACTATACTGGTAAGTGAGCAAATCTATGATGTGTTTTTTTGCATACGAGATGATACCCACGTACTTATTGTATTATGCATACTTACTCTTGAACTAGAAATCCTCGCTGCGACGGACGGCATCATGGTTGCTCGTGGCGATCTTGGCATGGAGATCCCACCAGAGAAAGTCTTCCTCGCACAGAAGATGATGATCAGGGAGGCGAATATTGCCGGCAAGCCTGTCATTACGGCAACCCAGATGCTCGAATCCATGATTACCAACCCCCGTCCCACTCGTGCCGAGTGCTCGGACGTTGCTAACGCAGTGTTGGACGGGACCGACTGTGTCATGCTTTCGGGAGAGACGGCCAACGGGGAACATCCTCTCGCGGCCGTGTCCATCATGGCCAGGACTGTTGTCGAGGCTGAATCGGCAGTCAACCATGACTCGCTATATCAGGCAGTTCGTAATTCCACGCTACGTAAGTTTGGTCACCTTAGCACGTCAGAATCGATTGCATCTTCTGCAGTAAAGACTGCCATCGACGTGAATGCTAAGGCAATCATTGTCATGTCCGAGTCTGGTAACACGGCACGTCAGGTGGCCAAGTTCCGTCCTGGCATGCCCGTGAAGGTCGTGACTACCTCACTTCAGGTCGCCCGACAGTGCTTTGGAACATTAAAGGGATGTTCGGCAAGTGTAATCGATCATATGGATCAGGAGGATTCGGCAGTTGATTCCATCGTGTCGGAACTGAGGACTTCGGGGAAGGCCGTCGCGGGTGAACCGATTGTGATTGTGTTTGGTACTGTTTCTAAGACTGGTGCTACCAACACGATGAAGATTGTGTACGTCTAGAGTCTATAACATCCGAACGAAGACTAAATATTGCAAATTAGTTGTCTAAAGTGCAAGCCCAGTGGACAGATGTTGATAAAAGTAGAGATAAGCACGAACACAAAATCTGCACTCTCATCGTTTGCCCTTACGTAATTGGAGAAAGCACGTTCCTACATATGACATCCCCTCACCTTGGATTTTTGGCGGGCCTGGAAAGATCTCAAAGATCGAAGCGCGATACACCCTCAAGGACTCTCATTCCAACATGCTCGTATCCACCGCCGCCGCTGCCGCACTACGTCGGACCCCGACCATGGTCGCCAAGAGGACCTTCTTCGGTGGCTCGTCGGAAAATATGTCTACGATCACCGGCATCAAGGGACGTGAAATTATCGACTCTCGTGGTAACCCCACCGTCGAAGTAGACATCACCACCGCCAAGGGAACGTTCACAGCAAGTGTCCCATCCGGTGCCTCGACTGGTATTTATGAGGCCGTTGAGCTACGTGATGGTGGATCACGTTACATGGGTAAGGGTGTAACAAAGGCTGTGAAGAATGTGAATACTATCCTCGCGGATGTTGTGAAGGGCCTTGATGTTACCGATCAGCGTGCCGTCGATGATGCCATGTTAAAGGCAGATGGGACACCCAATAAGGGAAATCTTGGAGCTAACGCCATCCTTGGTGGTAAGTCAAGGAATATTTTTAATTGATATTCTTGCAATGCTCATTTGTCTATTACTGTATATAAATTCTCACTTGATAATTACTATGTGATTGTTCTTCAATATTTGCAAATTTGCATATGTAAATGCCCACAGTATCTCTCGCTGCTAGTAAAGCTGGAGCCGCAGCAAAGGGCATTCCTCTTTGGAAGCACTACGCAGAACTCGCTGGTAACCCCACTCCGGATGTGCTACCTGTTCCATGCTTCAACGTAATCAACGGTGGTGAGCATGCTGGGAACAAGCTTGCATTCCAAGAATTTTTCGTCATCCCCACCGGCGCTGTGTCATTCAGTGAGGGTATGCAAATCGGTTGTGAGGTATTCCACAACCTTAAGTCTGTAATCAAAGCGAAGTTTGGGGGTGATGCAACGCTCATTGGTGATGAGGGTGGATTCGCACCTCCATGCGATGTCGAGTCTGGATTGCAAATGATTATGGAGGCAACGGAGAAGGCCGGATACCTTGATAAAGTGAGCGTGGGTCTTGATGTTGCATCCTCGGAGTTTAAGGTGAAAGGCAAGAATGAGTATGATCTTGACTTTAAAACGAAGGGATCAGACAAGAACTCTGATCTCCTGCTCACGGGTGACGAGCTCATTGCATTCTACAAGGAAATGATTTCCAAGTACCCCATCCTTACTATCGAGGATCCCTTCGACCAAGACGACTGGGATAATTGGACCAAGTTCTGTAAAGATATCGGCAAGGAAGTACAGATTGTTGGTGATGATCTTACTGTTACCAACCCAATCAAGATCAAAGAGGCAATCAAACTAGGTTCAGCAAATTGCCTATTGCTTAAGGTCAACCAGATTGGATCGATCTCGGAGTCCATTGATGCTGTAAAGCTTTCGAAGCAAAATGGATGGGGTGTAATGACTAGTCACAGGAGTGGTGAGACCGAGGACTGCTATATTGCCGATCTTGCTGTTGGTCTTACGACGGGACAGATCAAAACTGGTGCTCCTTGTCGTGGTGAACGTACCGCGAAGTATAACCAACTTCTTCGTATTGAGGCCGAGCTTGCTGCACCCAAATATCCCGGTATCAGCTTCCGTAAGCCTGGCTGGATGGGATAAAGGATGTTTCTTACCAATGGGAAGTATTTGTTTAGCTCTTATCCAGCAAATATTAGAGAGGGAGGCGAATTTTATGTGTGTATGTCCGTATATTGATAAGACAGAGAGGAGTTATGAACAAATTAACGATAGCGAAACTAGCTATTATATTCGTTATTCGTTTAAGCGTCAAACTTAAGGAAGGAACAGGAAGTAGTGTGAGATCATCATGATCCAGCATACTCCAACATCTCAGTAGTTGATCGCCAACATGCATCAAAGTTCCTCCTTATTGCCACTGTTGAGAATTTGCTTGAGCAAATAGATATGAGTGTCAAACCATTCCTTTTTATCAGAAGCTTGTTTCGAACCTTCCTTAGTCGTCGTCAGCCTTGCAATCTCTTTTGTGAGTTTGTCACCATCTCCAAATTTCGTTGCAGCCTTTTTTATATACTCTTTCATTTTCTCATCACATCCGTACAACGTCTTGGGATCGTATCACCTTTTCACCCTGTATCTCAATCATTTCGATTGTGAAAACCATTGCAGAATCTCCTGGAATTTTAGGAGGTGATCCACGATCACCATAGGCCAAATCACTTGGTATGTAGAGCTCCCACTTTTCTCCCTCAACCATTATCTGCATAGCTTCTGTCCACGCTTTGATGACTTGATTCGGCGCAAAGTTCGTGGGCTCACCACGCGAGTAGGACGAATCAAATCCAGTACCATCCATTAGGGTACCGGCATAGTGACAAAGACAGGGCGTGCCCAACCTTCGGATGAAAACCACCTTGTCCCTTCTCCAACACCTTGTAGCGCAGTCCACTCGGGAGCGTAACTACGTGGGGCAATTTTGATTTCTCTTCGAGGTATGCCGTACCTGCCTCATCGGTAGCAACGACGGCGACACCGCCAATGAGGATCACTGACAGACAAGCAGGTGACGAATAGCATGGACTACTAAAAAGGTGCTTCGACGTGCAGTATCTCAGTTAGATATTGGTAGTAGAAATGCAATTGAGTTAACTTTGACAGTGTACAATATTCGTGTGCCTAGATGATAAGTGAAGCAAGAGATGCTTACATATGAGAGTTGATCAATTAACATGTTATAATTGCTATGAATATACTAATTTTAACGACATCTCTTAATCTAGTGTGTAGAAAAGATACTAATTGTTATACATTTTAATGTACTAGCGGATATATGCGTCTCTTGCTTCGCTTCTCATCTCCGCACAGGAATTATTGTAAGCCGTTAATGTTGAGTTGATTGCATTTCTACTGAACCAAAGCAAGCTATGCATGGCATCATAATCCCCAGCTGATGCAGCAATCTTCCAATGCTTCACAGCACGTTCCACATTTCCTGATTGAAGCTCCATCATTCCAAGAATGTGTCTTGCATCTTCGTGTCCAGCCATAGCCGCGGCCTCGGTGTGGAACTTGGCTTTCTTCGAATCTCCCCTTTGGCGATACTCACTACCCAATTGACAATGAGCCTTAGTAAAACCTAGTTCCGCGGATTTTCTTCATAAATCCATTGCCCTCATATGAATGCCCTATTACTGCTATCCACCGATTCCCGAGCGAGCATTTAGGGGTGTTGGGAAACGCAGTACAGTTGAACTCAGCTGCCAATCACCTCCCCATCCCGATATTATCAGCTTTCCTAATCCACCATGTATTTGCAAAAATAAATGTACAGCTGGCAAGATCCGTATCCAAATAGATCAAAATGAAAATCCAAGTAAAACCCGCTCGCTACATTCTATTCTTCAAGCTTTGTTTGGAGATTCGCTATTTATGATATTTGGTGTGACAATGACGTCGTTGGAATTGACACATTTCTTGCAAGTTCAAGGTTATACATCTGTTGAACAAATGCTTGGATATAGCGGTGCTATCGATGTGAACAACAAGTATAACTTACAACCATATAGACAACCTGACAGTAAGAAGAATGGGGTAGCAGCACCTGCTTGTGATTTTGACCACTGCCCTGGACGTCCAATCGGAGAGATTATAGCTCATATAATTGAGGCAGGGTTTCCTTGTTCTCATGCATCAAATATCAAGCAGGAATATGTCCGAGCAGAAGCTGAGGATCGTTGCTTTGGGTTCTCACTTTTCCAATACGCAAAGAAGACAGCTGTCGAGAGGAAGATTGCAGCCGAGAAGGCAGCTGTCGAGAGGAAGATTGCAGCCGAGAAGGCAAAGAAGGCAGCTGACGAGAGGAAGAGACAGGAGGTGGAGAAGAGGCAGGCGAATTCCAAGAGGAAGAGGTTGGAGGAGGTGGAGACGAAGAGACTGGAGGAGGAGAAGAGGTTGCAGGTGAACATAGCTATGATTGGTATCAGCAGCAATTTGATGCTTGAAATGGTAGACAAAGTAACAGGTTTGACTACTTTCAGCTATAGTTGTACGTTGAAAAAGGACATGGCGGAAAAGCTGGTCGAGCTTGGTTTATCTGGAAGTAAACAAACAGCAAAAATGAATTTACAAGAATATATCAAGGTGGCGCAATTACAGCCGTATGCTCCAATAAAAGTCTATAATAAGATTGCTAGACTGAGCATCGTGACAGAGAATGTACCCATGACATTGGATGAATTACCTCGCAACACGTAAGTCAGAAGAATACAAACCTGTTGAGAAGAAGCACTCTGTAGGACAGGTAATGTTATATTTTAGTAGTCATAGTAAGTCCAAAATCTCCACCTCAACATCATGGCAAAATCGTCGTCGTTAGAAGCATCGACGCTCTTGTTGTCATTTATTCTCCTACTATCTCACCACGATGACATATCGTATATTTCCAACATTTTCGTCTTTGCTGCATTCAAACCATCCATGTCACCGTTAACGACAACGACGAGCCAAGGCAGACTGAGGTTGATATGCGAAAACTCCTTGAGTCACGAGTCATGAGCTCGCGGGACCCACGCTCGTACGTTTGGGCTCTATCTAGAGTTGGAATCAAGGAAAGAAAAGATGCTTCCGCATCGCGCACCTCCAACTGTTCAATTATCCACGTCGTAATATTTTCTTCACTCACAGCATTGTCTTTCTAACCACCATCTCAAATGTTGCTGTTCCCCACATCGACCAATTATATCCTCAGTTTCGTCGAGTTAGTTACTAGTGCTTGTTCATCATTGATTGCAGGCCATACAAGTAATCATTACTGATTTCCTTACACTTTACGAACACTATGAGCGCCCCTCACTCTCCAACAAGCGTTGCGGAGGATGTTGGCAAGAGATCATCGGGACCATGTGGTAGTGACGGCATGTTCTCGTGGTGTGAGGTCCAAATGACGATGCAAGATGTTTGTGGTAACAATGGCTTACGTGAGATAGACTCCCGCGATGATGACAATCACAACGGCACGTATCCGGCGTCACGGGAGCTGGGCAGTGACAGCTGTCTTGAGGATAAGTTGAAGGCTTTTGGTGAAGAGCTTGAAATGACACTTTCTACTACCTCATTCAATACTAACACTTCTGCCATCCAAGAATGCAAATCGAATGTCTCGAAAGGTTACACACTATCACGCTTTAACAGCTCGACACCAAGTATGTTTGGTATCGATAAGCCACGCTTTGATCATTTCATGAGCATGGTTGATTCTGCATCGAAGAAGAATGGCGTGCAAAGTGTTCCTGTGGCTGAAGTGTATATCTCCATGGGCGCTGAATTCGGTCGGACCTTCGCCGACACAAAGTCAAAAGAGCTGGCTGTTCAGCTATTCGAAGAGGCATTTATGATCTGTCAGGCAAAGTTAGGCGACAGTCATGACCTGACCATTGAGTGTCGTGTTGCTCTTGGTAAGGTTTGTCTTTCACTTGAGCGATATGACGAGGCGCTCGACTGTTTCTGTATGGCAGTTTACATGCGTGAGGCTCTCCTTGGAGAGCTTCATCAATCAGTTTCCGAACTTTGGGTCCTAATATCATCTGTCCATCAAGCCACATCAAAGTTGGAGTTAGCCTTAAAAGCGAGTGCGAAGGCACTGACAGGATACCGAAATACATACGGTGATAAGCATGCGACTGTGATTGGGGTATTGAAGACGATTGCACAAATCCATATCGGGATGGGAAATGGCAGTAAGGCTAATGACATACACAAGTATGTTCGTCTTCACTCGCCCTAAGATGGGGATGTAGAGTTGCGACATTACATATCGCTCTCTGGTGATTAGTTTTAAGCATAACAACATGCTGTGTGGAAATTCCTCGGGCAAAAGTTAAAAGACTGTTAATAGTTTAAACTTTCATCAACAGTTTTTGTCTCACACAGGGTAATCTTCACGACGATAATATATGAATGGTATGACAGACTGGCATGTTGGACTCGTTAGAGGCTCATGTAAGGTAGATGGATGAAGACGACATAAAAGCACATGTCACCGGCGTACTAATTATATACCGTGAAACTTCATGTATGACCGGAATAGGACAATCATTCCAAGCTTCTTCAGTCCAATTCCATATGCTCATCCACCGTCAAGGATACGGCATCGCTTCTACTTTCATCTTGGAGATCATCCTTCTCCTCCTCTGCTAATGTTTTTTTGACATTTTTCATCCGAGCCTTTGCCATTTGTAAAATCAACGCCCTTCGAGAACTTCTCTCGGTTGTTGGATCCGAAATGTCAGTATACATGGAGGAACCTGCAGCCGATGTTCCCATGGACGTTTCATCCTCCCAACTGCCATTAGGTGGTAATAATCTAGGAGGATCTGTCTTTTTTATTAGAGATCGCCCGAGCTTGGTAGAGAGATCGGGTCGCTGCGGACTGTCCATACCCTTGTTCATTCGCTTCTGCCTTAATCGGTTCTGCGCCCCGCCTATCAGCGAGCTTGTCTGACTCATCACAGACTTCTCGCCATCATATCGTTGCTCATTCGTTGATATGGTCGTAGTGTCGTTGTTGCCAGTGCCTGGTACCGAATTCACTAACTGAGCAGCTTGGTGATTCTGATACTGATCTTCCATAGTAGGGTCCAACATTTGATTGTTCATGATTCCATTAACTAATTGTGGACCACAACCACCACCGCTATTGGGCATGACTCCATATACTCCTCCAATAGTCGCAATTGCCTCATCGTCTCTATGTTACAGACAAAGCAAAAAAATATTACCATACATATTACACTCAAACAAAGAAATCTAAGAAAGTATCGAAAGCATTCAACACTTACGGCTGATCCCCTCCTCCCAGTCTGATAAAAGCCCCCTCCTCTTGAACCTGACGACGATATTGTCCAACATCGTATGGGTAGCCACCATTCATGTGCGGTCTGTGCGGACTATTTATTGGAGGCATATGCAGTTGCTGATAATGAGCGGGTGGTATTCCAGGCGACAGCACCCCGTGTGGCTGAGGCGAAAAGTAATAATTCATATCACAGTCAATGGGGGGAGATACGCCGTACTGTTGCTGCTGCGTTGGTGGATATCCAACTCGTGGATCAACCCCCATCATTGGCTGCTGATAATACTGTGTATTCGGGTGCATACCAATCTGCTGATGTTCCTGATGAATTCCCCCATTTTGTGGGGGATAGACTGGACCACTGGGATACGGCGACGGGAGACCCCTCCCTAGCTCGACATAACCAGACCCAGCACTTTCACCCATCGCAGATCGGCCTGGTGATCGGCCTTGTATAGATGATAAAGGAGCTGCAATCGAACTCCCCGCCATCGAGGATGGGTATCGACTTTCGAAATCTTGCGCTATCCGCAATGCCTCATCCCGTGCCAATAGAAAGTGTGGAGGCAAAACCTTCGTCCAGCTGTGTGGATGGAGAAGGTATAACGGTAGTGCTCGACATGGACCTAGATGGTACAGTTTCAAGTCATCAAAGTCACGTTCCGTAAGGTCGTAGACTGATTCAACCTCCTCCACTTCCGCAACAGTTCTCGGTGGCCCCACTTCACTTCCATCCCCCGTCATCCCACCTCCTGACTCATTCAATCTATATAATTCCTCCGGACTTAGACTTGGACTTAAAAATGCCAACATGTAAATTTCAGTCCCCCCCAATTCCACACGGTAATATACATCCTCCTCAACATTGATCGGCCCACCCGAGAAGAAACAAAATTTGTTTACCAATGTCCACTCGGCTGGCTCCTCCATTAAAAAAGTTGGCGCCTTTTCACATGTTATAGGAAAGTCCGTCTGTAATACTGCCAATGCGTCACGATTTAATGGTTCCACGTCCATAAGTCGTGTCATCCCCACAGCACTGCACAGTAAGAAATAAAATCCACCATTGGGATGACATCGTTTCCGTGAATGGAAGAATGGCACCCCATCAGGTAATGGCTTGTGACTAAAGTGACAATACTTTGATATACGTCTCCATCCACTACTAAGTAATAATTCATCTGGCAAACGACTAAATTGATTGGGATATGTATTCTCGACACGACGTAAATCTTCATCACATATTGTCGGGCAGCCCTTCAGTTTCATCGCGGCCGCAAGCATTAGTACCGTATTACCCGTAAGTGTTAATCCCTCATAATGCTGTGTCGTACGTCCAATCCCCGCTTTTGTAAAGTAACATCGTTTCGCAAATCCTGATGCTAATGGTTGGGTAATTAATTTTTCTGACATGTCCTTACTACTGCTATTGATAGCAGTACTTACATCTTCAATAGTGGTGTTACTACTTTTCTTCGACGAGGATGCAAATGAAGATTTCGTTGCCTTGGTTGTAATAGTAGTTTTGGTCGTTTTGCTATCCATATCTGTCATGGTATCATCATCGAATTCAGAATACTCCCCCACCGATGTTACCTCAGAGGGTGAGTCCAGTGTCTGTTGTGGTCGGGGTTTGCGATCCCGTCCTCTCGGATAATACCCCTTCTTGTTGGATTCATCATATGATGTTTCATCATCGTCGTCATAGCTCCCGGTAACATCGGTGATATTCGTTTCATCATCATAATCGTACGATCCAATGGGTCGTCGAGAACTGCCTCCTCCTCCTCTCCTTCCATTCTCCCCACCATGATGATGTTGTTCTCCGGCGGTGCGTCGACTGCTACTGCTGCTGCTATTCCGACCGCCACCACCCCCATTATTCGCACCACCGCGGGTATTGCCACGACCATTGTCTACTAAATCCTCGGCATCATCTCCAAGCACGGCATCCCCGTGGAAGGTACGCAACATCGGTCCACACATATTGTCAAAGAAACTAAAGGTTGCGGACTTGACCTCGGCACACCGCGTGGTGGTGGTGGCTCCAGACGTACTCACCGTACTGTCGCCACCGCCATATGCGGTATTAGCGGTACTAGCATTAGCGGTAGCGGCGGAATTGGCAGTGGCATTCGTCGTCGATCCCTTTTTACTACCACGCTTCCTATTATTATTTTTGCCACCACCACCAGAATTGACATTACTAGCAGCATTGTCTCCTTTATTATTAGTATTCACACTACCAAAAATATTCGTCACTTGTAGCGCCGCGGCAGCGACGGCCTCGGTGGCCTTGCGTCCGAGCGTTGCCATAATTCTTGTCGCGGCCGCGGTCCACAACGCCCTCGACTAGGTAGAAGTACTATTTGGGAAGTTTTCTGTCTTGGCGAAGCATAATACACCAGGCTTCAACCGTCATTTTTCTGTTTTTTTTTTTGCAAGAAACAAAGATTGAGGAAGAGATGGTGTTGGGGTTGCGTTGAGGTTGTGTGGGGGGGGGGGCGGCCAGGGGGGGTT
>Ga0247831_1006437_pt1 | contig 13877 bp, 11 predicted proteins | sample LaCruzMarch2015__9_FD_192406 | JGI IMG/M metagenome (GOLD analysis project Ga0247831, IMG submission 192406) | Freshwater microbial communities from meromictic Lake La Cruz, Castile-La Mancha, Spain - LaCruzMarch2015_1m | ecosystem: Environmental > Aquatic > Freshwater > Lake | place: Spain...
GATATTGTTAGATTTCGTGGTGAGGGTTCTTTGGTGCCATGGCTACCATTACTAGTGCCAATCCTCCCGGTCGTTGCCCAGTGGTATCATCTGCCGACAAGTCAATCGTCACAAAGTCTCAATCATCCGATGATATTATTCGCAACCGACTGCTATTCAAGCTTGGGATATACAATCCCAATTTTACTAACGCTTCGATACATCACAAGATTCGCTTGGTTACAACAAGGACCATCAACATCAAGGATAGCACACAATCCTCCAGACAACATCAGCTGATGCAGCTGAAATCTCGGGAAAAGATGATACCAGACCAAGATGTTGTGATGAGCAGTAGTTGCTTTGAACGTGAATCTTCTTATCTCATTCCGCTCAAGCTTGAAAGAGATTATATGATACCATCGACATCTCCGCCCTCCTCGTTGCTAGGACTTTGGAGCCTCAAACAACAACATCCAAGCTTCACATCACCCAACGAGTTGCATGCTGGTGCACATCGTCCAGTCTACGTTCATTTCAATTCATTAGTGACTGTCATACCGATACCTTCTCGATCGTACAATCATCGTACACGCGATCAGTTACGTTCCTGTACCAAGACGAAATCAAGCTCCAGGCCAATGAATGCTTATGTCCGCCACATAAAGTCAACCAAGAGCGAACACGACCTCCAGCAGTTGGTTGTGGATATCAACATAAAAGAAGCAGTCCCACAACCACGAAGTGGGATTAGCATAATGCTCGAAGAGGCTGGTATGATCAAATTATAGGATAATATATATACTTGATTCTCTTGGATGAATGTCATCTAATAGTATGAGAAATGTTGTACGATTGTTTTACTTCATTAAACGTCCATTGCAATCTAAAATATGGTCGTCTTATGTAGGTTTCTCTCTCTCTCTCTCAAAACTCTAGTATGTGCATCATCACCAAAATTAAAACCACCATCATCAAATTCTTCTTCATCCTCAATAACACCGTCTTCCTTATTCATAAAGTCGTCAAGAGATTGATCATCATCCACATCATCGTCATCAAAATCATCCAAGTCGGCATCATCGAAGCAGTTAACCCCAATTAAAGCAAACGGCGATCCTCTGGTTTCATCTTTATGTGTGGGGGGTCAAGGAAATCGTGGAAGCAGAATAGCACACATTATCATTATGTGGGATCTAAGGTAGATTTTTAAATCTGATTGAGATTGCAAATCAAGAAGTAGTAGACAATATACCGTAGTTGGATTCAAACAAATGACACTCTAGTGGGCCAAACATATCCAACGTTTCACATCACTACCCCAAGTCTGGCGTAAAAATAAAGTCAAACATTGCTGCTTGCAATTCTTTGACTTGCCCAATTCAATCCTCTCGAGAGAGCCTTTTCAGTTAATCGTACACCAAGTAATGTTCCAAACTCACGCAATTGTGGAGAGTACTCACGCATTACTGGTAGTAGTTTACGCAAACGTTGGCTACTAGCCTGCAATCCATTCCCCGTATTTGTTGTGGAAGAGATTGCTCCATCAAAGTCACCAACAAGAAATTGTGCAAGTTTCCTCATTTGCTGTACACTACGTTTGTCCTCGGAGCTTAGTGTGGGACTCATAGCACGAAAGAATGATGACATGGGTAAATTAGCAAGTCCAAGTGTTTTTAGTAATTCCTCACTTGCCTCTCGTCCTGATGCGTCTACAAAGTTTACGGCCTCTTCGGTAATAAATGCACGAAAGACATTACCCTCTGGTGAGAAGAAGAATCGAAGTGCCTCTCGGACGGTACGCTGATCTTTCTCGGACTGTTCACGTAAATTGATCCCCAGGACTGGTGCCGTATAACCACCCAGTGCCTCTAATCGGGGTGTGTCAGGATCTGTTACACTCATACCACGTGATGCTAATGAAATCAAACCCTTCGTCTTTGACTCGGTCGGTTGATCACCAGGTAAAGTCTTTGTACCGGCAAAGTCACCAGCCACACCAAGATTCATCGAACCTCGGACACCATCAACCTTGAACGCGGATCCATCCCCTTCATCCCGAACAGCAGTAAATTTCTCCAGTGCCTGTAATAGATCAATAAGCTTCTCGGCATCAAATGACCCTTCATTCCCATATACCATATACCGCAATGCCGCCTTCAATCGTGGACTATCATCTGTCATTAGTCGACGTGCAATGTATGGATATGCCTCATCCACAATTGCAAACTCGGGGTTACCCACGAGTGCAATACCCTCTAGTACACCAATTGCACGTATGACTAATGCAAAGTACGGAGGGATACGAAAGGGGTATTCAAATGTTATCTCTGCCAAGTCGGCCGCCAACTCTTGAAAGTTGATACTCTTGGCACCCCCACCTGCCAACGCGGCATCGAATACCTTCGTTAATGCAGGGACGATACCAAGTGTATCAGTCCCGGCTGGGATGAAGTCCAAGTTAATAAAATCTTGTCCAATTTCGGTATAATCACGATTAAGCAAGTGTGCTATGGCTTCTATCATGCCATACTTTTGATTATCCTTTTTTTTGTTTGGGAATGGAGAATAGGAATGATTGATTAGAGAATAATATTGGCGCAAGAGAGAGTATAGGACAGGAATAATATGTAATCTCAAGGCAAAGCTTACGGTAACTTCTGTCATTAAACCAAAATCAAGTATTGCAAGTTTCCCGTCAGTTGTTCTCATCATGTTTCCCTAAATGTTGGTTTCACATTATTATAGTACGTAGTGTTATGTGTGTGAGATTTATGAAGAGTAATATAAATGCACACCATAAAAAACCAATCAAGTAGATACTCTTTGATAATGATATAAACTTACCGGATGTGGATCAGCATGGAAGAAACCAAAGTCTAATAATTGTGTCAGATATGTAATAACACCCAGATTTACCAACGCACCCACATCATCTGCGGTACTTTGACTCAACTTCTCCCCCTCGATCCATTCGGCTACATGTACTCTCCGGGAGGTATACTCGGGATAATTTGTGGGTATGACAACATCGGGCAATACTTTCATTTGTTCCTTCATCTTCTCTCCATTCAAACATTCCAAATTGTAATCCAACTCTTGATAGAACCGGAATGCAAATTCATCGAGTAATGCCACCGCATCGAGACGATCACTCAAGGCGGGGAAGTTGCGCATTATCAACCCCAATTGACGTGCCAGGAATAGGTCCAATGATACAGTCTCTAGTACCTTGGGACGTTGGACCTTCACGGCCACGACATCTCCATTGGAACGTAGCGTGGCACGATATACCTGTCCTAAACTTGCCGCCGCGACCGGTTCCGGCGTAATGTAACTAAATACATCACTTATCGGTCGGCCCAATTCGCGTTCCATGGTGGCATACGCAATCTTCGAATCGAAGCTCGGGACCTTGTCGCATAATTTTTGTAACTCGACCATACTGCGTGGCGAGAGTATGTCCGGTCGTATGGACAATGCCTGTCCTAGCTTGATGAAGAATGGACCTAGACTAGTAATCTTATCACGTAATTGGGATGTACGTCGTACTTCTAATTCTGGATTATCCTTCATCCGACCAGTGAGTGTATCAAATGCAAAGTTAAATAATACTCCACCGCCCGTAGTAAACACTTGGAATATCCGTGCTAGTATTAGTTGTGGACGTCGAATGAAGAACTTTTCAAGTGCTATTGGATCATAAATGTAGGGTAATCCAATACTACTACTACTACTACTTTCTCCTCCTCCTTGTAGATTATTATTACTATTATCATCGTCAAATTCAATTAAACGCATTTCTAATCCAAATACTTGATTATCATCGTCATTAATATTCTTCCCACGTAGTGCCTGCATGATTAAATTGGCATCTTCATTGTCGGCCGCAATTTGATTTTGCATATCTTTCATTTGTTTCGATAAGTCAGATACTTTACTACTACTAGTAGTCGTAGTAGTAATGGTGGTGCGACTGCGTTCTTTCATTGTAGAGTATAGCTGGGTGGATGATGATGATGATGATGAAGTCGCGACGGGATGACGATTGTGGTGCAATCGTGTCGACTGGATACTCCAATGACTACCACTACTTATAGAAGGTGCAGTTGTGATCACTGGCATGTGAAAGGCAGCCACGATAAAGTCAGTACTTGACATCATCATTGTCATTATTACAGCAACCATAGTCATGATGACACTGTGCGCATTCGAAGATGAAAGAAGTACTCTCACGGTATGTTGTATTATATGTATATTGCTTTTTCGTTTACTAGAGATATATATGTAAAATGAAAATGCACCAGTGAGGAAAGTAAATAATCTTGTGGGGATTGATGAGACAAGGATTGCTGCGTTAAAAAAGTTGTGTTGTTTATGGAGAAGCGATTGAGATTGGACAGTCTATTCAATGTCCATCCACCGCCTCCTTCTGCATCGTCATCTCTTCCTTTCTGCGCTGTTGTGGTGTGCCCATCTCCCGCTAAAAATCTTTGTCTCTCGATCTCTCTTGACATGCCTTACTACGAACGTCTCATCCTTTACTTTGATGGCGCATCGCGTCATAATCCACGTGAGTGTGCATTGAAATTAGACAAACATGTATATATCCACAACTTATTATTTCGTTTTTAGGCGGTCCCGCTGGTTGCGGATGGGCTCTTTATGAGATGGATGACAACGGAGCCAAGGCAGATGTAAGTTTGTTCTTGTTCCCTTTCTTCTTCAATGGCTTGTGTGCTAAAGTATTGCTTCGAAGTTTATCACATGTGGCAATAAATACTTGGGGTATGAAATTTCCAACAATCAAGCCGAATACCAGGGTCTCATCGACGGTCTTGATTACCTTTATAATTATAATTATAAATGCGACAAACTATATATTCGGGGAGATTCGCTTCTAGTCATAAATCAGATGGAGGGGATTTTCAAGGTTAACAGCTCGAACATCATACCATATTACAATGAAGCCAAGAATTCTCTTGAGTCAATCTATTGTGACTATCACTACTTCCGCCATGTGCCACGTCACGAGAACTGGAAGGCCGATTCGCTCGCCAACGAAGCCATTGATGATTGATCCACGGACTTATGATACAGAATTTTGAATTGAATTATTGTTGGAGATGGTGATTTTTTTGTTTTAAGCAAAGCATGCGGGAAGGGGGAATGAACGTCCACACTGAGCGGTTGAAAACTCTAATTGGGAACAATCCAGCAAGCATTTTTCATAGTTCAGGTGGTCGGCGAAGAGTTTGAATTTGACCCCCCATCAATATTACATTTTTAGATTTATTAGAACTAACCTAAACCTTGGAAGATACACACCACCGATTGATGATCGAATAAATCCATTTTGTGGTCGCTTGACATAACCATCACGTGTTACTGTGGGGTTTTGTCGCTTTTTCATTCGTTCAGTATGATGCAACAAAATTAATACTTAACTTATCTTTCCACTGCTGAATAAAAGACTGGAATTCAATTCACAACAACCTTATATTATGTTCACATTATCTTTCCATCCATGTAGCTCCCCGAATTCTTTTACTTTCGAAATATGTGAAAAATGCGCTCAAGAGTATCGTATGGAGCCGCAACCCCAAATTTTTGGCACTGTCCCTCCCCCCACTAAAACTTCATCCAATGGTTGGAAATATTCAGCGAGCTACTAAGCATTGGAAAATTGCAGCATCAGCTGGGAATTACATTGCCATGCATGAATTGAGAGCATTCTTTGAAAGAGAAGGAGGGAACTACTATGGAAAACGTATTGTTAGTAGAGAATCATTTGACTCAACTTTAAAAGCTTACAATGATTCGTCGAGATGAGAAGTGAAGCAAGAGATGTTTTTATCTGCGTCATGTTGGGGGGGGACAAATATATGATTCCCACAAACAATGATGATCTCTAGGAGTAGAGGAAGAGGTATGAGTTTTTCGCGGTGAAGCATACATTAATTAATCAATGAAGGTATACTTTAGAATATTAATGTGATATATAATGTTGGCATACCCAAATGACACAAGTAAAATATATATTGAAGTAGGTGTAATTTACACTGTACGACCTAATCGCCACAAAGCGATATAAGCGTCTCTTGCTTTGCTCCTCATCTCTGCACAAGAATTATTGTAAGCTCCCAAAGTTGAGTCAATTGATTCCCTCTTAATAACACCTTCTTTAAAGAAAGTCCTCAATTGATACATGGCTTTATAATGCCCAGCTGACGCCGCAATCGTGAAATGCTTTATAGCTCGTTCAATATTGCCAGAATTATACTCAATGTATCCAAGATTGTATCTTGCCATTTCATGTCCTGCAATAGCCGCGGCCTCAAAGTGAAACTTGGCCTTCTTCAAATCTCCCTCCCCCATATAAATCACACCCAAGCAATAATGCGCCTTCTTACAACCAAGCTCTGCTGCCCTGACATAAAGGTCCATTGCCTTTGCCCGATCCTGCTGAAAACCTTCTAGTCCGGAGTAATAATAACCAGCCTGTTGATAGATTGCCCCAACATCATTCGCCTCAACCCGCCTCATCATGTCTGCAACAGTATCTTCATCTGTTGAATAGAGACCTATTCTCTCTGCCTTGCAAAATGGACACTTGCCAATGTTTCCAGATTCAACGAAGGAGAAGAGGCACCCTCCACAAATGCTCTTCCCGCAACACGAATAATATACTGCCGAATCCGTATCATCATTTGCCAACTCCACATTGGCAGTCACAAAATCGTAAATTGGTACGGATAATATTGTCGCGGCAGGAAGGGAGGTACAACATAACAGTTTTACTGGCATTGGTAGGAAGCAAATGGGACAGTCCTCCTTATGAGGTGGGTCCTTGAACAGCGCCTCATCGCGAAGCTCGGCAGCACGTAGTCTGCATTGTTTTTTGTGCGTCGACCAATGCTGTCGTTGACATTCGGCGTTGCAGTACTTAACTTGCATACACGACTTGCACACCTTGAGGCTAGCGCCCCCCTCCTTTCCGCACTCATCGCAGCAGTTGTTTGTCATCACGCGCGCCGCAGACTGCTTCTGGCAGTTGTTGTTGCTAGGTTGTCGTCTACTCCATGAACTATTCTACGTAAGTAGGCAGACCCCCCAAAACCGCCAAAATTCAAATTTTGCCTGCCTGAGGAGAAGCATGATACATGATGACGACGGTCCACTGCTGTGCCGAGTGCGGCGAGGAGGGAGGCGTCAGTCTCAAGACATGCAAGTCGTGTATGCTCGTCAAGTATTGCGACGCATCGTGCCAAAGAAAGCATTGGCCAAAGCACAAGAAAGTATGCAAACTACGTGCCGCCGAACTACGCGATGAGGCTTTGTTTAAGGATCCTCCTGATAAGGACGACTGTCAAATTTGCTTCCTACCAATGCCGCAGAAATTCTTCTCATGTGCCTCGCTTCCACCCGCGACAATATCGTCCGTTCCAATTTATGACTTTGCGAGAGCAAATGAGGAGTTGGAAAATCATGGTGCGGTCAACTTCTTTTCATGTTGTGGAAAGAGCATCTGTACAGGTTGCATACACTCCTTTGCTATGACTGGAAACAAGAAGTGCCCATATTGCAATTCCGACAGCTACAAAACAAACGAAGAGCTGTTTGAAAAACTGATGAAGCGGGTTGCGGTAAATGATGCTGGTGCGATTTGTCAACTTGCTAAACATTATTACCATGGGTATAACGGTTTGCAACAGGATCATGCAAAGTCGACGGAACTTTACTCTCGGGCGGCAAATCTCGGTTGTAGTGAGTCGCATTTTTGCATTGGTTTGAAATATGATAAAGCGGGGGATTTGAAGCAGGCCAAGTTTCACTTTGAGGCCGCGGCTATGGCAGGGCATGAAATGGCAAGATTCACCCTTGGAGTCTATGAGTATAATTCTGGAAATATTGAACGAGCTACTAAGCATTGGACGATTGCAGCATCAGCTGGGAATTACATTGCCATGCATGAATTGAGAGCATTCTTTGAAAGAGAAGGAGGGAACTTCTATGGAAAACATATTGTTAGTAGAGAATCATTTGACTCAACTTTGGAAGCTTACAACGATTCCTGTGTCGAGATGAGAAGTGAAGCAAGAGATGTTTTTATCCGCGTCATGTTGGGGGATTTGACAAACAATGATGATCTCACGGAGTAGAGGAAGAGGTATGAGTTTTTCGCGGTGAAGCATACATTAATTAATCAATGAAGGTATACTTTAGAATATTAATGTGATATATGATGTTGGCAGACCCAAATGACACAAGTAAAATATATATTGGAGTAGGTGTTCTTTACGCTGTACGACTACTTCGCCGTAATAGTAGCAACACTTTGGTGTTATTCATACTTCATATTGCTTCAGCTTCGTTTATGGATGTAAGTGTCTCTTGCTTCACTCCTCATCTCGGCACAAGAATTATCGTAAGCTACCAAACTTGAATTGATTGATAAACAAAAGATTGCCGAACGGAAAATTTGTGAAGAGGAGATATATGTATACAATAACATAGTATTTTATTTTTAGCTTTGATTCAATGTTGACATTATTAATTTTAAGTGGATCACACATACATAGTCGAGCAGTTCTTCTCCTCTTTTTCTATCATTCGAACACCACTTCACGACCAATAATGATAACAAATAGCACAAAACAGCCATACTTTCCTTCTTCTTTCATTTTTGTTCTTTTCAGTACAGTTTCATAAAAACAATAAAGAACTCTCTCTCTCTCTTTTTAGTACAGTTTCATAAAAACAATAAAGAATAGTAAAATACAAAAAATCTTGATTATCAATCCACGATTACCTTTTGTATATCCATAAACTTTTACTAATTCATTCTGTCCATCATTTATATCATTATATGCATTTTCGACATCATCTTCTATACGTACTAATATTTCACCTTGCGTGCTAATTAACGTCGACATTTTCGTAAACATATTCCCTAAGTCGGCCAATGTACGTTCGGCCAATCGTGCCTGTTGAGTACGATATTTGATATCACGTGCCTCTCGTCGTTGTATAATCTGTTCTTGCATTGATGATGAAGAAGATGTTGATGATAATTTGCTATATTTGTCATCATAATACTCCTCACCTCCTCCACCATTGTCTATTTGAATATTCGATTGTTGTTGTTGTTGTCTACGTTGACGCATTCCCATGGCAGTAGTAGTAGAGGATACTGAGGATGTAGTCGTCGTCGTACCACTATGCACTCCTCCTCCTCCTCCTCCATATCCCGAAATTATTCTTCCGCCAGAGGAGTAAGATGAACCACCACCACCACCACCATATCCGACATAGGCAGGATAGGATGATGCCGACGCTACAGATGATGACGAGGATGATGGCGCAATCCTGCTTGTGGTGGTAGTACTCGTATTCGCCTTTGCTGCTGCTGCTGCTGCTGTTGTTGTCGTCGTTGTCGTGGTTAAAAATAACGGTGATTGTAATTGAGCAGCAGATGATGCATTATTCATTAATGATACATTTGTTGTTATTTTTGCTGCTGCTGCTGATGAGGTTGTATTGCCACTACTGCTACTACTACCACCACCAGTGGCTAACAATTTTCGTCGATGACTTTGATCACGTAATACCTGACTCCGTGTACCCAATTCCACCTTTAACCTGTCAGTGCGTACATGTGCATATTCCTCTAATTGGGATGATACTATTTCATAATGCTTCCTTCGTTGATTCGATGAATACTGTGTCTTATTATTATTATTACTACTATTGCTGTTATTGTCATACTCGGCTGCAGCAGCATTAGTACGAGGAGGGCGTGATCCAGCAAGTCGAAGTGCATTACAAACGGCCTTGATTTCATGCGCACCCTCTTGGAAACGTTCTATTATATGTTGTATTTCCAATGTGGGGTCATTCGTATGTCCACGACGTCGAACGAGTGTATGTAGCTCTGCTAGTTGTGCATCGAGAAATTGTAACAATGAGTGTGAGTCACGCACGAGGGAGGGTGCGGTATCATTAGCATTCTCATCATTGCTATTTTCGGCGATGTTAGGATGTTGTTGATATAGTGTTAAAGTTGTAGGATTCACATCTATCAGCCATTCAGGGAGAGTCCTCTCCGCGTCGTCGTGATTATTATTATTGCGGCCAGCATGATGATATCGCGCCTGAGCAATTTTTAATGCAGTACGTGCAGCCGAAAGGAACTCAATGCTCCTATCGACCGCGTGCGATCGAAATGATGATAACTGTGTTGGTGGAGGGGGTGGTGGAGGCGGATAGTCTGCGGTCGACGACATGGCAACTTTTGAAATGATCACCGTGATGTATGGTATTTCCAGCCCAAACGTAGGAAGCAATGGTGAAATACCGACGACCCAACAATGACGAGGATGACTCTCGCCGCTCTTCTCGCAGCAGCAGCAGATTCCATATCTTGTCCATGACACTCATCGTACTTGTCATTGTGCTATCATTAATGGCAATTCATCTGTCTCAACAAATTGTAATGCAGCAGCATTACAATTTTAACAACGGTCAACGTAAATTTACAGCTGCTAGTCGTACATCTTCTTCGGTCCGACAATCTGATGCTGCCATTACGAGTTGGTCCGAGAAAAAATCAGAGGAAGAAAGCAGTAACAACAACAACAGCAACATGAAGTCGATGGATCGAGTTTACTGTATGATCCCATTTATATGGAATGAAGAAATGTATACAACAATTATGGAGACGTGGGGTAAACGGTGTGATAGTATATACTTTTTAACCGATTCCATCGTTGGTTCTGGAAAGTTAAAGGGTGATACAATCATCGAAGAAGAGGGAGAAGAGGAATATAAACCATATTGGGAATACCCAACGAATACATTCCCAAATAATGTTATTTTTATCAACATGACAAGATCATGGAATGATTGTTATGATGAGGGTGGACGACGACGTAATCGTAACAAAGTGAAGGAGGCCAATCATCAACCTAAGACGAAAAAGGTATGTAGACATATATGGGAAAAAATGTGGCGATCATGGGTCTATGTTGCTGAACATCATATAGCAAAGGCAGAATGGTTTTGTAAAGTTGATTATGATACCTTCTTCTTTCCACAGAATTTGAAATATTATGTCCATGACTACAAGCATTGGGATCCATATACGGAGTATCATTACTTTGGACATTTAATCCAAAGTCGTCATGATGGACCACCAATGGTAGCGGGTGCGGCTGTCTGTTGGAGTCATAAAACATTAACTGATATTGCGACTGTATATCGAAACATGCCCATGGGATATACTGGCGGATTTCGTGGCAAGTGTGAAGATCGAGCACATGCCACCGAAGAGGCATCCACATCGGTTTGTTTACATGAACATTTAAATATTAGTGCCTATCCCGCTCGTGATGAAAACATGCGAGAATATATTACCCTTGACAAGTATAAGGATGTGCTAACCTGGAATCGTACCGAACAGGGTGAATGGTGGTATTGGAAGGGCAAGCCAACTAATGCAGGACAGATGGAGAATGCAATAACATCACGTCCCATTGGGATACATAAATATAAGGCAACAAGTGAGATACGTGAATTGGAGCAACATTTTTATGGTCCGAGGGATAATGAAGAAATATTAAAGTTGAAGCCGCATGCTAGAGAATATGTTATGAAAGTTCGTAAGGCTATGGGAATTGATTGAACATTATTATTATTGTCTACACACACACACAAACGGTACCCAAAAAGTAAAAAAATGGAAGTGTTCTTTTAAGTATGCATTATCAATGTGTGGTGTGGAGGAATTTGTGTCTGAATTTACATCTTGTCCATTACCAAATGTATAAAACCACAGAAGATATAGTGTCTTTCTTTACACTTACACTGAAGTTTCTCCAAGAAAATTAGAGCTTGTATCATATTCAATCCCATTCATTCCCTCCGTAGGATCAGCCTCTTGCTGCTGAGCTGCGGCCTGATCAATCCTTTCAAATATATTCTTCCGTCCACCCGTATTACTAAGTGTCATAACATCACCCTTGCTATTCAATCGAGGGATGTTCATCCCGTCTGGGTGTAATAGCTTGGGATCTGTCGCCTCCTTAATGTCCTTAATCCGTTCATTCCGTGACTTGATTGAGACTGATGATGCTATTGATGACAATGATCCCTTCTGTGTGGGAGGAGTGTATACTCGATCGGGTGATAGACCCATCGATGTAGATTCCTTTAAAAGTCCTACCTGCACTACTTCATCTGTTCCTCCTCCTCTTCCTCTACCACCTCCTCCTTCAACCCTCGTGATGGGAGGTGATTTTGATAATGAGTATGTGGATAGCCTATCAGCATGATTATCAAGTCCCTCGGGTGTGGATGATAGATTCGAAAAGGTAGATGCCGTTGATGATTTGCGTGTACTGTCATCGACTTGATTATGAAAATTATCCACACATATTGATAGATCAATGTTGTCAGCAGTAGCACCATCCCCCATTGCAAGAGCTGCTACAATGTCGTCGGCTGCTGCTGCTGCTGGAACTGTGCCGCTGGTGGTAGTATTCTTTTTCTTCAATTGCTTGGGTGTTTTATTATTCATAGACGATAATGAGAATGTGGATAGTCGATCAGTATGCTGTCCTTTCTCATCCTTGGCATCTGATATCTGTTGTTTATCTCTATTTGGGAATGTTGATTGCTTGCTATAAAAAGTCCCGACCATGTCTATTTTCCCAGTAAGGAAACCACTACGCCTATCTGCTACCATCATTTCATTCTTATCATCATCATCACCATCGGCAGTGGCAATGGAAGAACGCGGAAGTGCCTTATCAAGCTTTTCCATAACATTCACATCATACGACCTATCATTCCCCCGACTTTGTGATTTGGGAACCGAAGTTGAGAATGAGAAGGGTGATAATCGATCAACATTCAGTCCTAACAGTTCCTCCTCCTCCTCCTTCCCCGATCCAGTGCCATAGACACTCCGGCTACGAAACTTGGTATCTGAGAATTTTGACCGACTATAATTGATTAAACCACTGAAATTATCAGACCGTGCACCACCACCCCCATCACTGCCATTATTGCTGGATTTAGTATTCGAATTCGTGGTTACATCCTCCCCCTCAGTACTATCATCTACTAAATCACGTAGTGAGCCAAAGAAGGTCGTAGTTGTGGTGATACGACGAACAAGAATTTGCGTTGCTCTTCGACCTCGCGCAGCAGTATTGGTAGTAGTAGTCGAGAAGAACGCTTCGACGATAGACGATGATAACAAAAACAGCAACAGAAAGGAAGTTACAAGGTGCATAGGAGATGACAGCATGATCGATGAGGTATGAGGTATTCTTGTTAGTATGTAGGTCCATATGTACGTACCCTAAGCTAGCGGGAAGCCAAAAGAGGACAATCCACGAACCGGAAGGGAGAAATGAGTCGCTCTTCTCATAATAAGCAAAAAATAGTAAAAGAAATCTAAACATCACTACCGTTAAGTACTTTTTGTCACTATTTGGACAAACACTGTCACTATTTGGACCAATAAACTGTCCGGGCCTTCGGACGCTGTGTCCAAAACGACTCCTAGAGAGGCACTCTTTCTTCCTTGTGACTTCCATCATCTCTGGTAGGTCTCGTGGACGTCGTCCTCCTATGCTGGGAGTCACATCCTCTCAGGTTTTGAGCCCTGTATAACAATCTTCTGCTACCCCATCATCGCGTAGAGGGGGGAGGCCAAAGTTTGCCTTCATCTACGTTGAAAAGCGACCAAGATCCGTCTTTTTGCGTGGTGCACCATCACAGCATTTTGACGTTGAATCGACTCCTCCAGCATTGACGATCATCCCAATGCCGACGAGTAACAATAATAGAACAGCTGAGCGGCTGCCATCACGCCCGCTCGCTCCAGCTGA
>Ga0247831_1006440_pt1 | contig 13868 bp, 27 predicted proteins | sample LaCruzMarch2015__9_FD_192406 | JGI IMG/M metagenome (GOLD analysis project Ga0247831, IMG submission 192406) | Freshwater microbial communities from meromictic Lake La Cruz, Castile-La Mancha, Spain - LaCruzMarch2015_1m | ecosystem: Environmental > Aquatic > Freshwater > Lake | place: Spain...
GTACATTCTACTTCCAACTGTCCGTTAGAATACCAACTACGATATAATCCATCTATCTTTCCATTCTTATACGTAAATTCTACTTCCAACTGTCCGTTAGAATACCAACTACGATATAATCCATCTCTCTCTCCATTCTTTAACGTATATTCTCTATACAACTGTCCGTTAGAATACCAGTATTTAGCAATATTATTTGCTTTACTTTCAATATAGTTTATATCTATGGTTAATCCATTTGATTCTAACCAAGATATATTACCTAATACTGTTTGCCATGCACTTAATTCATCGTTCAATTCAATAAATTGAATAAACTTATTTAATTGTCTTGAACAAGCATTATTTGCAATAGCAAATTCTTTGATTTGTTGTAATGTTATCATACTGTTTATCTTTTAGTATAAGACAAAGGTAAGTATAATATTTTAGAATAGCAAATACTTTATCACATATTTTTTTTACGCTCATTAATTATATGTTTTTTCCAATCATTAAATGATAAAGGTTTATCATTTACATTAATAGTTGATTGTATTCCACTTGCTATTTTTACTTCTGAAATATAACCTTTAAGGTTACGCTCAAATATTAAACCTAACAAATTAATGTTGTAATTTATTTTATTGAAAACTGGCATATCTATTATATTTAAAATTTTATATTTTTAAATGCTTCATCCACTATATCATCAACTTCTTCTTGATTAAAGTGTCCTTCAATAATCAAATTATCAATTATATCTTCCTTATTAAATAAGTAAGAAAGACTATCTATTGTTTCACCATCTTCATCTTCAACAAGATAATAATAAACTTCACCGTTTAACCATTTACTAAATAATTCAACCTCATTACGCATATAAGTCTTGATACGTTCAATACGTTCAGGTGTTAATTTCTTCCAACCAAATTCTTTACGTATAACATTTTTAGGTGCAAAAATATAACCTAACTGTCCACTATCCCACGAACAATTAAAACCTGTTGTGTTAAGGGCTATTCCACCATGTTCGTAAAGATATATAGGTAATTCAATGTTATCATTACCACACTTTGCAAGATATTCAGCATGAAGTGAACGATAACCACCCTCAGCTTGCACATCACCTCTAACATTCCTATGTGCTGAAAAAATCTTGGTATAATGGTCGCTATATGTTCTTGGACTTTCACAATCTTGGTCGTAACCAATAATTAACTTTCTCATAATCCGTTTGTTTGATAATGCTAAGATAAGCAAAAGAAACGAGACTACCAAATTTATTTTATTGGTATAATCTGATAACGGGAAGTAATACACTCACGTACATATTGCTTGGCAGCTGCTATGCTGTCAAATTCACCAAAATTAATCATCTTATACTTCGTGCTTACCCATAGGGTACATCTTATTGGTTTGCTCATCTTAGTTAACTTTTATTGTGCCTTGAGTTATTGCCAATGCACCCATAAAGAAATGCTCCATTTCCTTATAATCCCTGAATGCTGTTAGGATATCAATCGCAGAGCTTTTTAATTCTCTAGCTACCGCAAAACGAATATTAGCACCCTTATTTGCTGAATAAATGAATAGCGTTTCATCTTTGCTAATTAATCTCAAATATTCAGTTAAACTAGCTTTTTTCTGTGCATCAGTTAATCTTGCCATTAGTCCATTTGTTTTTGGTTAATTGATACGTCAAAGATAAGGAAAGGATTTGACAATTCCAAACCCTTTCCCCATTTATTTTATTCAACAAAATTTGGCTTGATTTGAGTATACCCTTCGGGCTTATTGCCTTCAATGCTTATTACATCTCTAGCCCATATGCCAACGTATTCTTTACCAGATTCACCATAGAAATCTCCCCCACCCTGACCATTTCCCTCACAGGTAAGCAATGGCAAAGGGTGTATGCGCCAACCATCTATGCTCCTAGCTACTCTTTGTTTATCCACATATTCCTTTTTGGTGTGGTTAACAATATAACGACCTTCACGTAACCCTACCGATTGGTTTGGTTGTACTTTCGTATCTATCTCACATAAATTGTATGTGTTTTCCTCTTGACCTTCCAATGGGTCGGCATAGTCACCAGCCCAAACAACGCTACTAGGATTATTTAAAATAAGCCGTTCAAAAGACCTCACAAAAGGATTACGCATCCATGAATGATTCATTAGCTTTAATCCGTTGGCCATATCGTGAGAATAAACCCACGCATTAACGGTTGTCTTGTCATCAGCTAAAATTACTGGCTTGTAGTACTGTCCGATAGTTTTAACGCCCTTTTGGGTACGCCCTCATTTTTTAGTTAATAAAATATTTACAATACAAAGATAAAACAAAAAAACCAGACTAGCAAATAATCTGGCTTTTTATTTATTGAAAATCTTCAATTGAAACGGCACATAATTCATTGATACGATAACCAAACTTATTTAACACATCAAACAAATTGGCATCGTTATCCAAATGGGTATAATAATCTTCTTCAAGACCAATAGATAACGTCATCTCTATGAAATATTTACTTGTAGTATACAAGTTTTTCGTAAAGATACGCAAGTCTTCAAGGCTGCCATATAATATCGGCCTTAAGCCATCATTCAATTCATATACAATTATGCTTGTTTTCATACGCTTATTATTTAGAATGCTAAGTTAAGTATTATTATTGAGATTACCAAATCATTTGATTTTTTCTTCGGCAATTATACGCTTTAGTTTATCCACATAGCTTATATCCTCAGCATAGTTTTGTTTTAGATAAACAAAATAATCTGATTCAGTCTTTACATCATTGAGATATTGCGCTTGGTAAAACGCATAATCAACAACAGACTCTTGCCACGTCTCATAATACGCATGACCATTTTCCTCACCCTTATTCGTTGTTGGTCGCTTCTTAGCTACCTTCATTCCAAAAAGATTATTATTGGTCTTGAATATCTTGCTATTAAAGTTTCCACTTTCAAGCTTTGCTTGTGCATATATTATATGCGGAAATCTTATATTCAATTCAAGCAAATATGACTTAAGCTTTGGTGGACTAAATGCCTTTTCCTTAAGAGATTCATTTATAATAATCATCTTGGTTTCTTGGCTAATCAATCGAATATCATCCGTTCTATTAATTAAAATAGATAGGGTTATGCCCATCGTAATAATGATAACTACCACCAACCCAATTAGGATTGATAGCGTTATATTCTTATATTGTATTGATTGCTTATCGTAACGATATATCATGTAGTTCTTTTTTGGTTAATTTATAATGCTAAGATAAGCATAATAATCCAGACTTCCAAATTCTAAGCATTTATTTTTCGCTTGCTTGAATCTTTTACTACATTAATTAATTTAGCAAATAGCTCCTCATACATACCTTCATTGATTGGCTTGAGCCAATCAAAGTCATCAAGTGTCTTTAGGTCTTTAGAATCCTTCGTGCCTAATCGTATACCCCTAATATCATTGTCAATACGCTTAATTAATACATCTTCAAGAGTCTGTCTCGCCATATGGGTTTATATTTTGGTTAATTTAAAAATCCTAATTCATATTAAAGAAAAACCCCACCATTTTCATAGTGGGGAATCTCCAGCATCTAACCAAAAATACTTTATTTGAATAATTCAACCACTTGTTCAGGTGTTGAATTCTTATCGCTCAACGAATAAATCGAAACTACCAAATCTTTTTTAACCTTTTTATAGGCCTTGGTTAATCTAGTCGATATGCTTTGCGTTCGTATCGCAAACCCACTACTAAACGCTAATGCATTATTAGCACCCTTACCAGTCATTTTCTTGTATTTCAAGCCACATACCACGCCACCTCGTTTATCTAAGAATCTTAGGTCGTCAGCATCCGCATTAATTACTTCATAACCCTCATAGGCTAGGGGCAATGCATCAAATACCATTGCGGTATTGATACCCCTACTTAGCAATTCGATTGCCTTATCATGATTGGTTTCACTACGGCTAAACGTAAGGTGATAATTGCTAGGTAAAGCCTTATCAAAACGAGTATAGTTTTTAGTATAATCGTAAAATTGCACATCAGGAAATACCTCAAAGATATTCTTATTATCAAATATCTTAAACTTTTCCCATGTAATATCTGTAGTACCATTCAAGCGAAATACAGGTATCGCATTACCCTCATGCTTCTTGATTGCCTTGGCAATTTCAGCCTTAAGTTGGTGCAAAAATTCTACCCTATTAGATAGAAAGTATTCAGACTTGTTACGTCTACCTTGTTGTACACTAGTAAACATACCACCATTGCCACTACCTACTAGACAACTTGCAGCACAACCACTACTGGCATGACTACATAGATTAATACCCTTGCTATTATCACGAAATGAACTCATGTAAAGGATATACGTTATATAAGGCAAACCAAATGTAGCATCATTGGTTTTTAGCGATTTAATGGTTTTTGCATTGTTAGTGGTTAACAGTATTTGTCTTTTCATAATAGTGTTTTTGGTTTGATGTTTCAAAGATAATTATTCTTTTTGTAATTACCAAATGTTTTTTACGATTAGGGTAAATTATTTACATTTTCGGGTTTTAACACATATTTATTAATATGAAAAATAAAACAACCAAAAAACTAACAACAATAGATTTTGTTGAACGAGCCAAAATAATACATAACGATAAATATGATTATAGTTTATCCACATATGTTACCACACATATTAAGGTTAAAATAATTTGTCCAATACATGGTGTGTTTGAACAATCACCACATAACCACTTAGCTGGTTTCAATTGTAAACAATGTAGTTCTGAAAATACTGGTATTGAAAGAAGAGTAAAATTAATTGATTTTATTTCACAAGCAAATTTAATGCATAATAATTATTATGATTATTCTTTAGTTGAATATGTATCAGCCATAGAAAAGGTGGATATAGTTTGCCCAATACATGGTGTATTTAAACAAAAACCTAACGCACATATTGGACAAAAACAAGGTTGTCCAAGTTGTTATCATCAAAAAATGAAAGATAATGGTGGAACGTGGTCGGCCATTGCTTGGCATAACACTGGCATCAAATCTAAAAATTTTGATGGGTTTAAATTATATGTAATTCGATGCTTCAATGAAAATGAAGAATTCATAAAGATAGGTAAAACGTTTAATAAATTAAAAAAACGATTTAGTCAAATACCTTATAAATACGAAATAATAAAAACCATAACATCAGAAAATGGTGAATATATTCATGAATTGGAAAAAAGGGTTAAACGTAAATATAATAAACATACATATTTACCTAAAACTAAGTTTGGTGGAATGTATGAATGTTTTAAAGTTTAGATATACGTTATATATCCCAACTTTTCACCCTTGATAGTCTTAGCATTGTTGGTTGATAGTAAAGGCTTGCGCTTAATTTCCATGGCTGTAATTGTTTTGGGTTAATTGATGCTTCAAAGATAATACATTAATTCGAGATTTCCAAATTAACTTTCAATTATTTCCTCTAATCCGAAGTATTTTTTTATCTCATTTGCTTTTTCTAAGCCTTGTGTTGTAAGACCATTCTCATCCCAATTATCCACTTCATCATGCAATTTTTGCACCCTTGACAAAAATGATATACCTAATGCTTGTAATTCCTGTGGTAATAAATCAAAGACACCTTCATTATCAATAGCAGTATCTTCAAAATTATCAAGCCTTAAACATAGTTCTTTTGGTAGATGCCTACCAATAGCGCAGCCATCATAATACGAACACGTATATCTATCTCCTGTATTAACTCCACGATTCGTAGAATTAAAGTGCTTAATAGTATCTTCCAAAAAGGCCAATTGTAATTTAGATGTTTCCATAGCTGTAATTGTTTTGTTGATACGTCAAAGATAAGTAATAATATTCAAACCACCAAATTAAATCATTGGTTTTTATCTCGATTCAATTTTAGTTAATTTAAACTTGGGAAATAGCTTTTTGATTTCAGATTGCTTTAATACCCCAAACCTATCAAAACCCTCCAAGCATAATTTATTATCTGAAATAATCTTATCAACAATCGCTTGTTGCTCATCACGACTTATGGTTATCAAAGACCTGTCATGATTGCCCAAATAATATGGATTAACCGTTTCAATGGCATCACCATAATATGCGGTAATATATGCCTTAGCATCAACAGGTTTTAAATATGGTAACTCCTTAACATCATAAGAATTCATTTCTTGCTTATATATATTCATAAAGCAATACTTGTTTTCCACCAAGTCAATAATCGTTATACCATCATTGTTGTCCTCAATGGTAAAATCATTACGAATTTCGGGGTTGATACCATTAAGATACCAAGAAGAACCAATGCCAGCATTAACAAATGAATTATTAGTTGCTTGATAATTCATTATAAAACCAATCGCTGTGGTTATCTTTTCAATTGAATTAAAATCATTATTATAACCACCCGTTGTAAACGGACACTTATAAGAACCATACTTTTCAGTACCATCTTTATGTGAAGTCTCAAATTGAGAACCAAATTCTAATAAACGCATTGCGTTAACTATTGCTGAACGACCATATAACCATTGGTTATAATAAACAAGTATAGTATACTTACTAGTACCTAATTCACTAACAGCTTTTTTCTTTTCAGCTACCGATTCAAAACGTAGGTAATTAACTGGATTAAGTATCCTTACGAAAATTTGATGTCTCTGTCCCATAGCATTTGTGTTTTGGTTAATTGATGCTTCAAAGATAATACATTAATTCGAGACTTCCAAATAAATCAGAAATTAAATCTTAAAGACCAACCAACTCTTTAAACTTCTCATTACTAATAGCCTTACAACCATCTGTAGTATGTACATAATAACCAGTCTCAGTCCTATATATTAAACCAAGCAATTTAGAACCCTCTAATGGCGCAAATAGATATGTTTCAAGTACCCTCATGTGTATTTCTTTTAGTTAAACGATACCCCAAAGATAAACATAATAATCCGAATAAAAAAATCTATTTTATTTGGTAGTCTCATTTCTTTTACTTATCTTTACATCGTTGTTATAGAAAGACAACGGGTTGGTAGTCGAAAGCTACCCAGAGGGTATACTCCAACCTGGCTTTTAGTGTACCCATATATAAATTAATTAAATTTATCCATGTATTTGGTAATACTAATCTTATTACCTACCTTTACATCTCATTTAATTTAATACCCCAAATATAAGGATTAATTAAATACAGGTATTATTTGGTAATCTGGATTATTATTCCTATCTTTGTACTTCAATTATCTAACGCTAATAATAGCCTATGTGAATGAAATTAACTAAAATATCTCTTATATGACACATATTAAATATATGTAGTGTCCACCCTATATCCATACTCGTTATGGTTATGGGGATTCTGTGTTTATGGGTATAAATTATCTAATATTTTTTTTATGGTATAATATCTTATACTGCTTTTGTGGCTATCTCAGGATATGAATCCTATTCATATAATAGGGGATTTCTATGTCATATTTCAAGTATCCTTTTATTTCATATCAAAAACGAATCATATTCCCAGTATTTACCACTTCTTCCCACTTCTCTCCACTTATTTCAAAAAAGCCCAAACGTGCTAACGTAGGTACAATATTTATCCTATAATATACAAAGCCATGTATATCAAGGTATTATAAATATGTCTTTAGGGCTGGCGTACCATGTACACAAATGTGTACATATTACCATGATTTCTTATTAACTAAATTTAGCAGATTATATACCAGTGCTGCATCATATTCTTGCTTAGATATTACATCGACACAAGTATCCTTACCTCCAGCATAAGCTAGGCTAAAACGTCCATCATTTAATTCAGCGTAGGTAAGATGATAATCTATATCTATAAAATAAATCTTAAAGGCTTTTTTAATTAATTTCATATTATTCTTTATTATAATATACTTGGGGCCGATGTGCGGCTACGCCATCTAACATCGTACCGATGTACACAAATGTGTACATCATAGTGATTTTTGGTTAGTGGTTTTAAGCCAATTATAAATTTTATCAGCTTTATCGGTAAAGTAGCTTAATTCATAACGTATACTATTATCCATAGCTACAGCCAATTTAAGGCACTCTAATCTAAGATTAACATCTTTATCGCTAACTTCTACCTTATTTGGGTTATCGTTGGTTAGCGTGGTTGTTTCACCCCATTCAGATAACTCTTGTGGTGTTGGTGTGTATGGTTCAAAATCTGTTATATCAAGGTCGTCCATAAATTCTCCTACTTGCCACAACGAACCTTCGACAGTTTTTGCTATTCCTTCAAAATATCTATTGCTATCTTTTTGATAGCCAACAAATTGCACCTTTAGACCTTGGTTGCCTTTATACTTATAATACTTCTTATAATACTTGTTCATTGGTTATTGGTTATTGGTTTATACAAAGATACATTATTTATTGGTTATTTCAATAGGTTTAGGGGGTAACGGCTTATTGTTTAAAGTCTGTTGTATTCCCCTAATTTAGTTCTGTGACAGATAGTGCACTTGTATTTTTTGCAATACCAAGGTTTTGGGCAGTTAAAATTAAAAATAGTGTCAAAATGCTCCCATTTGTGCTTACAGTGGTTAAACTTCCATGTCGGATAGTAGCTTACTAAAGCGCCTATTAACACGATTAATGCAATTACGATTAATAATCCCATAACTATTGGTTGTTTAGTTGTTCCTCAATTTTACTTAAAATAACTTTAGTATTATTGAGGTCATGGCTTTAGCTTTTCTATTTTAATTAGCATTTCCGCTTTTTTTTGCTGAAAATTAGGATTTTGGCTAGCTATCCTATCCGCAAAATCAATATCTACATCTATCAACTGGGATTTGGCTAGAAAATCGTTTTTGGTATAAATTATTGTAGGGTAGTTAGGGTAAGTGTCAATCGTTGAGTTATCTACCTCAATTGCATAACCAAGTTTATTTATCTCTATTTCTTGCTTATCACTTAACCTGTAAGGGGTTTTCATTTTCATGACCTCATCTTCATTAAGTGCAAGTAGCACAGAAGTCGCCTTATACTGTTCTTTGTTTGCCAATGGCAATTCGTTATATTTTTTCATGCAAAGTAGTTTTTAAGCACCTCTGGGAAGTGCTTGGTTAGAATTTCTATTGCTTTTTGGGCGGTTTGTTTTGATTTAAAAATCACACCTGATGGTTGTATGCCAATACAATCATACAAATTAACAGTATCACCACATTTACCCATTACCCACGCTTTACCATTTAAAAAATCGGCTACCCAATCACCGTTCAACTCTTTGGCTACTTATTTAGTAGCGTTTCCAGTTCGGTTATGATGCTCATGATTTAATGAAGAAGTATGCGGAAAACAAACAGGCTATAAAAAACACAATCCCCAATAGCCATATTATTGCATTTTCTCCAACTAAAGCCCAAAAGCAATACCCAATACCTACTATCATTGCAATTATTCCAACAAAACCTACAAACAGTAGTATCGCAAGTCCAAATATTTTAAGTGCTTTCATATTAGTTGTCTTTAGTAGCGTTAATCATTTCTGCGCTTGATTTAAGTATCTTATCCAAGTAATCTCTACTGCCCATTTGAGTGGTAGGGTGTTCATGATATACGGATTGGTGTTTGAACATTAATAAAACCTTGCCCTTGACAATTAAAGCAAAATGACTTATCAATTAGGGAGCATCCGTGGTTTGTCTTACCTTCACCATTACAATAGTGGCAAACAACTAATTGGCTGATATATTTTTGTGCTGTTGTCATATCAGTTGTCTTTAGTAGCGTTAAGTAACTTAGCCATTGTTATGGCTTCTCGCAGTTGTTCGGGTCGTTAATATGCAACCAAACATTAGTGCCATAATAACTACTATTACCATCATAACCATAATAATAATTTCTATCATACCCGTCCCAGTTATAACCATACTGCTCATTTAACCAACTAAGGTAGTCTTTAAATTCCGCAGAATCATCATTTTTAACTAAAAAATATTTAAATGGTAGTTGTTCTTTTGTCTTTAGTTTCATGGTGTTTGATTTGTTTCAGTAAAGGTAGATAAAATTATTGATTATTGCAAGCCTTTTTCCAAAAGGAATCTATCTCATCGAAAAATTCTCCATCCCACTCCTTATCTTTGTGGATTTCTTGAAACTCATCAGTAAGTTCTTTTGCAAGTTCATACATACCGCCACGTCCTTGCTGTTCATATCTTCGTGTCACAAAATCCTTGGTATTATAATCTAATAAGGATTCTGCTATCCTCATATTTATCTCAAAGTAGGTTTCTAGGTATTCTTCATCCATTTCCATCGTTGCGTAGTTTAGTTTTTAATTATCCTATTGTAAAGGTAAGAATATTTTTCCGAAATACCTAATTTAATAGTTCAACAAACTCAGAATAGTAATTATACACATCTAAGTAACCACTACTATGGCCATGTTCCCATGCAAGGTTAAATAGCTTGTCTACTTTAGGGTTATCTGTTACCCCAAAATCCTCAGCCAAGTCCTGTTTAAACTGTAAGAATAACCTATTGTCCTCATTTCTGTAATGATTTACCGCTAAGTTATACTCATTTTTAAGCCTTATTTCAGTAGCTTCTCTTTCTTCCCTTACTTGTAGTAGAGTACCTGTAAAAGTACCCATTGCTTCATCAATGTCCTTTGTTGTAGGTTTTGAAGGGTAAGGTAGTTTGTTGGTATATTGGTTATTTTGTATGTTTTCGTAAACGTCCATGTCTTTTTGGTTTTTTGTATATCAAAGGTAAGAATATTATTTCAAATAACCAAATTAATGTTCTATAAATCTTTTCTATTTACGTCATAAAAATAATTATTGGTATCTTCACTCATCCACCTACTGCTTATTTCACAAGAAAGGATTTCTGTATCTACCTTTTGTGACTTAGCTAATTCTGGGGTAAGTTCTTTGGTAACAAAATTGGTATCGGCCCAGAGTATTCTATTATTTGGTTGACAAAGCAGATAACCATCATCTGATAGAAGTACATGACCACATTTATAATCTGTTGGGTCATTTGAAAAAGCATTATTAAACCAATCGATAGTAAACAAATATTTAGCCCATATCTTAGTTTGGTCTTTAAGAATTACTTGGCATCTATTTAATAATTGATATTGTATTATATTTGCATCATAGCCAAAGCAATCCCATAATTGTTTAAAATCGTGAGGTATATCTTTATCGCTAATTTCGACAAAGATTTCGCTAAGGGGTATCCTAGAGCGATGTATACCATGTTCTGTTAGTACATGGAAGGTAAGTATCTTATTAGGCAATGATTGTACGGCATGAGCAATACAAAAGTACCATTGATTGCTATCAGCCTTGGTGAAGTATGATTCACGAACATAGCATTTAAAATGTGGTATGTTATAGTTCATATTTAATTTATAATAGTTCTTTTGGGTATGGTGCAGTTTTGATTTCTAAATTATCTATCATACCTGAAAGATAACACAACCTACGCTGCCTATCGCACATATCCCTAGCGTATTGGTTGATAGCTTCAATACACTTATTATAGGCATCATCTGAATCATTTTCTGAATCACGAAAATAATCATTTAGTATTTCCTCTGGTGTCATTTCGTTTCGTTTAATAGGTTGGGTTTTATTAATTCAATTTTTAAACAGCTAAAACAAACTAAGTCTTCTCCTTGTTGGTAAAGAGCACTACATTTCATACCACATTGGTCACAAGGTAATTCTTTCATATTGTTTTATCTTTTGGTTTTAATATTTAACTAGGGTCAATCAAAACTAGAACCACTATCAAAACTAGAACCGCTGTCATAGCTTGAGCTATCACTGCTATACGAGGTGGTATCGTTACTAGTATAATCTGAATTGGTAGAATGATTATCATCATGTGAATTTCCTTCCCAATGGTGATTGATAGTTGGGGTTTCTTGCCTATAAGAATCTTGATTGGCTTGGTATATGGGGCTTAACGGGTTCCAAGGGTTGGTTAAATCAGATATTAAATCATCATTATTCGTATTCGAACGTTGGTAACCGCTTGGTGAAGCATTTCTTGAAATTGGTTGCTTTACTGGTGTTTTTGGGTTAATGATGGGTCTTGGGGTTTCTTTCTTTTTGAATAGAAACTCTAGGAATTTAGTAATTTTCATTTGCTTATTTTTTTAAGGGTTAGTGGTTATTGTTTAGTTCATTAAATGTACGATAATTAATTGACACTACAAAGGATATACCCCTGTTTTTCTTTTTACAATGATAATAAATTACTAAAACCAACAACTCTCCATGCTACTTCTTCTTTACCATAGTATTTTTCAATAGTGTGTACAAGTTCATAAGCACTATCAATATTAACCATTGTAATAAACTTGTAATTTTTAAACAAGTTATCTTTGTAAAAATTCTGTTCTTCTGTGGATAAACCTATCCACCAATCACTAGAGTTATTTCTTAGTATGTGTTTTTCTGTCATTTTACATTTATTAAAGTTCTCATTAACAATAAGTATTATTGTGCCAATTAGAAAACGTTCATCCATTTTCTAATTATTGTGTTACAAAGGTACTAAAAATATTTCAGACTACCAAACATGGAATAGTATTATTTATCACTTATTAATACACCCTCGTTGTTCCAAGCTCTTCTGGGAACAACCTCCACACCATCTATATAAATACATTCATCCCATAGCCCACCATTACAATACCATGAACGAAATAAGTCATTTAGCTTACTATCCTTATAGTTTTTTTCAAAAGATAATTGACCATTCGTATACCATGAACGATATAATCCATTTAGCTTACCATCCTTATACGTTTCTTCAATAGCTAATTGACCATTAGAATACCATTGACGATATAACCCATCATGCTTACCATCCTTATAGGTTTTTTCAATAAATAGTTGTCCATTCTCATACCAAACCCAGACTTTGAATTTATGACCGTTCTTATAGATAGATTTAAACCTAAGTTTACCATCAGGGTGATATTCATAAGCTGTCCCATGTATAATACCATTAACATATGATTCTTCACCAAGAAGCTGGCCATCCGCATGCCACTTATATAGCTTGCTATGAATGTTATTATCATCATCGGGTTGGCTATAAACTTCACATAAGGTTAATTTATCATTTACATATTCGGTAAATGATTTAATAGAAAAATCTGGATAATATGTAGATTCTTGTCGGACCAATTAGATATAGCAAGCCTTACTGGTTAATTCTTTAATTGAGTTAATAAGGTCTTGATTGGCCTTATAGAGTAATTGGCTAAATTCCCCATCAGATTCATTCCAATAGGCATCAGCATCGTTATTAGGTATTGGGTTACCGTATATAACAGCTGATTCAATTTGTGCGCCAGATTTGGTTATATAGGTTAACCAAACGCTTGGCATAAGTCCAAGCCTTGTACGATTGGTAACATTAAATACTTCATAGCCTAGGGCTTCATATTCATTTTTTCTACGACACATATTATATTATTTAAGTTAAATTAGCGTATTCTATATTGCCTATTTTTGTTTTAACGAAAAAAATAATTGGGTTTGCTAATACTCTAGCTTCAAAGTTATCAAATATACTGCTATCCAATTTAAACTGCTTAACATCATTTGGGTGAAGCGGTAATCTTGGACGAATGGTAATGGCGTGACCATGTTGTTCGTCACTACAAACCTCTTCATATGATACGAACCATTCTTGATTATTATATATCAACTCACCTTTAATCATTTCCATATCATTTAAATTTTTGTTTGACAAAGATACAAAAATTAATTGACATTAACAAGTTCAATCATTAAATACATCAAAATCGTCATCAA
>Ga0247831_1006442_pt1 | contig 13864 bp, 15 predicted proteins | sample LaCruzMarch2015__9_FD_192406 | JGI IMG/M metagenome (GOLD analysis project Ga0247831, IMG submission 192406) | Freshwater microbial communities from meromictic Lake La Cruz, Castile-La Mancha, Spain - LaCruzMarch2015_1m | ecosystem: Environmental > Aquatic > Freshwater > Lake | place: Spain...
ATGGCTTTGTGATGGAAAACAGGGATAACATTTTATATTTTGAGGGAGCGATCAATTACAGCCGCATACATTTGCACGTGGGAAAGGATTATTTGATTGCCAAGACCTTAAAGGATTTGGAAGAAATTGTGGGTTCCACCTTTTACCGTATTCATAAATCGTACCTGGTCAATGTTTCCCAAATCAAGGAATATTCCAAGGAGGGTAACAGCTTTGTTATATTGAGGAATGGTAAGAAAATAGCGGTTTCGCACCGGCGGAAAGATAAGTTTGCAAAGGAGTTTTTAAAAAATTTATAAAATTATTTAGATGAAACGTAATTGTTTATTTGTGGTCATTATGGTCATTAGTTTTTGTTCTTGTAGTAAGAAAATTACCAGAAAAATACCTGAATCAAATGTACCTAAATCCGAGTTGGCACAATTTGTTAGTATGGACGATATTGCCAATATCAATATCGGCATGTCCTTTTCAAATGTCAAAACTATTCTTGGCGTTCCGTTTAACATCATAATGGGACAAAAGGATGGGGTTGTTATTTACCAATATAAGTATAGGATAATCAATCTTCAGGTTCCTTTACGGTTAAGTAATAATTTTGGCGTTGAAAAAGGGGATGCAAAATTTAAATATGGCCCCGATCTTCATGATTTATATTTGATGTTTAACAGGGACAGTAGATTGGAATTCATAAAGTCCAGTTTGGATGACGCTACGGAACAAATGCTGAGGGCAAATAATCTCTTATATGTTGTTTCAAAGGACAAGGAAAAATTTGCGAATGATGAAAGCCTGGAATACAGAAAGATTAATGGCATATATTTTGACCCGCTCTGCATTAATTGTAATGACAATAGCACGAATTACGGAGGCAGTTCGATAGTTCCTTTAAGTCAAACAAAAAATACAAGAGAGGATGAGGAAGTAAAAAGAGCGATTGCGGATGAAGAGTTCATGAGGAAATTGGGCGAAATTGCCGGCAATTGGAAAGATTATAAGAGAAAAGAAAAGAGAATACTTATAAATATTGGCCCTATTGAAAATACAATAGCTTTTTTGAGTAGGTTAAAGAATCAGACAAACTTATCAAATAAGTTAAATAAAAAAGATAAAAAATTATTGAATAAGAATTTTGTGAGTATGGAAAAATATTTAATTAAAAATAGTCCATCAAATAAAATTAAATTATTTAAATAGTGAGAAATATATGTAAGCTCATTTTTTTCTTTACGTTAATTTTAAATACAACCACTTATGCACAAGACAGTACAGGGAGGGAATTAAAGATTAATTTAAATAATCAGGTGGAATATTTCAACATAAAATATAAAGAAAATTGGATGTTGAATCTTGTCGATACAAATGCTGTGGTCAATTTTAGCTATAGTAATATAAAGGGAATAGCAGATTCTACGGTTATTGTTGTGGACGGTAAGACAAGTGCTTTGGACTTTTATTTATTGTCAAAGGCAGATACTTTAAAGACTATCTCTTTCAAGCTGGGTAAAAATAAGAAAGAAAGTCAGGTATTCGATTTTTCAAATCAACCGCAGTTAGTTGTAAATCTCATCCAATTTTTTCAAGAAAAGTTTCCTGATTTTGTGTTGTACCACGACGATATTTATCCGACGATTACAATTGGAGGACAAAAATGGATGGCTCAGGATTTGAGAACCTCAAAATATAGCAATGGCGATGCGATCGAACAGGTAGAGAATGACACGACATGGAAATACATGGAAACAGGCGCCTGGTGTTGGTATAATAATGACAGTACTGACCAAAAAGATTATGGAAAGTTATACAATTGGCATGTAGTGAAAGATTCCAGGAATGTATGTCCAACAGGTTGGGGGGTTCCCACCGATGCTGATTGGGCTATACTTACCTCCCATTTAGGAGGTGAAAATACAGCAGGCTTGAAGTTAAAGACCAGGAAGGATAAGGTATGGAAAAATCGGGTTGATTACGGAAATGCAAGTGGCTTTGATGCCATGCCCGGAGGGGTTCGATACAGCAACGGAAGTTTTTTTGACAAATATTATTTTGGGTATTATTGGAGTTCAACCATTGATAAACCTGGTTTTTCGTGGTCCAGAGTAATCGATAATTATAATGATTTTATCATTGTTAGTGTTGGATTCCAGAATAATGGTTTTTCTATTCGATGTTTAAAAAATTGATTAAATGCACATTTTTATGAAGAAGCAAGTTCTATTTTTAATATTGTTAATGGTTTCAATATTATTTATTTCCTGTAACAGGAAAACTAAAAAAGTAACGGTTCCGACGACCAGGGAGGAAGTAAAAGATATACCAAAATTTATCACCATGAATGAGGTGGCAAATTTAAGTATTGGTATGTCTTACACTGAAGTTAAAAATATCATGGGGACCCCTTACAACATTTTATCTGCTCAAATGGATGGTTATGCGTTGTATCAGTATAAATACAAGCAGATTTATGTGGAACTTCCTACCACCAAGAGAAATGATGTGGGAATAGAAAAGGCAGCCTCCAATAAGTTAAAATACACCTCAGATATTTACGATTTGAATATACTTTTCAACAAAGAAAATCGATTAGAATTCATTTATTCCAATTCAAATCAAATAGCGGAAGGATTAATGAGAGAGGCAAATTTCTATTACGTTTTAAAGAAAGACAAAGATAAATTTGCCAATGATTTGAGTCCTGAATATAGGCAGCAAAATAAGATTTTTGAGCCAGGTTGTGATAAATGCCCCACAAAAACGGTAAAAGCCATTGGTGGTTACAGCTTGGATAGTATACAACTTAAACATAGAATGAACAAAGTTTTTGATGGTATTTTGTTAGTTCCTGGAACTCCCAGGGAGAATTGAGGGATTAGAGGGAAAAATTCAATGTTTTGAAAGTAAATTTGGTACGTTAAACACAAATTAACATACGCTTAATAAATTGATTAGCCACTTAAGCATAATTTCTAAAAATCATCAATTTTATTTTTTAAGTTTATTCTTTTAAGTAGTTAAATAAAAGGTTATGTTTTATAAATTATTTATCATTCAGTGGTTTTACAAATTCATTATAGAACAGGAGCCAGGTAATGTATTTATAGTAGTTATTTTATTAGCTATATTGTCTAATTTTTTATATGTACTAAAGTTTATTAAACCTTTTTTAATAAGCTTGTTTTTTAAAAATAAGCTCGAAATTCAATATTTTAATGCATCAAAAAGTAATATAAATGATCATAGCTTAAGTGTAGAAGATGAAATTTGGTATAATGGTGCTATCATATATTTTCATTGGAAAGTAAAAGGTGCTTTATATGTAAAAGTACTACCGAACCAGAAATTAATTATTGGTAATATGTCCAAAGCAATTTTGACCAAAGAAAATAGGAAATTTACACTTATTGCAAGAGGATTGTTCGTGTCAAAATCTGCTGAAATAGAAATACCTGCAGCAAATATAATTTTAGCAGACTTAACAGAATACAGTAGGAAAGTACCAGCAAGTTATGTTTTTGAAGCAATAACTAGTTATTTAAAGTATTCAAAATTATTTAATCTTGGAATTCTTCAAAAAATTTCCGATAAAGTGAATATTAGCAAGCGAATTATTAAAAATAGTTTGGCATTAAATATTTCATTATTTGAAAAAAATTTTAATAAAGCTTCAAAAATTGGATTGAATATTTCACAAAAAAGAAGTTCAATAAAGTATAACCAACTGAATTATACTTTTTCAACAAGGAAATATAATGATATTTTAAAAAAAACCTAAAGTAAAATAATATGAATGAACATGTTGATTATCGTGCCAAAAAGGCAAATGGTTTAACTAAATTTTTTTGGTGGTGCGCAGGTGCTGATGCAGAAATCCTCAAATATTCAAGTTATTCAGATCATGTTAAATATGGCGGAATTGGCGCTGTTGTATTAGCAACAGGAGTAATGGCATTTATATCAATGTCTTTCGCAATCAATTCATTATTTGATTCAAAAATGGCTGTTTATTTTATCGGAACAGCCTGGGGATTAATAATTTTCAATTTGGATAGATTTATTGTATCTTCAACAGGAAAAGGAGATGGGGAAGATTCGATAGGTGGGCAGGAATTTATTAATGCATTGCCAAGAATTGTAATGGCTATTTTATTGGGTTTAGTTATTTCCGCACCTTTGGAAACGAAAATTTTTGAGAAGGAAATTCTGGGAAAATGGCAAGAATATAAGTTTAAATCAAGCATAGATAACGGATATAAGATTGATCAGTTTTATAGGATGAAAACTTTAAAGACTGACTCTACCATCACAGAAACGGAGGAAAGATTATTAAGACAAGAAGAAAAGGTAAGAGTTGCGAGAGAGAGAGCTACGGAGGAAAGGCAGAGAGGAGGAGAAGGAAAACAGTGGAGAAGAGATACGGCAACACAAAATTTTGAGGAAAAAGAACTTTTAAAGCTTCGTGATAAATTGGATAGTTTACAGTTAGTAAGAAACCAATTTGATGTTAGTCGGGAAAATGAAAAAGAATCAGCACGAGATAGTATAATGTTAGAAAAGGCAGGTTTTCTTGATAAATTGATGATGTTGGAAATTCTGTCCAGTCATGCCAAGAATATTGATGTTGTTGATACTGAAACGGGCAAACCAACCGGTGAAAAAGAGGAAATTTATGGCGCAGCAGGGTGGCCTATTTGGTTAATAAGGATATTATTTATGTTAATTGAAATAGCTCCTGTATTATTGAAGCTTATGTTGGTCAAAAGCCCTTATGATTTCATGTCTGAAAATGTAAGTCAAATATTAGAAACTAAACAAGGGATATCCATTGAACATTTGACAGATGAACATTCTAAGTTACATAAACTAAAAAAGAATTTAAATCCCCGACGGATTATTAATATTATTGAACATCAAAATAATGCGGAAGAATCCAATGCAAAACATCTGATTGACGAATTCGCAGCTCAGGAAAAAATTGAAATTTCAGAAGATCCTAAAGCTTTTGATTTATCAAAGGAATGAAATAAAGCTTTATGATTATAAATACTACAGATAAAGAAGAATTCTTTATTTATATCGGAGATTTTCAAGGAACCTTCTATACCCCACAGAAGAGTGCTTTGGATACTACTCAAATAATCGAATTTAACGAACTTCCTCATGATGTTAGAATAATTGAAGGAAATTTGTATAATGTAGAGGAATTAACGGAATTCGACAGAGATACCTTTGTTAATAAAACTTCATTATCATTAAAAAATGCCTCCAATATAAAGATTTATAAAAAGGGATTCGAAAATGAAAATCGAATCCCTGATTTATTTACGTTCAATGAATTATTGATCATTAAGCCAGAGGTTGATTATTCCTGGGAAATAGAAAATAAAACTTATGGGAAAATTAAAGGTAGAGCCATAGGAATTTATAAAAAGTCTGTTGAAAACGCACCACCACCACCTCCTCCTTCACCAAATCCACCAAAGCCACCAAAGCCAGATGATAGCATTAATGGAGGTACTGGAGGTCAAACTAATGGGAATGGGACAACAGTACCACCTCCAACACCAAATGGTTGTGGAATATTTCCTTTCTCAAATATGAGTTTTTCCACTTGTTTGGAATGGTTACTTTGGCTTTTAGCAATCATAGCGTTTATTCTTTTATTAAATTGGCTTTTTACATGGTGCAACAGTGGTTCACCAATGCCTTGGACTGCAGAAAACTGCTGTGACAAAATTAAAATAATAGAGGAAAAAGTTAAAAAATTAGAGGATAAGCAGGAGAAATTAAAAAGGGAGTTGGAAGTCATTGAAAATGAAAATGAGATAGATAGAAGAAGAAGAAGAGAAAATGGAAGAACAGGTGTACTCACTATTTCGCTCATTTGGAATACATTGGATGATGTTGATTTGCACGTAAAGACACCAGCGGGTGAAAAAATATTTTATGGTAAAAAAATAAGTTCCGATGGTGGAGAATTGGATGTTGATATGAATGCAGGTTTAATGTCAGAGGCACCCATTGAAAATGTTAGATGGCTATCAAATCCCCCTTTGGGGAAATATAAGATTATTGCCAATTTTTTTAGTAAAAATACCAATAATCGTGAAGTTCCATTTACAATAGAAATAAATTATCGTGGAAACTCACAGCAGTTTAGTGGCACGCTTAATTATGTGGGTGAAAGTATATTAGTTCATGAACTAGATATTAATCAATAAGTTATGGCTGCTTTTCACTTAATTGGTTTTGACAAGGATTTACTGGCTAAAGTGCCAAAAGACATAAGCAAAAGGCAGATTTTTGTTTATAATGTATTATCAATAATGATTTGGGTGGTGATATTAATTTGTGTTTTTTCTTCAATTATTTATGCACAGTTAATATTTGATAATCTTATAATTTCTATATCGGTGGCATTATTTATGGGTTTTATTATCCATAATCTTTACAAATTATTCGTAATAACAACTTTAAATGGTTCAAAAATTGAATTAGGTAAAGTCCAGAAAAATAAGGAAAGTTTCAATGAGACCTTTTCTAAAATTGATTTAGAGAATACTTCAGATGAAACTATAGCATTAGAGATTTACAAATTAAAAGAAATATTAAGAGTTATCCCAGAATATCAAAAAATAGATAACGAAAGGAATGGAAACAGATTATTAACCTTGTTAATAAAAATAATAATTATTGCAATAATCAGTTTTGTTTTTTCAACTGGTTTAGAATTATTTATTTTTAAGAGTAAAATTAATGAAGTAGTTGTTGAAATAAAAAATCGTATCAATGATAATGAAAGTTTACATCATTGGAAACCTTTTTTTAAAGAAAATTCTGAAAACAGGCTTTTTAGAACAAGTTCTTTATTACTAAATATTAATATTTTAAATCTGGGTTTAGGTAATTCAAAATACTTATTTGATATTCTCATACTGTTAGTTTTCATGATGCCTTTATATTTAGCAACAACCAGCAAGGAAATATATGCCGGGGCATATATAAAAGAGTTAGTATTGAAAGAGATTTATATTAATAATTATCATAATCTTACTACAGAAAAATATTGTAAAAGTATAAATAGGGTAAATGATAATTTGATTATTAAATCAATGTAAAATTAATAATATGCCCGAGAGAAGGAAGTTTAATATAGGTAGTATTGTATTTTGGCTAAGTCTTGGTTTTTTCTTTTTTTTTATTATATTTAAAATTGCTGAGGATTTATTCGATAAAGAAGGAATTGCTGAAAAATTATTCCCTTTACCTGAGGAATCACCACCAATTGATACCGTATTTTGTGATAAGATTATAAATCAGTTAGAATGGACTTCGTACGACGGAAAAAATTACAGAATTGACTATGTTCTATGTTCGAATGATTTTGAGGACTCTCAAAATTTCAGGAATAATATATCTTTTATCTATGATATTGGTGATTATTATCGTTCAGTCTTGGCACAAGACCAAATAGCAATGAAAAGGATTATTGATTCATATAGATTTATTATAAGATCTCAAAACCTGGACTACATGAAAGCTGCTGAAATGATTGTGTCTAGTATTCAAAATATTCCCTACACGTTGGTTATAAATGAGCCATGTCCTTATAGATTAGGTACAACCTTGTTTGATGGTGCATGCGAACCACTTGAAAATATGACAGGTTGCTGTGGAAATGTCATGCCAATTGGATGCTATTCTCCTTTAGAATATGCCGCAAATTTGACAGGAGATTGCGATACCAGAGCAGTATTTGCTTTCAGTATTTTAAAAGCATTGAATTATAATGTTGCAATAATTGTGTCGCGAATGGAAGGTCATGCAATGATTGCATTAAATACTCCATTTATACCTGAAAATGGTAATGTAAGTGCTTACGTATCAGATCAAAGGCTAAATAAATATTATATGTGGGAATTAACCTCTGTGCATCCCTTTGGTATTATTTCTAGCCAATCTAATCCTGAAACTTGGGAGATTGTTCATAAATAAATTATTAATTATGTTAAAAGAAATTTTTGCTCTTTGCCTCATTCTTCTTTTTGGAATATTATACTTGTACACCTATTTTAAGGTTCAGAAAAGGTTTTTTGATAATATTTGGGAAACAAAGAATATAGCAACACTGCTCTTGTTTATAGCCTCAAATATTTCCGGAGGAATAAATCTTTTACAAATAAGTGATATGTCTGGTAATATGATTCATTTTTTTTTGAAAAGTGATATTTATCTTAAAACTATTGGCTATTTATTTTTATTTTTTCTTGGAATGTGGTGCTGGTCTTTTCTCTTGTTTAGATTGAGTTTTTATTTTGTGGGATTTCTGACCAAGGAAGATGAAACAGAACAAATAAAAAATAATAATCTGGAGATTAGTTTAATTCATTCATTTGTTCTCTTATTTATTACTTTATTAAGTTCTAAATATATTGTGAAAATTGCTTCAACCTTTATTCCATATCCAGAATTTCCTTTTTAATTAATAAAAATTATTGCTTTCCAATGAAAGAAAGGTCGAAATATATAATTTTTTTAGTTTTGTTTATAAAAGGTACATTTTTGATTGGACAAATTGGTCTGAATTATGTTTCGGATTATGAGGGAAATAAATACAAGACAGTTAAAATAGGTACCCAATATTGGTTGGCTGAAGATTTGATTACTAGTTTTTATCAAAATGGGGACGAAATTCCTAATTTTAAGGAAAATGATAAATGGAGTTCAACAAAAAATGGAGCTTGGTGCTTTTATAAGAACAATAGTTCACTATCGAAGACAAAACTTTATAATTGGTATGCTACAACTGACTCCAGGAAAATATGTCCAATAAATTGGAGAGTACCAACAGTAATGGACTGGTATAAGCTTGAATCTTTTTTGGGAGGTTATAAAATGACTGCTGATAAACTTCGTAGGTCTGGAGATACTAATGCATTTAATAGTACATTAACGGGATATAGATATGAGGAAGGGGAGTTTTTTTCTTCTATAGAAAATTATGTAATGTATTGGACTTCAAATGAATATTACAAAGGCTATTCCAGGTCATTCTCTATGTTCAAGAACGATTCTCTCACTTATTTTACAACTCATAGTAATAATAATGGTATGGCAGTTCGATGTATTAAAAATTAGTCTTATTAATTTATTATTATGATGAGTCAAATAAAATGGTATAAAGGTAAGATTGAGGGTATTGCTTGTGTTAATAATATTAATGATGGAAACATTGATATAGAAATAAAAAATAATCATTCGGTTTCTATCTTAAATGGAAATTTTTTTATTGAAACAGAAATTCCATTTTTTAACGATTTAGATAGAGAGGAATTAATTTTAGTTACTGATTATTCTAATGTTAGTATTAGCAACAAAAATATATTAAGCAATATTTCTGAAAATGAACATTGGATTATTAATCAAATATTTTTAAAAAATATTACCGATTCATCCAGAAATTTATTAAACAAAAAGATTTATTTTTATTTCAAATCAGAGGCTATTATTTCAATTAAGGAGGGTTATAATAAAATTACTACAAATGAATTTAAGAAGCCTATCGCTTATGGCACATCAATTCCTCCTCCTAGAATACCAAATTTATATTGTGCCCGTTATTTAGCAATTTTTATAATAATTTTATTTCTTTTATTTTTCTTTTATTATTTGTTTAACTACTTTAAAACAAAAAAATGTTGTGAAAGAGCAGCTGTTCTAATAGAGAAAGTTAAAGAATTAGAAAGCAATATTGATAAAGATTTAGCGAGAATTGAAACATTTAAATTTCAAAATATTGATAATGAACGACTAAATAGAGATAATGATTATGGAAATGCTTATTTAAGTATTTCTTTACTGTGGGATTCAGAAGATGATTTTGATTTAAGTCTTCAATTACCTTCAGGAAAGAGAATTTCAAGATTTGATGCTTCAAATCATTTCTCAGGCGATGTAAATTATATGCCTCCTTTTTCTGTAAAACCAATGGAAAAGATTAAATTTATAGACAAACCAGAAACAGGAATTTATAGAGTACTCTTAAATTTAAAACAAAAACGAAGTGAACAAAGAACTGTACCTTTTAAAATTCTAATTAATGTAAATGGACGTGTTAAGGAAATATATGATGATGAATCATTTTCTATTTTTAGTACCCGCCAGGTTTATAAATTCGTTTTGAAATAATTAGTTAAAATAGATGTAGCACTTTGAGAAATATTATTATTGGAGACGTTCATGGTTGCCTGGATGAACTTAAAGCTTTATTGGAGAGGTGTAATCTGAGAAGAACTGATAAGCTTTTTTTTATTGGTGATTTAATTGACAAAGGTCCTGATTCCGTTGGGGTTGTTAAATTTGTCTATAAACTTTCTATAAGTTATAATGTCAGGTTAATTTTAGGAAATCATGAGGAAAAATTCTTAAGATACCTTCGAAATAAGAAACTAAATCCTAAGGCTCTCAAGGAGATGATTATTTCACCAGATTTTTTGACGCTTGAAGAGAATTTAACAACAGAAGAATTAAATTATCTACATCAAAGTTATTATTCCTTCAGAATTCCAGAGCTGAATGTTTTACTTGTACATGGTGGGTTGCCTGGTACGTGTAAATTAAAATTTGATGTTGATTACCGATATGATATTCACTCTCCCAAGGAATTTAAATATTTGGACTTGATCACTAAAACAAGATACATTAACGAAAAGGGTGATTTTATTTCTTTAGGTATGGAAGACGAGGCTAGTTTATTTTGGGCCGATGTCTATGATGGGGAATTTGGAACTATACTATTTGGCCATCAACCTTTTTTTGAAGAAAAACCAATTTTCTATAATAATGCGATAGGAGTTGATTTAGGCTGTGTTTTTGGTGGTAATTTGTTAGCCTATATCATGGAAATAGATGGAGTGGGTTGGGAAAAAGTAAAGGCATTAAAAAATTATGTAATAAAATAGTTGTTTATGACAAGAGTTATTATACCATTTTCCACGACAGTTGTTTTACCTTTCAATATTAATTTTCAGTCTGATTCTTCAGAGATTAGTTTGAATGCCAATAAATTTTTTAGAAATAAAATTTTTGTAAAGCTAAAAAAACATTTATCAGAAATTTCTAAAGATAAACATAAAAATTTCATTGATACTGGAAAATATCATGATTATATTTCAAATTATCTTGGACCTATAAATGATGTAAGTTTTTTGGAAACTATAATTATTGATTCAACGAAAATAAAAGCTAAGCTTTCAAATGAGCTGGCGCTGAATAGAATAATTAATAATGCAGATTTGAGTATTGGTGATAGTGAAATAATTATTAACGGAGAAAATATATTAGTTAATCTTTTGGATCCTATCATTATTTTAAATAAAGTTATTAATTTGGGTTATGCTGTTTTTAGATTTACTTTTTTAGTCGATAGTAAGTCTACTTCCATAAATGAATCATTTAACCTCGAATTAATTGAAAGACTATCTGAAAATACCTTTTTTAGATACTTCAGAGATAAAAGTAATAGATATCTTATCAATTTTAGTCGTGGTGATTTAAATTATTCTTTTAATTTGGACGAGGTTAACAAATTAATTTTTGATTCTTTTTACAATAAGATTGAATTTTATATAAAAAAGCCAGTCTTATTTCATTTTGGAAGTATTCCATTCGGACAAATTCCAGGTGACCAGTTTTATAAATTATTGAGAATCCCTCCAATAATGGAAGATGCGGGTCTAAATATTGAAGATCGGTCACAGATTATTGAAGAACGAATTAAATGTATCAATATGGATGAAGGATCCATAATTTTAGATTACACTATATCTGGGGATGGAATGAAGGGTATTTTTAACAAGTATTTTCCTGCATTTATTCTGGCTTTAAATCAAAGAGAAATAATGATGAAAGTCACCAGGATAATTTCCAGTTTAAATAGTTCTGATATTGAAAGAAATAGAGCTAGAATAAGTCAAAAACTTGGTTCTATTAGGAAACTGATTCACATTTTGCAGTTAAAACAAATTTTTTATAATTTGAGTAATTATAATGAAATTTCTGTTTACTATAAAAAATTACAGGAAAGCTTCAATCTTGAACGCTTATTATTGGATAATAAGGAAAGTATAGAATCTATACATGGCTTAATGGAATCAGAAAATACAATTAAAGATAAAAATAGAGATATAAATATTGGCTTATTTATATTTGTAATAACAATGATGGAGGGACTTAAAGTAACTATTGAAATTATTGAGGATAAACAGACAGAGCATAATATTTATAAATTAATCTTTGGATTATTAGTGGTTTTTATCATCATAGTGGTAAAGTGGAATTCAATTATTACAAGTATTTTAAACATCATAGATTTTGATTTTCTTACCAAAACAAGCACAAAGAAATACAATAATAAAAAGTAAGATATTACTTTTTACCATAATCAAAAATTTCATCTTTTTAATCCTATTAATATGCGTTTATTTTTTATCATAATCAGTTTTCTTGCATTTTCTAAGAATGTAAATTGCCAAACCAACAAAAGTGCCTGTAATCTGAATATTACTTCTGTTATTACTAACTTAAGTTTTGGAGTAAATGTTGGTTATATCCTTAATCTAAAAAGCACATCAAATAAGTCGATTGATGCTGTTGAGTGGACTGCCCAATTCTACGATAATTTTGGAAAATTAATAGAATCAAGGCCAGGTTCTTTTAATGCTACTTCCTTTATTGAGCCTATTCTGTCTGGGACTGAAAAGGTAATAGTCAGAACAAATAAAATTAATGGGGCAACTAAGGTTTTTGTCACCATTAATAAGGTTCATTTTGTTGATGGTTCAGTATGTAAGCGTTAATGATACCATAATCTCAAATTTAAAGTTTAAATATTTTTAAAGTATGAATAATTCAACAAAATACTTAGTTTTTCTGATTTCCATTTTATCGCCGATAATTGGAATAATACTTTTTCTTGTTAATATTTTTAGAAATTTAAAGCTTTCTTTTTGGGCACTTTTGGGTTGTATATTTGGAATTGGTCTGGAAATCTTTATTTTTTTTAGTGATCAGGTTAATTTACAGGATGATTGGGAAAGAGTTCTGATTAGCAGAGCATTACTTGGCTTTTGGAGTGATTTATTGGGTTAAATATTTTTTGATTTTTTTATGGTCTCATTAAGTTTGCCGAAAAGATGGGTAAGCTCGCCATGGGTAATGGTGAAATAGTTCATATCAATCACAAAATACAATCGTATGTACCCTTTTCAATGATAATTTCTGTGGTATCTGTTTGATAAATCGGTTGGTATTCCTTTAGTTTTCTCGATCAACTCACTCTGCACAATCTTTTGTTTATACGGAGTAGTTGGTTACACTAGAAGTATTGGAGGAAGTGCAGGTAAATCAAACTTTTTAGGCTAGGAGATTCTTTTAAGAATCCAAATGCCAGAAAGTAACCATAATCCAAATGGTTGGTAGCCTAATGTTTGGCTTGATAATAAGCAACCATTTAGTAATACTGAAAAAACCAAGAGATAAAACTATACATTCCTTCAAATACTAGAACGTAAACCGGAATCAACCATCTGACATTATTATCTTGAAATAATGTATTTGGAGGTGTCTTAGAACCGTTTGGACGGGTTAATTTTAATGGGAAAAGCCATATAGAATACCGGTACTTCCTGGGTTAGAATAAATAATAGACCTCAATCTTCACACAAAAAATTGATCAATACCGGATTCCTTCCCTCATTCCATAACAATAATTTAAAAGCCCTTCCAAACATAATGAGTTTAGATAAAGAAATGAGCAAAGTGCTTCAGTCTATGTCAGACGAAGATAGAAGCTATGCAATAAACAATC
>Ga0247831_1006444_pt1 | contig 13862 bp, 9 predicted proteins | sample LaCruzMarch2015__9_FD_192406 | JGI IMG/M metagenome (GOLD analysis project Ga0247831, IMG submission 192406) | Freshwater microbial communities from meromictic Lake La Cruz, Castile-La Mancha, Spain - LaCruzMarch2015_1m | ecosystem: Environmental > Aquatic > Freshwater > Lake | place: Spain...
CATGGAAGTGAAATCCGAAACCTGCGGCATCGCTGCACGCGTTCGACGGGTGTATTTAGCGCGAAAGGAGATTGTGTGGAGCATCAGGTCGGCTACCACGATGGCATGACCTCTCTTTGGGCCAGGTGCCTCCTCTTGCTTGCGGGTTTGTGGTTGGTCGGCTGGGTAAAGGCGGCCGAGCCCACTACGGGCACGGCCAAAATCGCCACGGGGTCCGAGGTGCGCGGCCCCGATGCCTGGTTTCCGCTCACCGTGGGTGAAAAAACCCTGCGCGTGCAGTTGGTGGTTACCCTTGACGAACAGCAGCGCGGCTTGATGGGACGCCGCGATCTTGGGGCCGATGACGGCATGGTCTTTGTTTATCCCGCTCCGCAGGAAATGAGTTTCTGGATGCGCGGCACGCCTACTCCGCTGGATATTGGTTTTTTCAAGGAGGATGGAAGCCTTGGCGAAGTCTATCCGATGTATCCCTTCGATGAAACGCCGGTGAAATCCATTGGCCGCGACTACACTTTGGCCCTCGAAACGCCGCAGGGTTGGTTTGCCAAAAACAGCATTAAGCCCGGTATGAAACTCAAGCTCGCGGACGTGGCCGCGGCCTTGCGCGCGAGAGGTTTTAAACCTTCGCGTTACTCGGCCGAGCCACATTGAGAAGGTGTGAACCATGCCGGCAGGACGCGCCAGGCGCGTTCGGGTTGTTTTTATCATCGCCGTGGCCCTGTGGCTTGCGGGCCTGCTCGGCATGACCCTAGCTTTTCTCTGCCCGCGCACCGCTAACCTGATCCCATTTGCGCCCTAGCTCCCTCTCCTATGCACGCCGAAGCCCACGCCGCCGCCGCCCTTTTACCCGCTCTGCCGGATGCCCGGGATCCCCGGCTCCTAGCTTATTTGAATCTAAAGCTGCGCGAACTCGGCCAGCCTCCGGTAGTGTTGCCGCATACCGATGATTCGGGCGATCCCGCCTCCTTTGCCCGGCTGGTCGATCATCTCGTCGCGCTCGGTCGCGAAAAGGACCGCATCCTCTCCAAGCACCTTTGCCCCGTCGATCAGCGGATTCAGAATTTCCTCAACGCCAGCCTCGAGGGTCACGGTCACGTGCCGCACCTCCCGTCTGCCACTCTGGTTCTTGACCGTCCCGGCCTGGCCCGCGCCCTCTCTCTGCCGCCCGCTGCCCACGAGCATAAGAGCTCGATCCTCACCTCCACCCGGCTGCACAACGGCATCCTCCATAACCCTAAGTCCGATCGCCGCACCACTCAGGGTATCTTCCATGTCGCTGAGGGCGGGCTGCCCATCCCGGACGACAAGAAGGCCGTGCCCGTGTCCGTCTTCGCTGCCCTGCTTGCCCGCGCCCTGCATCCACCCGCTGAGCTGCTGGCCCTGCCCTTCACCGCCCGCGAGCCCGAACCGGCCCGCACCTTCGTTTCGCTGTATCTTCGCCCGATCGTCGTGCCCGAGGTGCCAGGTTTCACCCCGGCCCGCCGCATGGAGACGCGTTTCCTCATCCCGGGAGCGCTGGTGGCGAATCTCGATTTTGTTGAAAATATCTTCGGCAACGCCGGCGACCCCGCCCTCCCGGCCCATGATGCCGCCCTCGATCCCGAGTCTTGGACCGGCCACACCGGCTGTATCATCCTGGCGCCCCACCTGAATGGTCTCACCAAGAAGGAACTCGGTCTCCCGGCCCACGCTAACGCCACCGAACGCCAGCGTCGCGACGGCATGTGTTGGCAAGCCGAGAACGAGCCCTACAACGACGGCGTCGCTTTTAAAATCACCTGCCGCGACGCCTCGGGCGTGGTCGTGACCATCATTTCCGACAACTACTTCGGCTACTGCAAAAAAGAGGTTAAAACCCAGATTTCCTTCGCCGCCAACCTGCTTGGTCTGGCCGAGGAGGAACACGCCGGCGGCGCTCTCGCGTTCCCGAGTTACGATCTGGGTGAGGATTTCCAGCTCTCCGCCTTCATGCCCGTGGTCGACCACGCCTTCGCGGACGCCCTCGCCTACCTCGGTGAACGTGCCGACCCGCAACCAGGCGGCTGGGCCCGCGATCGCGAATACGCTAACATCCATTACGTCCCGGCGGACGCACGCTTCGACCTGCGAGACCAGCGCATCACCTGGGGACCGGCGGGAACCCCCACCCACACCCTGAAGCTTTTGCCCGGCATCACCTACGTCCTGCCCTCCGGCTACAAAGTTGAGATGGTGCGCCCCGATCCCGCCTCCCGCTGGCGTCTCCGCGGCACCACCGCCGAGGGGCTGCTCTGCCACAAGCCCTGCACCGTCTCGGGAGGAGGCAAATCCGAGATCTCCAAGTCCATCGCCGATGCGACCTTCTCCGGCCCGGTGTTTATCTCCGATGCCGCCCGTGATCTCGATCTCGTCGAGGCCATCCTCAAGCGCGACTACTCCGACCGCTACCGTGACCCCGCTCTCAATAAACCGAATGGCCGCCCCATCCTTTCGGCCCAGCGCTCACTTGGTTCCGTGGTGAAGCTGCTTTCCCGCAGCCCGGATTACACCGACACTTACAACGCCTGGCTCGGCTCCATTCCCCGCTACATCCGCGACCTCGTGCTACTCGTCAAACGCGTCCACAAGCCCTGGAATGGTGATGACTGGCGCCGCCACTTCTCGGTTGATAGCATCAATGGCCGCCCGGGGAACGAACTCAAATACCATGGGGCTCGCGCCACCACCCAGTTCCTGCGTGTCGGCTACGCGCCCGATGGCGGCTGGCGCACGTTTTCCCTGCGCAGCGACTTCCTCCCTGCCGTGAAAATACAGGCCGAGGACGACATCACTGCCTCCGTCGTCGCACCTGCCTCCACCGTGCGCGGCCTGCCTGTCGCGACCCTGCCGGACGCCTCTGTGAAGATCGTCCGCAACTGCGAGACCCGGCTCTTCCAGCGCCCCGACGACGCCGTCGTCCGCGGTTACGACAAGCATGCCGAGAAGGACTTCGCCGGCGGAAACTCCTTCTTCTCCAATTACGAGCCTCTCTCCCTGGCCGCCGCCGCCGAGCTGCTGGAGGACACCCTCGGCTTCGACGCCTACACCGAGCCGGTGAAGCAACTCGTGCGCGACTTCGTGGCATCGCCGGAATCCGAATACATCGTCCTGCCCTCGCACCCCCGCATCGTGGACGGCAAGCCAACCAAGAATCCGCGCTATCTCCAGGTTCGCCCCGATCTGCTCGATCCCCGCGCCACTGCCCTCGCCTTCATCGGAGCCCGCCTCTATCGCCGGATACCGGCCGACGCCCCTGTCACCTTCCCGGTGGGTGCCATCCTTATGGGCCGGCGCCAGAATCCGCCCGAGAAAGGCGTGCGCGCCCTCTGCGTCTTCAGTCCCATCCATTATCAGGAACTGCCCGAGGCCTTCATGGACCTCATTGCCAGCCTGACCGGAAAATCTCCCTCGACCACCGGCGCCGGGTCCGAGGGCGCGCTCACCAAGGGCCCCTTCAATGCGCTCCCGCCGATCTACGATCTGAATGCTGCGCTCGTATCGTTCCTGCTCACCGGCCTGCCCGCCTTTTCCACTGCGGCCGGCTGGGTCGGCCCCAAATTGCGCGTCGATCACGACGTCTCCCTGCTTGTGCCCGAGCTTTGGTGCCGTATGAGCGCCGAGGAACGCACGCCGCGCTACCTCATCGATCATGGGTATCTCGAAAAGTGCGAGGACTTCGTTCATGATGGCCAAACCGTGCTCGCCTCGCGCCTCGGCTACCGCATCACCGCGCGTTTCGCCCAGACCTTCCTGGGCCGCGTGATGAGCAATCCCTCGACCGTTTTTGAGGAGGAGCACCTCAAGCCCGAACTCGCCGACCCCGCGATCTTTGCCGACGGCATGGACAATATCGTCGGAGCCATGAAGGCCGCCGCCGAAAACTACTTCGCCGATGGCTCGATCGCCGACGCCTGTCCGCCACTCCAGGCTCTGCTCAGCATCATGCGCGACGGCACTTGGAACGGCCACGATCTCGCCTCGCCCGAGGTGCGCCGCCTGTTCGATCGAACCGAGATGTTGAAGAGCGACTGGTATGCCGCGCGGCTCGAGGCCAAGCGGCAGATTGATGCCGCCACCCTGGATGCCCAGGCGCGTTATCTGGAAAAATTCCTCAAGCGCACGACTTACGCCGATGTCTCCGTGCAACTCGACATCGAGGGCCGTCTCGGTCGCGTGGTGTCCCGGGCCCGCGCCGCCGCGAAGGACCCCGCCTATATCCAGAACCTGCATGGCACCCTCGGTGCCGAACCCGGCGTCGCGTCCGACATCACCAGGATCCTCAAGCGCGCCTAGAAATCAGCCCGGCCCGGGCTTGTCGCACCGCGCGGGTGGCGTTTTTATCGCGACATGATTCACCCCGGGCTTGTCTCGATCACCTTCCGCAAACTCTCGCCTGCCGAGATCGTGGCCCTGGTGCGCAAGGCCGGCCTGCGCGGCATCGAATGGGGCGGCGATATCCATGTGCCGCACGGCGACATCGAGCGGGCCCGCGAGGTCCGGGCGATGACGGCGGAGTCCGGCCTGCAGGTAGCGGCCTATGGCAGCTACTACCGGGCGGGCTGGAGCGAAACCAACGGCCTGCCTTTTCGGCGGGTGCTCGACTCGGCGCTCGAACTCGGCGCGCCGAGCATCCGGGTCTGGCCGGGAATCAAGGGCTCGGCCGATATCGACGAGGCCGGGCGCTGGGCGGTTATCGAGGACCTGCGGCGCATCGCGGAGCTGGCCGGGCAGGTCGGCGTGCGCGTGGCGACCGAATTCCACGGCGGCACGCTTACGGATACGAATGACTCGGCTAGCCAGCTACTCGTTGAGGTAGACCATCCCAATCTGCACACCGGCTGGCAGCCGCACAACGGCGAGGCCACGGCGGAGTGCGTCGAGGGCTTGCGGGCAGTGGCTCCGCGTCTGGACAACATCCACGTCTTTCACTGGTGGCCTACTTCGGCCGAGCGGCATCCGCTGGCGGACGGCGCGGCCCGCTGGGCGGAGTTTTGGCAGATGCTGCGAACGCTGCCGGGGGAGCGGTTCGCCCTGCTCGAGTTTGTGCCGGGTGACACGGAAGAGGCTTTTTTGCGCGACGCAGCCACGCTGGTGAACTGGCTGGTCGCGCCGGACCAGTTTACGAGGAGCCCTTAATCCCGGATACCACTATTATCCCGGAGGAGTATCGCTCAAGTTGTTGTTCAGCATGCTCCTTGAGCAATCCACGGCCAACCTGCGGCCAACAGCTTGCGTGAGACGAGCCGCGATAAGTGCGGTATCCGGGTCAATAAGTCTGCCGGGAGCGGGCGGCCTCGCCCACGGCGGCGGCGAGATCGCGCGCGGCCCGGGTGATTTCGAAACGCGCGGTAAAACACGCGCTGGCAGCCAGGCCCATGGCGGCCCGATTTTCCGGCGTCACGCTAGCCCATTGCCGGAGCATGGCCAGGCCGCCGGCAACGGTATCCGGCCCCGTGAGTCCGGCCCCGTCGGCGGTGATCTCGCGCCAGATATTGACCTTGTTACTGATCAACACCGGCCGGCCGCAAGCGAGGGCCTCGGCCACGGCCAAGCCGAAATTTTCCTGGTGAGAAAGCAGCACAAAGGCTTCGCAGGCGCGCAGCGCGGCCCACTTGGGGGCGTCCTCCAGCATGGGCAGCCAGAGCAGAGGGGTGTCGCTCACCGGGTCATCACCTGAGCCGAGTCCCGCTGCGCGGGCGAATCGCCGGAGGCTGGCGCCTTCGGCGGGGGTGGCGCAGGGACCGGCGATCACCAAACGGGGAGCGCCGGGGTGCTCGCGTCGGAATGTGGCGTAGGCGGTGATGAGCTCGCGCACGCCTTTCTTATCGTGGATGCGTCCGAGAAAGAGCAGGAAAGGACCTCGGGCGAGTATCGGGAAGCGGGCCAGCAGGCCGGCGTGAGCGGCGGGGTCGGGCCGGGGTGGGCGGGCGGTGCCGTAAGCGACCACGCGCTCGCGGACGCGGTAGGGAAAGAAAGTGCGGCGGGCAAGGTCACGCTCGGCTTCGCACGTGAAGCAAACGGCGGCGGCGGCTTCGAGGGCGGCGGCTTCGTGGCGCCACCAGTAAAGTTGCTTTTTGAGATGTTTCAGCGGGTAGGCGCGGCGAAACCACGGATCGAGCATGCCGTGGGGAAAAACCAGATACGGCGTGGCGGTGCCGCGCAGCGCCCGATGGACGGGGGCGGCGTTTTGCCAAAGCCCATGGACCAGCACGGCATCGAAATCGGCGTGGCGGGAGCGCAACCAGCCACCGAGGGTGGCGTCGTCCCGGCTACCCAACGGATGGAAAGGGAAACGGCCTTCGCCGGGGGACTGCGTGCCGGGAGGATCCTGGGTCACCACCTCCACCAGGTGGCCTAGGCTCAATAAGGCCTCCGTGGAGCGGAGGACGGATTCCGATGGGCCCCCGGCCTCGCGGCGCAGGGTATGGATGACGCGGAGAATGCGACGGGGACGGTCCGGCAGGGGGGCGTCGGTCGGCATCACGGCGAGAGGAAGGTCAGGAGTTTAGTCTTCCAGACCAAAGACGGCGCGGGCGTAGGCTTCGGGGGCAAAGGGCTGCAAGTCCTCCTTTTGTTCGCCGAGGCCGACGTAGTGGATGGGCAGCTTCAGCGCACGCCAGATGCCGACTACGGCGCCGCCTCGGCTAGTGCCATCCAGCTTGGTCACGACCAGTCCGGTGAGGCCAAAACTCTGGTGAAACACGCGGGCCTGCTCGATGGAATTGCTACCGAGTGAACCGTCGACCACGAGCCACGCAAAGTGGGGCGCCGAGGGATCGAGTTTTTGCAGGACGCGGCGGATCTTGGCCAGTTCCTGCATGAGATTATCCTTGGTGTGCAGGCGGCCGGCGGTGTCGATGATCACGACATCTTTACCCCGGCTTTTGCCGGCTTGGAGAGCGTCATAGGCCACGGCGGCGGCGTCAGCGCCGGTGTGGCTGGCGACGACATCAAGACCGAGGCGCTCGGCCCAAGTCTTTAACTGCTCCACGGCGGCGGCGCGAAAGGTATCGCAAGCGGCGACGAGCACGGATTTGCCTTCCTGCTGAAGAGACCAGGCGAGTTTGGCGGTGGTGGTGGTCTTGCCGGAGCCATTCACTCCGATCATCACGACGACGGCGGGCGAGCCATCGGGGCGGCGGCGGAGTTCGGGGGCGCCGGCGCTGCCCGCGAGCACGCGACTGAGGACGGCGGTGCCGAGCTCCGCGGCCTGCTTACCCTTTAGCTCGGGGTCCTTACGGTAGGCTTCCTTGATCTCGGCGAGGATCTCCCCGGTGGTCTCGACCCCGAAGTCTGCGGTGATAAGGGCTTCTTCCAATTCCTCCAGCGAGGAGGCGTCGATGCGGCGTCCGCCGAAGAGGGCACGGGTGGTGCCGGCGATGGCGGCTACGGTCTTGGCGAGGCCGTCGCGAAATTTCTTGATTAGACCGAACATCGGGAGCGGGTCGCGGGCAGCGGGAAGAGGCGAACTTCGGCGGTTAGGTTTTCAGGTGAATCCGACTCCTGGCTACCCGCTCCCGGCTTTTTCAGGTAACTTTGCGGGCGTCGCGGCCGACGTGCTCCTTGAGCTTGTCGAGGATGCCGTTGATGAAGCGCTTGGCGTCCGCGTTGGAGAACAGCTTTGAGAGGTCGATGGCCTCGTTGATCGAGACGACGGGGGGGATGTCGGTGCGGTAGACCATCTCAAAAATAGCGAGGCGGAGGATGGCGAGGTCGATTTTGGCGATGCGTTCGAAGTCCCAGTTCTTGGCCAGACCGCGGATCCGACCGTCGATCTCGTCGGAGTGTTCGATCACACCGTGAATGAGCTCCTCGCCAAACGAGTAATGGTCGCGGGGCTTGCCGTCCACGCCCTCGAGATTGGCGAAGAACACCGAGAGGTCGTCGGGCAGATGCTCGGGGCGGTTGATGCTCCAGGCATAGAGGTATTGGAGGGCGGCTACGCGACCATCCCGGCGTTTGGCGAATATGGCTTTGTTGCTCATCTCAGGAAAGGGATAGGTGGAGGGAGGCCATCTCGAGGGCGGCGGCGGCGAATTCGGCTCCCCGATCATGGGTGCCAGTCACGCGGGCCTCGGCCTGGGCGCGAGTATTCACCACGATGACGCCGTTGATCACGGGCACGCGGGTCTCGAGCGAGACACGCATCAGGGCGTGGGCGACGGCGTTGCCAACCATTTCGTGGTGGTTGGTATCGCCGGCGATCAGCACCCCAAGGGCGATGATGGCCTGGAAACGGCCGGTGGCGGCAAGACGTTGGGTGGCCCAGGGCACTTCGTGGGAACCGGGGACACGGACGATCTCGATGGAAGCGGGAGGCACGCCGGCGGCGGCGAGGGTGGCGGTGGCTCGCTCGACGAGGGCGGCGACCAGGGCCGGATTGAAGCGGGCGGCCACAAGGCCGAAGCGGAGACCGGCTCCCGGAACGGACAAGGGCTGTGGCGCGTCGAGGCTCATGCGAAAGAAGGAGCGGCAAGCCATGCGGAGCGGAGGGGCGCTAGGCAAACGGTAAAACACGCGGGTTTAGATTCGGTCCGAACCTTGCTTTTCGGGGGCCGGCGCGGCCAGTTTCGCCAGCTCGCATTTTCTTCATCATTTCGTCCATGCGCTTTCGCATCAACCATCGCACCATTTATCGCTATGCCGGAGAGGCGAGCGAGTCCTTCATGGAGGCGCGGCTGACGCCGGTGACGGACGGGCGTCAACGTTTGCTGGCACGGGAGTTCAAGACCAGACCGGGCGGGCGGGTGCACGGTTATACCGACTATTTTGGCAACGCGGTGGAGTCCTTTGCAGTGGCGCACCGGCACGGCGAGTTGGTGCTGGAGAGTTTTGCGGAGGTGGAGACGCAGGCCTGGGCACCGCCGCAGGCCGCGTTGGACATCAGTGTCTCGGAGGCTAGGCAGATTTACCGCAGCGAAAGGCTGGGTTTATTTGAGTTTTTGATGCCTTCCCCGGCGATTCCGATGTCGGCTCCGGTGCACCGGCTGGCCAACCAGTTTTTCAAACCGGGGTTTGCGCTGGGCGACTCGGTATTGCGGCTAAATCGCTGGATCAAATCCGAGTTTATTTATGCAACGGGCAGCACGCGCATCGATACGCCGGTGGCGGAGGCACTGGCTCGGAAAACCGGTGTGTGCCAGGATTTCGCGCAGGTTATGATTGCGGTGCTGCGTTCGGCCGAATTGCCGGCGCGATACGTGACGGGCTACATCGAGACGGATGCGCAACGCACAGCGGTAGAATTGAACAGGCCGGCGGCGTTGGTGGGTGCGGCGGAAAGTCACGCGTGGGTGGAGGTGCACCTGCCCGGAGGCTTTTGGTGGCCGCTGGATCCGACTAACGACTGTGTGGCCGGCGAGAGGCATGTAAAGGTATCGATCGGCCGGGACTACCTCGACGCCACCCCGACGCGCGGAGTGTTTAAGGGCACACGGACGGAGCGTCTGGAGGTTGCAGTGACAATGCTCCGGCAGACGGAGCCATCGGTGGCGGTGAAGGTCTGAGGCTGGGAGGCGGGAGATCACACTTTTTCCGGCTGGGACAGCGGCCTGATGCGAGATCATTCGGACGTGAACTAGTGCGCCCAGAGTGGTGCGCGCGGAAGGCGTTTCCTTGATGCGGTTCGGGTGCGCAGATCAGCAGCTGACCTGCCGCGCACGGCCCCAGGGCAAGCGAGGCGCTCGGCCAAGTCCACGTGGCCTGCCTGCGGGATCTGTCGGAGCGCGCGGAGGGCTACACCCTCGACCTAGATTCGTTTTCCCTTCTGCACGAGGAAGGCCAGCAGGAAGGCGAGCGGGTTGAAGGCCCTCCACTTGGGTCTCAAGCCTTGCCACCGCCCCATCGTCGCGGTCCTGGCCGAGGCGCCCTGCGTCGCGCACTTCTGGCTACGGGCTGGGCAACACCTCCTGCGTCTCGGGCGCCGACGACTTCGCGCGCGGGACCCCCGGCGCGTGCCGCCCAAGTGTGCATCGCATTCATGCGGGCCGACAGCGGCTTTTTGAACCAGGCCACTTATTGCCGTGTTGCGACTTCTCGGCATCCCTCACGTCATGACAGCCGCCTTGCGCACGCCGTTCTAGGCTTTGTGTCGCCACGATGACTCGGCGTGGCAAAAGACCGAAGCGCCCGGCCTGAAACCGAAGTGGCCCCCGTCATTGTGAAAGTTAAACGGTGTTTTTAGTCCTGATTTGGGTTCATTGACGGGAAATCAGGAAGGGGTGCAGGGGAGGGAGTTTGGCTCGCACCCTGCCTTCTGCCTACTGCCGAAGGAAGGGAACGCCCGATACGTCTCGTCGATCAACCGCATCAGCGCGAGGTTCTCGTCCGGCTCTGGCTCGGGTCGGTGGGAGCAGGTCGAACGCGGCGGGCTCCGAAAGCTCGTCCGGCCCCGGCACGCTCAATCTGGGGTGCTTCGTCTCGATCAGGCCTAGACGCTCCCAAACTCCCAAGCGGGCCAAGTTTGTTTGGAGCCAATCCATCTCCATCAGGAGATGGCCGATGCGCGCATAAAGCTCCTTCTCGTTCAGCGCCGCCGCGATCGTCTTTCGCCGCAGCGGATGGATTGGCCAACACTCCGGCAGTCGCTCCGCCAAGTCCTACTTCGATTGACACACCTCCACTGGGTGCAGTGCGTGACGCTACGCGATCACATGGTTCGACTCGATTCCCGAAGGGCCTCAAGGCTCTCCTGCACTTTGAAGTCGGCTCTTAAGAAACAATGTTTTTTCCAAAAGTTAAATCTCCTTTGGATAATCATCCCCGCCTGCTCAACTTTCGGGGACGCTTCTATAATATAGGCCGCCTAGTAATTTAGCGGCCAGCTTGACTATAGCCAAATCATGTAAAAGATTTTTATAGTAAATCTAGGTATTCTGTTTTAAAATTAATACCCCGTATTGGGGTAGGGTAAACGATTTAACCTCATTGCCGGTGAGGACATCTACCATCGGATTCGGTAGAGTTATTAATTCAGGGGTTTTTGAGAAATTTGAAATAACAAAAACTTGGTGGTGAAGGCCGACCCTGCGACTCACTTTTATCCCCGGGGGAACCGGGATCAGGGACGAACTGAGGCCGGCTTCATTTATCCAGATTGACGAAACATGCTCCATGAGGTTATTGTCTAAAATGGCTCCAAGGTATATAATAGTGCCATCACCATCTTGGCGACGAACAGCGGCAGGCGCGTCGCTTAGCCAGTTGCTCCCTTTGTCGAATCTCAACATTACCTCCGCATCTTTGGTCAGTTGTTGAAGTCGTTCAGCCCAAATTGTAGCTTTGCCCGTTCCCCAAGTTCCGCTTATGGTAACATCTTCAATTAGTGCATAGAATTGTTCAACGCGGCAACCTGTTGATTTGGAAAGTGGGCCAGGCTGTCGTTCCAAATTGAGTGCATTGAATTCATTTTTCATACCGCTGCGTGGACCGAGCACAAGATAGCCACCAGCGCGGACATATTGAATAAGTTTTGCGGCGAGCGCGGGTGATATAATATTAAGACTAGGTGCCACGACCAATTTATAGCGGGAAAGGTCCATCTCTGGGGTTATTATGTCTACTGATTGGGTTTTCTGATGCAGAGCACGATAGTAATCGATTAAAAGTTGCATCTGATCGTAGCGCTGGGAAAATGGGTTGAATTCAATGGCCCAGCGACTTTCGTAATCATGTATTAATGCCACTTGAGATACAGGTTGTGTGCCGGCTAAAGTAGCTCCGGCCTTTTTGAATTCAGCGCCAGTTTGGGCGATTTCTTCATATATAGGCAAGGGAGTGCCATCTGGACCGACGATTGAGCCATGGTATTGTTCTTGTCCATTGAGTGCGCTACGCCATTGCCAAAAAGCTATGGAGTCCGCGCCGTGACCCACTGCATGCCACGCCATAGCACGTGTTTCACCTGGATCCAGTGCGTTGCTTACTAAGCCCCAATCCACAAAGCCTGGCGGCATTTCCATAACCCAAAAGTTCTTTTGTTTCCACCCGCGCACAAGATCATGGGTAGCACCGCTTCTCAAAGGGTCCAAGTGTCCAGTTCCGTTTTTATTTTTATCAAACCAGCCAGCCCCAAGATATTCATCCCAAGAGATGATGTCTAGGTCGGCGGCAATGTGTTGTCGATTGAAGCGATTGGCCCAGCCCAGACCGCCTAGGTTTGTTGTTGTTAGTTGCCTGGATTCTGCATAGTGGTTAATAACCTTCAGCTGGTCTCTTTGAAAGTCGCGCCATGTGTCAGTCACGAAGCGTTTGTATTCCAAGAGTAAACCCGGGTTGGATCGGCCCGTGGTCATAGGAATTTGGTTCCACTTGGTGTAGGTTTGGCTCCAATAGGCGGTGCCCCAGTTTTTATTAAGTTCGTCCAAGTTACCGTATTTTTTTTCTAGCCAAAGATGAAAGCGGGCGCGGGATTCTTGGTCGAAGGAATCCTCGGTATATTCGTTCCCAATTTGCCAAGCTACCACATGGGGGTTATGCCCAAAGCGTTTAGCCATTTGCTCGACGATTTTTTTGCAAAAGCTCCGATATTTTTCGCTACCTATAGAAAAATGCCTGCGAGAGCCGTGCTGAAGCCGAGTGCCATCTTCGGTGACGCGCAGAACTTCTGGATATTTTGTCGTCATCCAAGCGGGAGGCGTGTCTGTTGGCGTGCCCAAGATTGTAACCATGCCATGCTTTGCCGCCGCTTTTATTGCCCGCTCCATCCAGTCAAGATTATAGATATTCTCGTCAGGCTCTAGTGAACTCCAGGCAAATTCGCCGATGCGAACCATAGTCATGCCTGCGGCCTGCATGTTCGCGAGATCAGATTCCCACTCGGATTCCGGCCATTGCTCCGGATACCATGCGCAGCCATACATTAACGGTGGCACCGATTGTGGGTTGGCTGGAATTTTGGCGCCAGCCATATAAATTTTAGTAAATAAAAAAGTTATTATAAACAGGATTAGGCGGGGGAGTTGCTTCATGATTGTGTATATAAATTGAGAAATGGCGGAGAGGAGTTTAGTCGGCAAACTTATTTCCGTTCCCTTTTAGTGTTTTGGGTTTTGAGTGTTAGTTTTACGCTTGGTAGTCCGGGCGTGCTGACTGTGAGTGTGATATTCCCCGGTTGATCTCCCGCCCGCACCACGGCCAAAGCGCGACCTTGGTAAAGCATCCGCGTAGTTCCCGCATAAGACTCAAGCGATGTCATATCGCCGGATCCAAGGCCGACTAGTGACCCCGCCCCCTCGATCTTTAAAGTTACTTGCGGGTTCGCGTTTGGTTGCAACACATTATATTTATCTAGCGCTTCGATAGTAACGTGGGCCAGATCTTGGCCGTTAGCCTTTAGTTGCCTGCGATCCACGGCCAAGCGTAGTTTTGCAGTTTCGCCTGCGGTTTGCAATGTAAAGGTTTCGACTGGTCGTCCTGCGATCAAGCCAATCGCCTTTAGTTTTCCAGTGACATATGGCACCTCGAAAACGGCTTTGAACTCCTCCCTTTGGGTCGTGGGGCTAACGCCCAGCACTTCTCCGTTAAGTTCGAGCCTGACCGCCTCGTAGCGTGAATATACTTCGACTGTGAGCGGTCGCCCCTCCTGACCTGGCCAAGTCCAGGAAGGCATCATCGGGGCAACGGCCCATGGAGTTAGCGACCAATTTCCGGAAGCGGGTGCAGGAACGCGTATAGCGGCGTATAATTTTTTCCCTCGGTCCCAAATAATTTGCCGGTAGTGTGAAACCGGTTTGCGCCAACCGGTTAAGTCCGTGTCGCCGCAATAGGAGCCATGCCATGGAAACATCTCTCCTTCCCAGTGCTTTTTAGCATCCTGTCCTGGCGGATACACGCGGCCAATGCCG
>Ga0247831_1006446_pt1 | contig 13860 bp, 16 predicted proteins | sample LaCruzMarch2015__9_FD_192406 | JGI IMG/M metagenome (GOLD analysis project Ga0247831, IMG submission 192406) | Freshwater microbial communities from meromictic Lake La Cruz, Castile-La Mancha, Spain - LaCruzMarch2015_1m | ecosystem: Environmental > Aquatic > Freshwater > Lake | place: Spain...
GCTTACCTCAACCCCACACTCCTCAAATAACCAGCACCACTCTCAACCAATCACATCACCCAATTTAACTTTTACAGAAAAACTGTTGCTTAACCCTTTGGGAACAGATGTCGCCCGGTCCAAAGGTCCTGCAGTTTGTCCCTAACAATGAAGTCTAAACCAATGAATAAGAACGCGTTAACAGGGGTGGATGCTGGCCCAAAGAACCAAACAGAGAAGTTGGCTGCAACTACCGCCGTCACGTAAAGCGCTACCATCCAGGCCATAAGGAAGGGTACATCCTAACGGAGCGCACTTATGACGCACAAACCCAAAAGCTGGAGTTGCATTTATTACGTATTCTCATAAAAGGTCTCATCGCACTTATTGCCACCCTACCGAATCCTCCACGTGAACTTCGTTACCACATGCACCGCTCGAAAGACCGTGCCCTGTCCTGTGGAGTTGAGCGCAAAGACTCTCCTCAAGGGTAGCGCAAAAGAGCGCTTCGATGAGTGGTCCAAGCGCTTAACACAAAGCAAGGAACCAAAAACCGCGCCGGTCGATTTGTATTGCGGCAACTCCTGGGCAATCGCTCGAAGGATTCACGAGCAGCACGCAAAAGAAATTGACGTTTGGGTCGCGTCTGCCGGTCACGGGCTTATCTCGATCGAAGAGCGCGTTGTTTCCTACGCGGCAACTTTCTCGCGCCAGGAGGAGGACTTTGTGCTCGGTCCCAATAGCGACTCTACGACAGAGGAGTGGTGGGAAGTGCTCTGTGCGCGCAGAGCAAAGTCAAAGCATTATCCCTACAGCATCGCCGATATTGCTTCGACCGCCCCGTATCGACCGTTGCTTGTTGCGTTTTCAGCGGAATACTTTCGCGCCGCGAAAGCAGACCTTACAAAAGCGCAGATGCTACTTGATGACCCTGACCTCCTGGTCATTGTTTCCGCCGGCAGCAAACCGGACAAAGTCCTCGGGCCAAACATGGTTCCTTGCGACTCCCGTTTGGAGCACGTCTTCGGCAAATCGCGAATGGCCCTTAATCTGCGCGTTGCGGAGGCCTTAATTCAGCACTTTCCTCAAAAGCAACTTCGGGCATCCAACGTTGCAGCGCATCTTGGCGAGATCCTAGAGGGCTTACCTCCATCGAAATACCCCGATCGAACTCCGAGCACGGACGAGGAGGTTAATACCTTCCTCAGAAGGAGAACTTCCGCCAGCGACAATCATTCCTACACAGGACTGCTGCGCGAATACCGGGCCACTGGTCGCGCCTGTGAGCAAAGACGATTCCGCGCCCTTTATCGCGACCTAGTCTCCACCAACCAAACACAAAACGCCTGACCACACCTATGGAAATCATCGAACGCAAAGCGCTCCGCGTCACACAACGCAGCGGAAAGATTATCTATCTTCTCTCACTAAAGGCTTCTGAACTTCTTGCGGTAGCGGGCATCTCGCGGGTCACGCGGGATGACGTGGGCAAACTCATCGGCTACCAACGCGCTGAGGTTAGGCGCCACGTCAAAGAGATCGCAGACTACCTCTCCTCGGAGGACATGCTTTTTGCCCACCCTCTCATTCTCTCCTTCTCATCCGAGGTGCGCTTTGTTTCGAGTCGCGGGCAGAAAACATCCGACGGACAGGCAGCGGCCGGCATGCTCGAGATTCCTCTTCCCAGAAAGGACAAGGATAAGCCGGCCTGGATCGTCGATGGCCAGCAGCGAGCCTTGGCCCTGCAGATGTTGAAGGATCAGGAGTTCGCCGTTCCAGTCTGCGCTTTTGTTGCAGATGATGTCGATGTCCAGCGCGACCAGTTCCTTCGGATCAACAACTCCAAACCCCTCCCACGAGGGCTTGTTACAGAACTGCTGCCCGAAGTGAACTCGCCGCTTCCTCCGAGACTTGCGCTCAAGAAAATTCCGTCTGCGCTTTGTGATCTGCTGAACCAAGATAAGAAGTCGCCTTTCTACCATCTGATTAAGCGCCCCTCCGCGAAGGACAAGCGCCGTGAATCTGAAGTCGTGACTGACACGGTGGTCATCAAAATGATCGAGGATAGCCTCACCAATCCCTCAGGGTGCCTTTTCCCCTATCGCAACATTGCCACTGGAGAGTACGACCAAGCGGCGATCTGGGCCGTTCTGAACACCTTTTGGTCCGCAGTAGAGCAGGTGTTCCCTGATGCTTGGGGCAAACCACCGACGGCGAGTCGATTGATGCATGGTGTCGGAATCCGCTCGCTGGGAAAATTGATGGACCGGATCATGGCTTCGATCGATCCCTTCGGCGAGCGAGCTGTCGCGACCGCCGCGAAAGAACTAAAGCTCATCGCGCCCGCCTGCCACTGGACCAGCGGCACATGGGAGGACCTCGGTGGCATTCCCTGGAACCAGCTACAGAACCTCCACAAGCATCAGGCGATGTTGTCGAATTACCTCATTAGAACATACCTCGAACAGCGGGGCCGCGTTTGATGCCCGCATGAAGTTTTTCTTTCCAGATGCGCACGATCTTGTGGATCCATCCTACAATTTCGAGACCGAGCGGCGGGAATACCGCGGCAGTCGACAACAGTCGCAATTCTATGCGCACGAGGCTCTGGGTGCGCCGCCGTATGATGGCATGCTGATATCGAAGGCAATGGTTGACGGTGGAGGCAAGGGCGCACGCTACTCCTTCGCCCAGACCCAGCGCCTGAGGCGCAATGGGGCGAAGGAATTCCTACGTCTCCCCCAGGGTTCCTGCGGGAAACTCATCGAAACCATGGGTGACTGCGGTTCCTTCAGCTATGTGAACGAGGAGAAGCCCCCATTTGGAGTAGATGAGGTGATCGACTTCTACGCCGACGCCCAGTTTGACTACGGAATCGCTGTCGATCACGTCATTTTGGGTTACAACGATAAGCTAAAACACTTCCACGACGCTCCCGAAGACTGGCGCCAGCGCTTTGACATCACCCTCACCTGCGCCAAGGAATTCATGGATAAATCCAAAAAAGCTAAACTGCGCTTCAAGGCCGTTGGCGCCGTTCAAGGCTGGAATCCGGACTCCTACGCTCGTGGCGTTATCGCAATGCAAGAGATGGGCTACGACTACATCGCGCTGGGGGGGATGGTGCCGCTAAAGAACCACGAGGTCCTCGCCGTCCTCGAGGCCATTCACGCCATTCGCCGCCCCGCGACTCGCCTTCATCTTCTGGGTATTACTCGATTGGAGGAACTGAAGGCGTTACAGAAATATGGCGTCCACAGCTTCGACAGCACGTCGCCTCTAAAAAAGGCGTTCATGGACGACAAGGACAACTACTACACCCCTGACCGCGCCTACACGGCAATCCGAGTTCCGCAAGTAGACGGTAACCCGACTCTTAGGAGGAAAATTCTCGCTGGCGCAATCGACCAGCGTCGAGCCCTGGCTCTGGAGAGGGAGTGCATGCAGGGCCTGAAGGAATTCGAGAAGGATGCAATATCTGCCGATTCGGTAGTCGACCACCTACGCGAATACGAAGCTCTGTGGCACGGGCAAAAAGATGATTCGCCTCGCTACCGCGAAACATTGATCGACGCGCCGTGGAAGAACTGCCCCTGCGGTGTATGTAAGCAACTCGGAATTCACGTCCTCATATTTCGTGGTGCAGAGCGTAACCGACGCCGCGGTTTTCATAATCTCCACGCCCTACGCGGTCGCCTCGATCGCGACTTAGCCAACCTCAACTGAACTTAAACATGAGCCTACACAAAACCCTGGAAGTGCCAGCTATTGCGATCCGGCAAGCAGGCAAACACAACCTATACGCCTTTGCTATCGAAGGCAAAAAACTGCACGACATCGCGCAAGTATCACGTCTTGCGCGCACAGCAAAGGAGGAGATCGAAGGCTATCAGCGCCCCGAAGTCGTATCGCACATTTCTGAGATTAAAACCTATTTGGAATCACCTGGGGCCATGCTCCCGAATGCGATAGTTGTCGCCTTTGACTCTCGCGTGACCTTCAAGCCGCTGAATGGCGACGGACCAGGAACAGCACGCCACGGGCACCTCGTCATTCCACAGGTCGACGACCACAATCATCCGGGGTGGATTGTTGATGGCCAACAGCGCGCAGCTGCCATTCGCGACGCGGAAATTGAAGGTTTCCCGGTGTTTGTCACCGCCTTCATCACAGATAGCGTCGCGCAGCAGCGTGAGCAGTTCATCTTGGTCAACTCGACGAAGCCTCTTCCCAAAGGCCTGATCTACGAACTGCTGCCGACCACAGATGCGCTTTTGCCACTTAAATTCGAGAAGAAGCGCTTTCCTACCTATCTTCTGGAACGTCTCAATTTCGACAGTCGCTCACCGTTCCATCGCATGATTCAAACGCCGACCACGCCGGACGGCATCATTAAGGACAACTCCATCTTGCGCATGTTGGAGAACAGTCTCAATGATGGTGGACTCTGTCGCTTCAAGACGGGCGACGCGGACGGAACAGACAGCATGCTTGAACTATTGTTTAACTACTGGAGCGCCGCATCCTCAGTATTTGCCGAGGCATGGAACCTGCCTCCGAAAAAGTCCCGCCTCACCCACGGGGTAGGAATCATGAGTTTGGGATACGTTATGGATGCTATCTGCGATCGTCATCGCTCCGACCCTATCCCGACAAGGGAAGCATTCTCATCCGATTTAGAACCTCTAAAATCCCACTGCTCCTGGACCACGGGTTACTGGAACTTTGGTCCCGGCACGCAGCGAAAGTGGAATGAGATTCAGAACACCTCAAAAGACATTCAGTTGGTCGCCAACTTTCTACTAGTTCAGTATAAGCGCTTGGTATGGTCGTGACAGCCTAGCAGCGTGCGTTGCACGGAACGCAAACCGTCGCACAATTGTCCAGGATCCAGCATCCAGTCTCGCATTTTTTACTTACAAGCAATTCACCATTCTGAGGAGTGATGCCGCACACTGTGCATGATCGATCCCTCTCTAGACATGCATAGCGCAGCGGTTCGCTAAGTTCATCACCCAATTGAGAATGGATGGTAGACAGCCTTCCCAGACGTGCAGAATAGTGCATCCACTCATTCTTACCTCGATTACAAGGACCGCATAGAAACTGCCAATTACTTCCGTCCGGCGGATCGTTTCCGATGTGATTTGGAAAAATGTGGTCCAGTTCCATGTTTGACCCGTATGAAAGGGCTTTACCACAAGTGGCACAGCGGTCGTTCTGCTGGTTGCATATCCTTTGAAAGACCATACGGTGCCTTACACGGACGTCGTTAATCGAATACTTTCGTTTTCCTCCATCTCGCTGCCGATAGTTTGAGACCGCTACCTTGATCGCGCTGATAAGTTCTTCATCCTCACTCACTCCAAGCGAGATTAGGTGCTTACGAATTAATGGCTTAACCTCAGTTCCTTTTCCGAAAAGAGCCTCTTCGGGAATTAAAAGGGCAATCAATCGTTGCCTTACAATTTCAAGAACCTCAGTCGCAAGCAGTTCTTCGTCTATGCAACTGCAGAACAGTTCGTTAATGCGCAACAGTTCCTGCAAATCACCAAGGGTGGGAATACGAGTAGCGCCTTCACGTCGACTTTGAGGAGAAAGGCACCTCTTTGTGCGGTCATACGATAACAAGCCTGCCAAAGAGGTGAAACCCGTTACGTCCATTCGTGGTCGGCCCTATTTCTTGAGCACGGGGTGGTTAATAGTAGACTGCTTCATCCATATCTTAGTGAAGTAGTCCAACAGATCTTTTCTCCCATCCGAATGATTAAGGCTTGGACGAAAAGTTTTAGAGAGATGCTCTGCGGTAAACTTTTTAAGGAAGTTATCTACGACTTCATCGTATTCTGCAACAACCTTGAGCGTTCGCTCCTCAGGAGTCTCCCCCTCAATCTTATCAATAGTGAGCTCATAGTTTGATGAGAGTTGGGTGAGAAACGCCGACTGGAACATTAGAAGAACAGTGGCGTTCATGAAATTACTGCCCAGACACCACAGAGCATCTGACTCAAATCTGGCCCGCGTTTTGTTCCAGAACCGACAATACAGGTCGAACCAGTGGTCCGACTGCAGATGAGATTGCGCAGTTTTCTTTGTAATCGGTTTTTTTCGTCCCGTTGGCCGATAAATTTTGTCCATCATTCGGAGAAGAACAGTTGCTGGCGGCGTCGCTTCGTACCACATCTTCCCAAGATTCTTTATCGTGACGTAGCCTAAACCCTGCGAACCCGAAGACCCTTTTTGTACCCGGAAATCTATCAGTCCTTGTAGCGGACTCCGACTATCGAACCCGAGTCTCTGCATAACCTCCACCTCCCATAGTTTAATGCCTGCTTCACTGAGTCGGTTGCGGAGCAAGTCTAGTTCCGAAGTCGTAAGGCTTATACCTGCAAGAGACGTGATAAAAGGCTTTGGGATGCCGGTAGCTTTGTCGTTAATGACTGTAAATTGAAATACCTGCTCTTTCCACTCAGGCTCGACGAGCGCACAAAACAGAAAGGGTATATTCTCTTCTACGGACGCGGATCCGAATAGGCGATGCTGACCGTCTATGATGAGAGCCGGCTTCAGCATGTCGCGGTAGGCGTCTAGCATGTCAGCGTTTACCTGATCTGGCGAGTCAAGCTGTCTGCGGATGTTGCGCAGCATACTTGTGCCAATCTCTGTAGATTCGTCCCCGTTAGTTCCCTCTTCGATTGAGTCGGTTTCACCAGCATCGCCATTTTGCACCAGTTCCGATTCGGCTGATTCAACAAGAACTTCCTCTTCCAACATCTCGCTATTGAGGTCCTCGTCGTCGGGAGACACCTCCTCTCCGAGAAGCCTTCGATCTAGGAATGATTTCATGTGTGAAATAACCTGATCTTTAGAAAGAGTCGCAGGATCCGTGAATTCAATGATTAGCTTTTTAAAAGTATAAGGAATCTCCGTAGGCATTCCGGCAATAACGGCGCCTTCAAAAGTAATTTTGCACAAAGGGGTTTCTTGAAGGCTCAAAACAACTGCTGTCGGAGAGCAGTTTTCGGGATGCTTAAAAAACGGGTGTAGTTCTTTTGTTACCCTCCCAACGTCTAAAGACCTCTGGTAGTTTGTCAGGTTGTGCTCTCCTTTGCGCGCTACGCCACAGAGCGGCATTAGTTCGTCGACTGATGCCACGAAAGCGAAGAGATCGGGACTTTTGGGGTTCTGTTTATAAACGTAACCGTAGTAAGTGAGGGTTTTCATAATATGTCAGATTTCTTTAGGTGATATAACGCATGCAAAAGCCGAATGGTTGTGAATGCTCTCGTGGTTCACGCATCGCACTTCGAACCAATTAACGCGTGCGTCTCGCTGAAGTTGATCAGCTACATTGCGGACGACATCCTCGACGAAGGTCGGGTTGTCGTAGGCCTGCATGGTGACATGACGCTCGTCGGAACGTTTCAGCAAAGGGTAAATCGGGGCGGATGCGGAATTTTCAGCGACCTCAACCAGTTCCTCGATCCAAACAAAGTCCCAGGATTCGTCAGCCTTCTTGTTGGTCCGCACTGAAATAGTGACGTAGCCCCGCTGGTTATGCGCTCCATAGTCACTAATCTCCTTCGAGCACGGACAAAGCGTGCTGACCGGCACGCGCACCCTAAGCATGAAGTCGTCGGACTTGCCGTTGGACTCGCCGATGAACGTGCAGAGGTAATCCATTGGGGCCGAAAGTCCAGATACCGGAGCTGTGCGCTGGAGGAAGTAGGGAAATTGGACCTCAATGTGCGCCGTCTCTGCAACAAGACGGTGTTTCAAATCGTGCAAAATCGCCGGCACCGTATGCATTGTGAACTCGCCCTGGTGCTGGGCGAGCACCTCGAGAAAGCGGCTCATGTGCGTGCCTTTGAATTGGTGTGGAAGACTGACCGACAGTGAGAGTCTCGCTGCGCACTGCTGTTTCTGGTTCTCGCGGTCGAGCACGACGATCGGATAAGTGAGATCGCAGACACCGACCTGGTCGATGGCAATCTGACGGCCATCAGGCGTTGACTGAATGTCAGGCAGTTCTGTGGGGACGGCGGCAGGCATGGCTATTCCTCGTCTTCCTGATGCTCTCTGAGCACTTCAGCAAACTCAGTTGGCCCCACCTCGATGTTGTCGTCCATCAGGCGGAAAAAAATGCCGGACTCGGATACGCCTGCGGTTAGGGCAATAGCTTTCTCATAGCCAACGTCTCCCGGATCAACGGTGATGAGAACGTAGAAGTCGCCAACGGAGACACTCTCTGGTTGGCGAGCCGAGATGGAGCGGCAGTCGGTCGTGTCATCCGTGCTGCGCTCGATCACGCTCACAATGACTCCGGCGCCATCAACTTCCGCTTCTAGGTCCATGGGGTGCTCGTTTAGCAGGTCCGGTTCGCCCAACCGCGCGGAGAGCAGATGCGGATGCACATACTCGGCAAAAACGTCTGCGATTCTCTGACGGGCTTGGTCTTCGGTCATCGCTACTCCTCGTATTCCGCCCAGGACGAACTTGTTTCCCAAACGCGCACACGCCGCAACCGGACATGCTCGCGGAGAAGGTAACGGGGTGCACCTTGCGCCCCGTAGTTGCTCAGGCCGATTTCGATCTCATCGAAGAAGCACTTGGCTAGAACCTCGGTGGTTGGTTCGGTTGCGCTGAAGGCGATGACTCGATCACCATAAGCGGCCTTGAGCGTCTCAAACATTGGATCCTCAGTATTAATGCAGAGCGCATGGTCAAAACTTTCCAAAAACTCCCCAACGGCTTCTTTCACGACCTTGAAATCGCAAACCATGCCGCTCTCATCGAGTTCGTCGGTTTCGAGCACGATCTCAACCTTGCGACTATGACCATGCGGAAAGCGACACTTGTCCGGATGCTTGGAAAGCATGTGCCCGTTCTCGATCTCTAGAGTTTTACAGATTCGGTAGGGCATGTGAGGGCTAGGTTCCGCGGGTGTTTCCAAACAACTCGATATGAAGCCGACTGCAGTATCGATAGCCCTTCTGCTTACAGAGGTCGAGAAGGGATGAGGCCTTATGACGCAATTCGTCGACGGAGCGACCCTCGGGCATGAGTTGGACCCTGTCTGGGCGGGTGTACTCTGGGCCGACTTTGGCCAGAAGTGCCTCAATTTCAGCGATCTGTGAGTCCTCGGACACCACAAACTTGAGTTGATGGTGATAGGCGCCGATCCAGTCACGGATGACCTCTGGCTGTAAACGACGCTCCTCATGGCGCTGAATCCAGGCTATTTCGATCGTTCCTGCTTCTGGGGTGGAGTTGGAAAGTTTCGGGCTGAGGGATGCCAGGTCGCAGGCGATGCCGACGGGTGCGATGGTTGCCGCGGTCTCGATGGTGATGTGTTTGCCCTTTTCGTGAAGCACCGCCGCCAGTTCATGAATGCCTTTGGCAACCATGGGTTCGCCTCCGGTAAGCACCACGTAGCGCGTGGGATGCTTGTCGACTTCCGCCACGATGTCTTCAATCGCCATTTCAGGGCCCTCGGGCGACCACGATGCGTAAGGTGTGTCGCACCAACTGCAACGAAGGTTGCACCCTGAAGTGCGGACAAAGACAGACGGAACACCGGTCAACTCCCCCTCACCCTGGATAGAGTAGAAAATCTCCGAAATGCGCATCAGTTACGCCGGTTGGGGTCTGGGAGGTAACGGGGCAGTCGAGAGATAAAGCGTCGGATCAAAAACTCCTGAGAGCATGAAGGCTTCACGTCGCTCAACGCAAGTTCCACATTCGCCGCAGTGGGTATCTCCTCCGACGTAGCAGGACCACGTCTGGACATAATCCACACCAATCTCCGCGCCACGCTTAGCGATGTCAGCTTTGGTCATGGCAATGAACGGTCGCAAAACCTCAACTTCTGCGTAGGTACCAAGGCGAATAGCATCAGCCATGGCTTTCATGAAGTCCTCGCGGCAATCGGGATAAATCGCGTGGTCGCCAGCGTGGGCTGCGATCACAAGTCCCTGCGCTTCTTTGCTCTCCGCGAAACCACCAGCGATCGCAAGCATGATGCCGTTACGGAACGGCACAACCGTCTTCTTCATGGTTTGCTCCTCGTAGTGCCCCTTAGGAATTTCGCCCCCACTGACCAGAAGATCCGAGGCAAATTGCTCCCCGATGAAGGCGAGCGGAATAACCAAGTGCGGGACTCCGAGTTTGTCGGCGTGCCACTTGGCCATGGGCAACTCCTTGGCGTTGTGCTTTGACCCGTAGTGAAACGAGAGTGTGGCAACGACCTCGTAGTCTTTATCAGCTTGGTAAAGCGCAGTGACGGAATCCATGCCACCGCTGAGAAGCACGACGACTTTCTTTTTGCTCATGGTGCTACTCGGAGAGTTCGGGGTATTCGACGTCAACACGCAAACTGATGCCGCCACGCGGAGCGAACTGGGCCTCGATCTGCATGGCCCGGGGTTTCAGGACGGCAACAAGGTCATCGAGGATGCGGTTGACTACGTCCTCACCAAAAGAGGGCGTGCCGCGGAATGAAGCCAGATAGAACTTCAGAGCCTTTGTCTCTACGCAAACTGCATCTGCAATGTAGCGGATTTCGAGCGAGGCGAAGTCGGGTTGTCCCGTGACTGGACAAAGGGAAGTGAACTCCGGGCAGTCGAGCGTGATCCAAAAGTCACGCGATTTATTGCGGTTCGGGAAGGTCTCCAAAATCTTGCGATCCGGCTTGCTCGGCAACCGAGCCTCACTGCGACCAAGGAGAGAAACAGATTTGCGCTTTGTTGGCATTGGTTAGTTGTAGAACTGAACACTGACGCCAAAACCAACGTGTGCCAAGACTGCGACCGACATGATTTTGTCGGACTTGGACAGATTGTGCCGGGCGCAGAGGAGGCGGACGTTTTCGGCAACAATGCTGCTGCCGCCGCGGGAGAAAGGAATGTCGTGGTCGTAGTGCAGGTTGTGGTTGGCACCGCACTCAACGCAACGTCCCCCATCCCGCTTCCAAACTTCGCGCTTCACCTCGCTCGGAATCAAACGCGTCACCGGCACCTCAACGCGGCCGCTGAAGACCGTTTTCTGGACTGGGTGCAATTCGTAGCGGAAGACCTTGCGCTTGCCGTCCGAGACGACTTTTGCGTCGACCAGCTCAAAAACACCCTTGTAACACCAAGTGCCAGCCTGAATTTTTTCGTAGATACGGATGAGGTGCGCCTCCTTGAGCAACCCGCTCTTGTAGTCCACGGCCGCGCGGAAAAACTTGCCGTTCTCCGTCCACTTTCCGGTCGGTGTGGTGAGCGGCTGATCGATTGCCTTGGGATCCACGCCGGCCTTCTTCGGCGCATCATGCCCCTCATAGATGATGCAACCCGTCGCCGGATCGATCTCATCCCGGTACGGAGCTCCGGGTCGGACGGACATGAGGAACACCGAATACTTCTTCCCAATCCCGAAATTCATCCCCTTCTGGAGGTTGGCTTTCTCCTCAGCCACAAGTTCGCTGTAAGAGATAATGTCGTCGGGCTTCATGGGAGTGGCAACGTAGTTTTAGGGAATCCAGACCCCGCTGACCAGCCCTTCAGAGAACTTTGTGCGTCATAAGGCCGCGGCGGCCGCATGAGGCATACTGCTGACGGCAAACGGTTCACTGCGTGGGGCTTATGTTCCAACGTCACGGCAGCGCTCATCGAGCAAGGCACTGATCGATGCTGCTATCTCCGATCTGAGGCGGGAGGCTTTGTGCTCGTCACGGAAGAGGCCCGGGATCTCACCCTCGTTAATCACCGTCAGATCGCTCTTCCCTCTCCTCCGGACATACCACCCGGGCAGCACGAGCACGGGAGCAGCCCGGATGTCTGTCTGCAGTTTCTTCGACAGCCATTGGCTGAGGTGATGGGCTCGCTCCTGAGCTTGCTTCACGCCCCAATCCTCAGAACCCCACGGATACTCGAGGGCATGCCCGTTGAATGTGACCTCGTGGCCACCAGACTCTTTCCGCTTCCGGCGCGTCTTTGTCTCAATGGCGAAGAGCCCACCCTGCCCCACCACAACGTGGTCGACGTTGAAAGGTTTGGCGTTTGGTTTGTCATGAAATGGCACATCATGGAACACGGACCAGCCGTTAGCCATGAGCTGGTTTAGTTCTTCGCCCACCGCTCTTTCACCGAGGAATCCAAGATAGTGGTCGCGGCGGAGCTTGGCCTGTTTCTCGAGCCCGAGCGCAAGACAGACCATTGCCGCCAGGGCGAGAGCAATAATGACGGCACCCACTGCAAACGAGTCAGTCAGCAGAGCGTAGACTCCGATCGCGATGGGCGCGCCGGCGCCAACGCCGCAACCCAAGGGCCAAGCCAAGCGCACCACACCATCGCAGCCGGTCACGGCGGGAAAATCGAAAACCACTCGTGCGCCTGTGCCGGAGTGACGAGCTCACGGTAGTGCTTGAAGAGCATCTGCGGGGAGTTGCCCATTTCCAGACTGACCTTGGCGGCATCCTGCACTTCGGCCAGCCGGTAGCTTCCAAAACTGTGTCGCAAGGCGTTCGACTTCCAGGCAACGCCCGCCGCGCGACCACACCTCGTGAGCGCCTTGCGGTAAGTGGCAAAGGTCACGCCGCCGGATCCCTTCAGGTGCGGCAAGAGCCACGCACGAAGGTTCGGGAGGATCGGGACAAGACGCCGCTGCTGCGTTTTGGTTATCTCCCCAGAAACCTTGATGTAACCGGAGGCAAAATCCACCGCCGACCAATCCAAGCGACCGATCTCGGAGCTGCGAAGCCCCGCAAAAGCGGCGATGGCAAGATAAGGAACCATGTCCGCCTCGGAACCTCCCAACAGCTGACGCATTTCCTCCGGCGTGAAAATCTGCGGAGCCACATAAGCCTCGCGCTTCTTGTCCAGACCAGCCGCCGCGGTCGGCCGGTCCTGCCGCAGATAGGACTGTTTCTGCGCCCAGAGGAAGAACGTCCGCAAGCACGTGATGAAATTGTTCTTCGTCCGGGCACTGCCCCTGATCCCGTCAATGAATCGCCGCAGTGCCTGCACGGGAATTTCGTGCAATTGTTCTGCGGCGAAACTCCGGCCGAAACCGGTCAACAGTTGCCGCACCGTCTGAATGTGGCGGGATGACAACCCCGACTCTTCCTTCAGCTTGATGTATTCCTTGGCTGCAGCCTGCGCATTGACCGTGGTCAGCTCCTTGAGCAATTGCGCCATGCAACTTGCCTTGGGGACCATGGGCGTGCCGAGCAGTGCCTGCCGCGTATCGGCCCATTCACGAATGGCAAACGGCAGGGAAACTCCGAACTTTGCCGCGATGGACTCCGCGTCCCGCAGGACACTGATGTCCAGAGGCGTGATCTCCGATGCACGGGCGCCGTTGAGCAGCGAAATATGGACCTGCTGGGCGTAAGCTTTGGCCTTCTGCGGATCGGCCAGTGTCTTGGTCTGCTTCTCACCCAGCTCATACCAGCGCACTTGGTAGGAGCGGTAGCGCGAGCGTTTGCGGCGCAAAGGATAGATCCTGACTTCAGACGATCCGTGGCCTACGACGTGAACGCGATGCATATGGCATCGCGGTGGTGTCAACGGTTGGTATGAAATTTTGCATGAAACCAAACCGCCATTTCCGCCACAACTACCTGCCATCGCGTGACATGCGATGGCGGAGCCTACGGGACTCGAACCCGCAACCTCTGCCGTGACAGGGCAGCGCTCTAACCAATTGAGCTAAGGCTCCTCGCCGAAACTATAAATAAAGCGCAGCGCGCTCCTTGGCGAAAGCTCTTTTTGCGGAAACGGAAATCGCGTGCGTTGATACGACCGGGGGTTTTATCCTGCAAGGTCCCATGAGCAAGTCCTTACTGCCCGCCGCGGCGGCCGATCTTTTGTCCTCCCGCGCGAATGTCCTGCCGGAGTC
>Ga0247831_1006447_pt1 | contig 13859 bp, 10 predicted proteins | sample LaCruzMarch2015__9_FD_192406 | JGI IMG/M metagenome (GOLD analysis project Ga0247831, IMG submission 192406) | Freshwater microbial communities from meromictic Lake La Cruz, Castile-La Mancha, Spain - LaCruzMarch2015_1m | ecosystem: Environmental > Aquatic > Freshwater > Lake | place: Spain...
GATTATATCCTAACCGTAACACCCTACCCTCCCCCTGTAACACCCTAACCCTACCCTAACCCTCCCCTGTAACAGCCCTAAAAATCGATTTTATGTAAAGTCGATATTAGCTGCGGCAGATCCTGCCTATCGGGGGCTGGGATACTGTGCATGAGCATCTCATCGGCGAACTTATCTTCAGTCTGACTGAGAGTCAGTCAGGTCTGTCCGTCGCCTACCCCACACACAAAAACAACACTAAGTACCTAACCCGACTACCCTACCCGGCATTCAGCTTGTGCTGGTGAAAGTATTTAGATCAAAGCGTTAAGTAAATAGTATTAGACCCAATCAACTCTCAAAGTATTTCATTAAGTGTCTAAATAGATTTGTTAAGTATCTAAATAGATTTGAGAAACATCTAAATAGATTTGATAAGTATTTTGATCAATGCCACGTCATGACTTTCATTCGTTAAGTAGTTATGCGCCTTTTGGATTATCAGCTAGCTACTGAGGAGAGGAGAGCCGAGGAGACAGCATGACGGCGCGACGTCCTCCGTCCTCCTAGTGTAGACGCAAATCGCTCGGCCTGTGGTTGTACGAGTCCCCAGCCGGGTGCATCGACGCCATCAACACACCATGGGTGAGGTTGTCTGCGCTTGGTTTGGGAAAATTCCTGTGGTGAAAAGAGAAAATGGCGACGCCGCGCTGCATCAATTGTGTTACATTTTGTGTATGAGAGGGGAATGATGGATTGACGAGTCAATACGGTCAACGCCTCCCAGCCGAGTACGCGGTCCCCTTCTTAACACCATTGATGGGTATGCCCTTGCTCGATTTTGGCCAATTCAATGATTGGAATGAGAAAATTGAGTGGTTGTCAATGCAGAAATATGTGACAATTAACTGGTGGGAAGGAGTCGTTGGCTAGTACATACCCATGCGCATATACTACTACTATGTACTTCTACTGCTACTCCTACTACTACTACACTACATATTATTATTACACAACAATCAAACAGTGAGGAGGAGTACGAGACGGAGGATGATACGACAATATCCGGAGTACTATGATACAGGATGATATGACAATGATGATGACTACAATTATGATGAGGTGGGGATACGTCAACAATGGACGATGGACAATAATACCACAACAATGATGACAAATTGCAACCCTCGGTAATGTTGGAAACAATTAGTTGAACAACAACAACATCGCATCGTCGTCGTGTCAATACCACAAACAGTCGAATCCGAAGGCAACAATCTGTCCTCCCGATGGACGAAAGGTTGCAGTTGGATGTGACGATGCGGTTGTACATATTTGGTCCACAAATCGGTCTAATAAGGAGAATGAATCATCATTGGGCGATCCAATACAACGCGCGGACTAGAACCACGCATACACCATTTTTTACGAATTTTGAGTCTCATGCTGAGACGATGCAAATTACCCCAAATGAAAGGCTTTGCCGACAATCTGACGACGCAGATCGCTAATATAGATACTAATCATTAATAGTACAGCTTGGTTAACAATAATGTTTAAATTAACCGCTACTGCTATGTATCATTTTAGCTTACTGTTGTTCCACCTCTCCGATGGCATATCAAACCATGGTAATAGCAGCCGTATTGTGGCTACAACCACCAAATCTGCACCTCAGACCCTATCATACATGTCTTGCAAGAGAACGGCTACCATGGTTGTCATGCATATATAATATTTGCGCCAATATTGACGATTACATTCAAGTTGAAAGAGGAGAAGATGAGGGGGCGAACTTTCCTCCCTTTTTTCCCCTCTCCTTTTTCTTCCTTTTTCTCTTCTCCTCCCCCCTTTCTCCCCCCTTTCGGGGAGATCTAAAAGTCTTCCACCGCATGATCTAAAAGCCCGAGGAGTCAAGACCACATCATGAGAAAGATGACAGCCCTTCCTCTTCCTCAACTACTGCAGTCGCTAATTGGCTCTCATCCGCTGCGTCTTTCGATGATAGTAAGAATGACAAATTCGATTATTCCTCATCACTAGAAATGAGTGTGAGGTAAGTCGTCGCTTGGATACTCATATTCCAAATTCCTAATTCCTAATGAATGAAAGCAAGGGATATCCCCCATTCCTTATTATTTGATTAATAATGGGAGTGTTTGATGTTGACCACCACTGGGAGAATGGTGGATGACAACACAGATGCTGATTGAGTCGATTCTGATTACAATGATTCAACGCCACAAAAGCTTTGGTGATGAGCTATCACACAATCAACAATCAATTAATCTTGATCTCTAGATAGTTCTGCCACTACTCATACTCACTAAGAATGGAGTAAATAAAGGCGAGTGAGATATTATTAAACAATACGATTACGTAGAATGAAGGTTTTAGCACAGTAGGAACATCCACTGGTTATCTGAATACCACCAATAAATTAGGATTGATGTCTAGATATTATGTCTACAACCAATTATTTTGTACATTGGATAAGAACTCACCAAGCATTGTCCTTGCAAGGAAAGGGGGCTGAACAACATGGTCCTCAGTCGGATGAGGAAGGAGGATGAGATGGGCGAGCTCGGGCGAGGCACTTTTGTCTGTCTTAAGTTCAATGCCTTTTATATCAGCCATTGAGTGATTATATGGGGTGACTTTGTGGCACAAATGTTTGATGTTTGACAAGCAACTAGTTATGAAAGAGGATCAAGCAGTCCGTTGTCTGATCCGGATAATATTGTTGTGTCAGACGTTGTGAATATATTGGGTGTGTCCGAAAAGCAGGCGATGGAAATTATGAGTAGTGCGAGTAGTAATGGTAATTGTGATGGTAAGATTAATTTTGCCGACTTTCGCAGAATGATGGAAACTCAAGAGGAGGACGAGTAGATTTGGTATTATGATGTTTTGCAGTATATTTGTTTATAGGTTGATGGTTTGTGTACAAATCGGTCAATGAGATGAGGTATTTAAGCAACCTCTTAACCCCAACAAGTTCGTTTATAATAAAGTAGTAGCATTGTAAAGAATAATACTATCTAATTTGTTTTTATTCTTCAGATATTTAAATCTCATCCAAAGGATGTCTCAGTGCCTCATCAGCTGAACAACTAACAACAGCCCCTCGTGATTATCCTTTTATTCTATCCAAGAATTCCATTATCAGACCATTAACCTCATCTGGACATTCATCATGTGGACAATGACCTGCCCCATCCAACCCTACAATCCGTTTGACTGGACTACTCCCATATTCTCCATCAGGGCTGATACATACTTTAGATAAATTCTCAACACGACGTGCCGGTGTCCATGGATCATCTTTACCATACACCACCCATACTGGACAACTGTTTGGAAAGTCGACTGAACTTAATTGCTGTTCAGGCAATGGTCCAGCCGAGTAACTTAATGTATCAAACACCACATCACTTGCACCTTCTGTTAATAATGGATCAAGTAGTACAGTTACTAATTCATCATCAATAGCATCATGATTAGAATATGGTTCTTTTAATATTTGTTTTACCGTCGTGGGTGTTGCAAGCGTATGAAATAATGAATGGCCATTATTACGTAATAATTGTTGAATTTGACGTACAAGTGGCATGGAGATTGTTGATAATGGTATTTCAGCAGAATGTAATTCACGAAAGTTAGGATTCACAATAAAGCATCCGTTGTATAATGATGGTTCATCAATAATTGCTTGGAGGGATGACATGGTCCCAATCGAATTGGCCACTAGTGTCACCATCTTCTTACTCGTATTATTGTTACCGCCATCCGCCGCATTATTGTCGGAGGACGACGAAGAGGGGTGGATGACATCTCGTGTAAAGTCAACCAATTGTTCTGCCCATGTATAAAAGTTATACAAACTGCCCAGAGGATGACGCAATTCCAAGGACGATGCTAGTCGATTCCCACCTGCTGCAGTCCCCAAGGGAATGTTGGATAATGTCGGTACCGTCCTTCTTTTCTTACTACTACTACTACTACTTTGTTTCATAACGTCGTCATCTCGGTCGTAATAACAAATTGTATCGTCATTACTGAATCGTCCATTCTCGCCATTGATCGACTTGGCCAAGTCATCGTCTCTATTTGGTTTGCTCGACCAACCGCAGCCCAGTAGGTCCAAGGCGTAGACACGACAATTCGTATTCTTCGTTGAATCGGCACCCCATGTTAATAATTTACGCCAATGATCGGAATTTACAAATAGACCATGCACTAGTAGTAGTGTATGTTTGGCATTGGCTGGACCTGAGACTTGATATCGTATATCGTAGCCTCGCCAATTATATATATTGTTGGGTAAGGACGTGGCTGGCGAAATGTGTGGCATCGGGACTACTACATCGTCTGTCAATGTTGTAGTTGAAGTTGACAATGAAAACGACATTGATGGATATGCCCGCGTCGATGATAGATGATGATGAGAACGCGAGCAAGTGGTTGCTGTGAACGATGAGACTTTAGTGATTACTGCGACGATAAACACTACGCCGACCGCTCTAGCGATAATAATGGACATGGCGAGCCTCATAATATTATTAAACTGGGTTTATGAGGATTCGCATAAGCAAATATATGCTTTGAAGTAATATTGCTGACGCTACTGCCGCCAGAGTAGAGTATCGGCGTGACGATGACGTGACGAGTTCAGGGCGGAATACTCAAGAAATGCATTTTCTCACCTGATTGATAGGCTTTGGTTTTAACACTGAGAGAGTCTCTTGGGCTAAATTTACTCCATATGGGAGGATTTTGTGTTGGACTCACGTCGTCATTCACGGAAGAAACCCTGACGGATTTAACGGTCCTCATCGTCAGCAAGGGGAATCGAAGTACAACGTCTTGACGGAAGCCGGCAACATGATGAAGCGTGATAGTAGCATCGATTATTCGACGACAATCATCACTACTGCATGGAGAACTTCTTCTATTGTCCCGTCATTGTTGCTATTGCTATTATTACCAGCTGCGAATGAGGCATTCACTGCAAAGACATTGTCATCTTCGTCGTTTATACGCACCACATCGTGTCATCGACGAAGGCAGCGGAGCGGGCAGCGATTGCACTTTTCTGATTTCATTTTGGATCCTTCACCCGTGGATGAATTCTGCTCACTTGATGAGACAATTACAACTACGGAGCCTGGAGCCATCATTCATTCATCTATTTCATCATCACCATTGACAGAAGCATTGATTCTGACTACAACTGCAACATCACCACTATCTTTTTCTTCTTTTCCAACAGCATCATCATCATCAACAACAACAACAACAACAACAAATATCATTTACGATTATGATTCTACGAATGAAAATGACAATTTTGAACCATTTCATCCTGCTAATTTGAATACCTTCATTAATCTATCAGTACTAACAATCATTGTATTATACGTATTAACACAAATCCTATCAGTCGATGTAGGCATAACACGTGGCTGGACCACCACTGAAATTGCCAACCGCTTGCCATTGGATAATTGGCAGTCCTATGCCTCAACATTAGAAATGGCACCAATCCGTACCAAGGCATTAACAAGTGCATCAGTATATGCTATTGGGGATGTACTATCTCAAGGTGGATTAGGCAATATTGGTAAATTAGATCGTGGCCGAGTATTACGATCACTAATAGCAGGATTTATTGGACATGGACCCATGAGTCATGTATGGTACTACGTATCAGAAGATTTCTTTATCAATACTGTACAATTGCAACATGTTTGGTGGGACTTTATACCCAAGGTAATACTTGATCAAGCAATCTTTGGCCCGATATGGAATAATTCATATATATTATTACTTGGGATTATGCAATTACATGCTCCGCGTAGAATACTATCAGATATGAAACGTACGACAATACCATTATTACTAAGTGGATTACGTTTATGGCCATTTGTACATATAATAACCTATGGCGTGATACCCATTGAGAATAGATTGCTTTGGGTAGATGCTGTTGAAATTATTTGGGTTACTATATTGGCAAGTACAGCATCTGCTGATACTTCACAATCGTCTTCTTCTTCTACTACTGAAGAAGAAACAAAGACGGTGTTGGCAGCAGCAGCAACAACTGAGTTGTAGGCATAAGGCTCTTTGCTGGGCGCAAAGATAACAAGTGTTGGATAGAAGAAATCAATGTAACTAGTAGATGTGGAAATAAATGTGATGTCTATGTAAGAAATGGGCTTTCTAGTAGAGCTAAAGAGAAGAATACATTTTTTAAGAAACGTCTTTTGCTGCCCCCACCCTCACTCCCCCTTTTCTATTCAAAATTAGTGCTCTAGTATATGCCATTTAAAGTCGGCATGTGTATCACCACACAAAGTATGTTCACTTTGAACCTGTTTTATTTACATCTCTGTCTCTCTTCTAACCACTCCAGTCTGGGAATCAAAATTCATCGTCAATACTCAACGACAGATCAGGGATAGTATCATCATATTCATCATATGTCATGGTAATTGTTGATACACTTCCTCTCTTTGGAATGCTACTCCCTGAACTTAACATTGACAATAGTGCAAACTGTATTAGGTTAACTTCTCCTCCTCGTGGTGACAACGACGACAATGAAGAGGAAGAAGAATGAATTAGATTCATTTCATGTGGTGCATTGTCATGCGACTCTGCGTTATAATTGTTGTTGTTGTATTTTTCGATATCAGGTATGTCGTAATAGTTAGGAGTAGAAACACCATCGTTAGTAGCATTCATTGTTGACGGTGATTGGCTATTATTATTTTTATTATTATCATTATCATTCTTCTTATCATTATAAGTAAATGAATGATTCTGATCATCCTCGAATGTAACAGATCGTTTTCTGGTGGTGATGCCTTCACTCTTCTCCTTCTCAATGGCACAATGTTGTGTTGTTACTACCGTCCCACCTGTCGATGATAATTCGTTACGAATCAAAAGATCCTCAAGCTCATCATCGTCATCATCATTGGGCGACAAAGTTTCCAATAATGACGTTGCTCGACAACAACGTAGTAGGGACCAGCACATTGGTGCGGAGACTTTCGGTGTAAGATCCATGTTTGATGAGACCATGTCGCCGTTTTCAAGAAAAGTGCTCCTGCCGCAACCCGCCAAAACACACGAGAAGGGGAGTAGGAGACAAATAGAAAAGGAATGATTTACACACTGCTTTTTATGCATAACATGTCAACGCAAATATGACACATACATGATATCCATTTGATTATTTGAGAATCGAATTTAGGCATGCAATATCGAATACATGTTTTCACATTGCACACACGATAGCTCATGAGGAGTAGGACATCTTTCTCTTGATTCCCCCATTTGCACTGTCTGCCAAGATTTTAGTATCGGAAAGAGACGGAAGAATTCCCCGAATGAAACGATACATCAACGAAAATTGATGTCCTCTTATAGCAATACTGTCTTCGTCTTCCACTTTTTCCACTTTTATTCCAGCTTTGTAGCTGTATTTAGATTTGAACTTTGGGACATAGTCTCTGGCGATCCATTCCATCGCATGAGGCAACGTCGACGCTGACATGCCAACAAACACTTGAATGTTGGTGCTGCCCGAAGGAAAATGGTGAATGAGAATCTTATGACGGGCCACAACAGTTTTGTTGCGTTCGCTGTTCAACCGCAGAAGTGAAGCCACATGATCTGGGATCTCGCGCTCTCTCTCCCAGTAGGGGTCATCCTCGTCAGGGTTATCACGCAGGGCAGGGCGGGTAGACAAATCAATCTTACGCAAAATATGGTTGGATGTGTAGGTTCGTTGGATACTTGACGTGTCACAAAGGACATACGAAAGAACCCCCCAACCCTCATCATCAATGTCGTCCCTGCTGAGACCAATCACCTCGAGGGAGCATTGGGTGTGACGACGAAGCATATAGAAGAACCAGGTCCATCCTTGAGAGCTGCAGTTGCTGCCATCCATGTACAATTCCTTCAGTGAAGAGTTCATTGCTACCGATTCTGATAGCGCGCCCAAAGTATCATCATTTAGAAGAGCGTCAGTTTCACCATATTCAAGAAACCAAGCGTTACTATCGCTTGCGCGTAGGAATTCAACGGCGGAGTCGGGACATCTCAAACAAGACGCAAACGCTCGCCATCCCGCTTTTGATTTGAAGTCACAAGGATCAATCGCCCGACTCAAATTCTTGATATCGATGTAGCGAAGATGCTTCATTTGTTCGAAAACGCGAGTATCTCCACATTCGCCATCACTACTATCATTTTCTTCATCGGAGTCGTCATTGAATTCGTTTCCCGAGTTGTCATCATCGTCATCGAATTCTGCTTCGTCACTATCATCATTGTGTTCATTGGAGTCGTCGTCATTGAATTCATTTCTCGTGTGGTCATCCTCATCTTCGAATTCCGCCCCTCCCTCCATTGGGGAGGACGATACGTCGTCGCTCATGATGACAGACTTTACTCGAACAGGCTCCGTCTTGCACCGAGGTAAGTAAACACGACCATCGTCGAGGTGTATTTTTACGGTGGTGGAAGCACGGACACACCTCGCATCGAGCTCCCGCCCTTTCTTTTTTCTATTAATTCAATTTTCATTTGTGGGATCTCATTTTTTACTCCTACTCGTAGCACGGACTACTCTAGCAGCACTTATCGACAATGCTTACTCGAAGTAGACGGTCGACAGCAGCGCTGTTGTCTCCCAACAACCATGTCGATGTTGGAGTACTGGGCATTGCCGCTGGCACGAACGCAAATATGGGAGAAGACGAAGAACAACATCTTCAAAATGAGATGGAAGATAATAACGACAATGCGGGTAGCGAGGAAGATACCTACATCACTTCAGATCTGTACGATGTTCACGTAGGTCTATTCGTTGCGTGTCGCAATGGAGCGGGCAGTTGTTGTGCATCCGGTAGAGCCGACGCACTTCCGAACATTCTTGGCCTCTGCATCGACGGCATTGGAGATCAAATCCCTTTACCAATTACCGACATCCACGCTAATGCAATCAAGTCGAATCGTATTTCACAGGTAGTGCAGGATAAATCGTATCACAAAGTGTATTCTGTTGCACCGGCAAGCATTCATATTCAAAATCCAGCTTGGAAGGTAGTAGCTCCTTGCAGTAAGCTATTGCAGACAGTTGCCTACAATCTAGGGGTCAATCCGAACACACTGACAGCTGAGGTGAAGATGCTTCTATATATGGAGAAGGGCAGTCGAATTGATCGTCATTCCAATGCTCTACTTCAACAGAATAATGACACGACTGTACTAGGAGCACTTTTCGTCCAACTGCCGTCCGCGTTTACGGGAGGAAAGTTTAGCATCTTTGCTGGCGGTGGCGAAGATGAAGATGGCGATGAAATCGAAGAAATAACCACCAACTTTGATGTTGGTGCATCCTCGGGAGATTCTGCATTCTCATGCTACTTTCTTGCTCATTACAGTGACTGCGAGATCAAGTGCTCCAAGGTACTAAGTGGCATACGTTTATTGCTAGTGTACTCGCTTCACACGACAACGACAGTCCAACCAGTGCCAACAGCAAATCATGTTATTGGCTCAATGGTAAGCATAAGATTATGGGTACAAATGATGCTAATCATTGACTCGCTTCTACCAACCCTCATCTGTCTTTAATATTTATTAGTCAATGCTGAAAAGGTCATTAACGGATCTGCCTCCAGTAGATCGCTTGTTTCTCATACCATTGGTAAAGGAGTATACCGAATATTCTCTCTCAAAAGGAGTTGACGCCTTAGATTATCCTCACCGGAAACAATATGAAGCGATAAAGGCGGCAACTGGCGAAGGATGGAAGATCCGTATCATTACTGCCAAGCACTTTCGCTTCGATTTTAGCGCTTATGGCGTTTATAATAATTCGAGCTCTCATACGTCGATTCAAAAGATTTTTGACGAGGAAGGAAACGACATAACAACGGAAGAGAAGAAGTGGTTAGCCGAGACTTTGGATTTTGATTCAGCAGCTGACATGGATGGAATGGTGCTCAGTGACCCTGATGATGACATAGCCGAAATATGGGGATCAAGTGTATGCTTACATAATGATAGTACCTACGGCAGTGAAGACGAAGGCGGAACTACACATATATACGAAGCTACCTTTATTCTTGGTAAGACTGATGCATTTCTTTTATTGTACCTGTTATCATATATTTCATTGCTAACATTCGTTACTGTGTTTAGTATACGACTCGGCCTTCAATTATGAACTCCAATGTTTGAGTGGATGCCAAGGTGTGGCCGAGGTCACCAACAAGGTCGTGGCAACACGCGACAACTCCCTGCTCGAGCGATTACTAGCTGTCGTCGAAAGAAAAGACAAGAGTAGGTTTGATACTCAATCCTGTCGAAAATTGATATGTATGCTGAATCGACGACGAGGAAACATCAACAGGGATGCGTCTCTTGTCGTCAGAGTATTCTCCGGTCTCTCGTGTTCTCATGAACCCGATACTGAACTATTCAATGCGTTGCTGGATGCGGTTGGTAAATTTGGTCATGACAATCTCACGAATTGCATTTCCAAGTTTTTGTGTGATGTAGCACGCAAGGACCAGCATACGCTGGTAACGCTTCTTCGACGGGCCGACTTCGTCCTACAGCTAAATGAGCGGTTCGACAACACGTTCGATTATTTGGGGAAAGTTTTGGCTTCTTTCACCTCCTTTGGAGTTAGTTCATACTTATCCTCGCACATGGAGAATATCAATCAGACTGTTTCCATGTTGATTGTCCAGCATGGTTGGGATACTATGGCTCCAGTTGTTCAAGCTACTCTAGATTTCATGCACATACAATCTTCGTCGATGAAGTCAATTTCCGCTCGCTGCAAGCACACTCTTCTCTTGTGGAAAGTTCTGGACAAGAACCCTTACGGCTTCATGCCAGGTGCTTTAGCAGACTTTGCTTATGATTTCTCTAAGGATCTCAGCCTCGTAACAACTAGAGAATTGAAAGGAACTAATCAGAATATTCTCGTCGAAGCTCTTCGGTATATTATCGCATATGGGGATTCTGAAGCCCATAAACGTTTTGGAGAGTGGTCAGTATCGTCCAGCGAGCTCTTCACGACATTTCTATCTGCAGTGTCACCTCAATCGACGGATCTTGATTTTGAAACGCAGAGCTTTCTTTTGAGTGTCTTGAATAAGTGTCTGGTCCACAAGTCAGTGACACGTCACTACATGTGGAGGAGCTTAATTGATCCTTCTGGTAATATTACTGATGAGGCACAGAGGAACATTGCAGTACAATCAATGCATATTCGAATGATCGTGGAGAAATTTCCACACTTGCCAGCTATCGAAGATGATAACAACAGACTAACCCTTCATCACGTAATCGAGAGTACTACTGCACCATCCGATGCTGTGATGATCATTCTTGAAGCTAATCCAGCAGGTGCTTCCGTTCGCGATCCAATTACGAATCTCTACCCGTTCATGCTTGCAGGAATTAGTGACAAGATGGATGCAGCGCACAGTCTACTGCTAGCAAACCCGACTCTTGTTGCAGGTGGAATTCCAACAGCAGTGGCAGATAATAGGAAGAGAAAGCGGATTACCTCACCCGCGTACAGCCTAACAAGTCCTGCGAACAGCCCTACGAGTCCAGCGTATTCGCCTACATCACCAGATTACAGTCAGGTACACACACCAGGCTCTTACAGTCCAACGAGTCCTGATTACTCGCCGTCTCCCAAGAAAGAGGATTGATAATAATTCATAGCACACTGCACTGGAGGTATTGAGAATGGATCAGGTGCTAAATGAAGACGATTGATCCATAATTGGTATGATTGTTGTTTTTTGTATTGGACACTATTATCACTACTACTCGCCATCAATTACATGTACAAGTAATCGATCAATCTTTGCCAACAAATTCCAATCATTACGATAACTAACATTCCGTACTCTAAGTAAACAATTGACATTCCTATCTAGTAGCGTAAGACCATAATCTAATTGTTCTCTATCTATCACACCCCGTTCTCTAAATAATGGATATACCATTCCTCCCCTACTTGATGATGAAAAGGATGTAACTTCTCCAATACTCACAAATAGTACAGCCGAACGTGATGCCTTACATATTAATGTATACCGTAATGGTATGTCTAGATACTTACTTGCTAATGCGACTAATTGACATACATATCCCAATGCTGCCGATATTTGATCGTCCGATACGATTGGGGTGTGTATATCATCCGGGAATGGTAAGTTGGCAATCATATACTGTTGTTTTGGATAATTGGGTGGATGTATCACCGATGAATCATTATGGGTGACTCGTATTGGGAAGATACATCGTAATTGCATAACTAAATGTATCCTATTAGTTTCGCATCGTATTTCATTTCGGAATAAATTCACTCTTTCGGTACCCGTAGCATCCTCGGATTTGTGTATTTCATTCTCCATGGCTTGTACTTGTTCCATGATTGATCGTAATTGATTTCTTCCTTCGATAATCCGTTGCTGCTCGTCATGGTTTAGTAGTTGTTGCTCTATTTGTATTAATTGTCGTAGCATCTCAATTTTCATTGTTTTATTTGATGTTGGTATTGATTGCGGCAGCAAAGGCAGTTCATCAACTTTTGACGATACTGTTCGAACATAATCACAAGCTGTACTACAGTAACCATTAATATTGGTAGAATCTATTATTTTATCCTCCGCGACGGCATGAACAATTGCAGTAGCACTACCGTTTGCTACTACCGACGAATTGTTGTTATTATCTCCTTCTTCTTCAAGTGAATTGAATAATTTATCATGATCAATCGATGAAAAGGAACCATTGACATGATTTTTCTGTGGTATCTTATCGTAAATAATATGTTTTTGTAATAGTACATAATACAATGCCGGTAGTACACGTGTGTATCCATCATTGTAATATATTAGTATAGTATTAAGTGGGAGTGTATTTGGTATTTGTATAGCATTGTTAAAACTGTCATCCTCCTCCTCCTCTGTTTCATTATTGTCATCATTGTTACTGTCATTCATATTGTTTGGCAGATGACATAATTTAGTCGAGTCTAAAGGTATTTTTACCATTGTCGTCCATTGTCTTCGTCGTAGTCGTCGTCGTCTCTCACCACCACTGCAATCATTACTCACGCCATCATTTCCTTTTTCCACCACATTACTGTTATAACTGCTCTCATCAGTAGTAGTAGTAGTGCTTTCGTCATCATCCAATAGGACAAGGAATCTTGCATACAACTCAACGTCATCGTAGCTTTGTCGCTGTTGCACATTATCATTTTCACGGACATGTGATGATGATGATGATGATGATGAATATGAATAATATGGTAGATACGCAGAACCTCCATCCAGCTGTAGTCCTTCATCGACATGATCCCATCGTGGATGTGACGAAGGATGCATCAACGTCGAGGAGTACAAGACTTCTTCTTCTTCTTCTTCTTCTTCCACTCCTTCTACAACTTCCTCCTTGGATAACAAGAAGTCATCATTCTCATCATTGCCGTCGAGTTTTCTTCGATGCCTCCGAGCAAAAATATCCAGTCGGACCGGCCGTAACACCCTCCGTGATGCCAATGTGTACCGTTCGTCGATAATGTACGATGTTGGTTTATGCAGCAAAACCGGAGGAGACGGAGGAATGAGGGAAGAAGAATTGGTAACGTCGGATACTGTTGTTGATGTTGTATTGTGTAGTGATGATGATGATGATGATGCTGCTGCCACTTGAGGAGGGAAGAAATTACGAACGACGATTGTTACCGGTAGCGGAGGAGTAAGATGAGGCATTATATTATACTCCTGAATGATGAGGTACACAATAATAACTTCCTC
>Ga0247831_1006448_pt1 | contig 13857 bp, 9 predicted proteins | sample LaCruzMarch2015__9_FD_192406 | JGI IMG/M metagenome (GOLD analysis project Ga0247831, IMG submission 192406) | Freshwater microbial communities from meromictic Lake La Cruz, Castile-La Mancha, Spain - LaCruzMarch2015_1m | ecosystem: Environmental > Aquatic > Freshwater > Lake | place: Spain...
GCATCAAGTCTTGCAGGAAGAATTTCTGATGGACATTCTGGTTTTACATTCGATAACAACAATCTTTGTCCAGAGAGTTTAATGTCTCTATCAACATTGGTTGAGAATAATCAACAACTGACCAGCTTTACTCTGGAAAACAATCCCATTCATGATTTGCACGTAGCCTTGTCTCTATCCAATGTATTGAAGTCACACACTAGTATAAGGCGCATTCATCTAAAATACTGCAATCTTGGTAATAATGCAGATATCCTATCATTGATTCTCCAGACAAAGGTGAAGAGTATGGAGCTGACTGGAAACAACATTGACTCATCTGGAGCGATAAAGATTGCAGAATATCTCAAGAGCAATAGTGAGATGTATTTTTTGTTTCTTGATGACAACCTGTTCAATGACGACGATGCGGTCGTATTGGCGGAAGCTCTTAAAATGAATACTAAGCTGAAGTGGATAAACCTCGAGAGCAATCAATTTACGGCGGTAGGCATCAAAGCGCTTATCAAAAGTATGTATGACTGCTCGAGTCTGAATGCAATTTCGGAATCTAATCACACATTACGTGACCTGTATTTATTTCATGACTCTTCAATTGAATATAAACGCGACATGTTTCATGCTGAATCATGTGCTAGGGTTACTAGATTTTGTCTTGAGGGACTTATCAAATTGAGCCGAACCAAAAAGTTATTGATTGCCCTGCAAGATAAAGACTCTCTACTCAAATATCTTGCTTGTGCCAATGCAGTTAATGCCGGAGGTGTTGGAATTTGTACAGTTGGAGGAAGACTTACGAAAACGGATGAGTATGATGTATTGTTTGATGAGATGGTGGAATATGCCGGCACTCTATTCCTACAATCGCACTTGTTTCTTGTCAACCAAGAAAAGAAAAGGAGGAGATGTTGCTGATTAGTTATGCCTCTACCTCTATGATCATGACCGATGACTCGAGTATTAGTAGTAGAGGTGTGTATGAATTATATCTGAGGTTGAAACACAAAAATAAGTAGTATTTCTGTGAGTTAGGTGGGTATGCAACTGACGGAAGGGGGGAGGGGGGTAAAAAGTATTAACTTATTGTAACAAAAATCAATGACGAGAGACTGTCTGATGGGTTTGCATTTGTGAAAAGTAGAAGTTAAGCATCTGCAAAAGAATTCATCATCACCTCTTTATCAAGATTTAAGTTTACCGTGTCTATTATTAGCTTGGCTATAATTCTAATGCAGCAAGGTTCGTAAAATTTGTAATAGCCTCTTCGATATCAGCCACTTTCTTTTTCATGGCATCAAATCGCTCCTTGTTGGTCGCTTTAATATCATCAGACACATTCTCTTCATAACCCGGTGCAGCCATTTTTATCTCCAACTGTTTCAGCGGTCCCTCGGTCTTTGACAGCTGCTTTTCAAGCTTTTTGATTTCGGCAGAATAATCCACAAGGCCTTTGATGTCCATTAAGACTGTTGTGGCCTCGTCAACAACAACAATACCAACACTCTTTGAAATAGCATCATCGCCAAGATTGATATCAACAGATGCAGCCTTTCCAAGAGTTTTGATATCATCAATCTGAGACTTGACTGCTTGTTCAGCTTTGCCAGGCAAGACCTTTACAAAGAAATTTGTTAAAACAGCTAATGGTATACTGTATTGTTGGCGAAGAGACCGACAAGCTCGCACAATGTTCATTGTTGCCTCCATCGATTCTTCGCACTCCAAGTTTCTGTATGCCTCATTACACAGCGGAAAATTAGCGAGCATGATAGAGCTCGGTTCTGACTCCCCAAGTGTTCCGCGTCCAGGCAGTCTTTGCCAGAGCTCTTCGGTCACGAATGGCATCATGGGGTGTAGAATCCGTAATCCGGCCTCGATTGCCACCCACAATGACGCCTGCGCTGCCCAACGCTTGTCCTTATTCTCATCACTCACGTCTTTCACGACAGGTTTTATCAATTCAAGGAACACATCGCACACATCATTCATCCAGTACGCGTACGCGGCTTGCTGTGCATCACCAAACTTATACGTTGCAAAACAATCATTGACAGTTCCACTGCATGTCATTAGCCTCGATAAGATAAATTTGTCACGGACAGCCATTTTTCCACTGCTCATCAAATCCTCTAGGATGGTTGGAGTTGGTTGGAAATCGGAGACGAATTGGAGCGCAAATCTTGTCGCATTCCACAGCTTATTACAGAATAATCGATATCCCACCACACGCTTCATATCAAGATTGACATCCCTTCCTTGGACTGTGTAGGCGAGGAGACCAAATCGGAGGGCATCGGATCCACACTCGGGTATACCGTCGGGGAAATCGGTCTGTTGATCCTTCTTTGCTCTTGCAACTTCCTTCGCGGGGAGGTTGCCACCATCAATTTTCTCCAACAGAGTGTCGAGTGTGCATCCATTAATAACTTCTAAAGGATCAATTACGTTACCAAGAGATTTGGACATTTTCCGACCATCTTTGTCTCGAACCATGGCATGGAGATACACAGTGTGAAATGGAAGTGTGTCAGTAAGCTGCAAGCCCATCATAACCATCCGCGCCACCCAGAAAAAGAGAATATCCACTCCGGTTTCGAGAAGTGAGGTTGGGTAGAATGCCTTGAAATCATCCGTCTGTTCAGGCCAGCCCATGACCGAGAATGGGAAGAGGCCGGAGGAGAACCATGTGTCAAGGACGTCCTCATCACGTTCGAGTAAAATTTCATCGCGACTACAGCCGAGAAGTTGTGCTGCTTTGGTGTATGCATCCTACGAGAATTAATTGCAATGTGTCAGATTGACTGTCTTCATAAGATGGCCGAGACAAAAAATAATTAAGCGACACCTCTCACCTCCTCACTTCTCGCCACCACCCAACGATCATTATTCTTCATATCCATTTTCAACACTTCCGTCTCGTCTTTCTTCGTTGCGAACCAGGCAGGAATTTGATGACCCCACCAAAGTTGTCGACTCACGCACCAATCTCGAATGTTATCCAACCATTGGAACCATGTCTTTTCATGCTCAGCCGGGACGATTTTGAGCTCGCCATTACGTACGGCGTCAGTGGATCGCTTTGCCATTCCATTACAATTGACGTACCATTGGGGAGTGATCATCGGCTCGAGTATATCGCCAGAGCGAGAGCAAAGTCCCAATCGCATCTTATTGGGTTCTTTGCCAACATATAGACCCTTCTCGACGAGTGCCGCCTCCACGGCTATACGAGCATCGTAACGCATCATGCCCTCAAATGGTGCTCCGTGATGGTTGATCGCACCATCCGGCGTGAGTATGGTAATGAATTCAAGGCCATGTCGCTTCCCACACTCGTAATCGTTCGGATCGTGCGCTGGTGTAATCTTTACAGCTCCAGTACCAAAGGTCATATCAACAAGTGTGGCATCGCATACAATGGGGATACGACGGCTATTAAAGGGGTGTATTACAAATTTTCCATGCAGATGCGTATACCGTGGATCCTTAGGATGGATGGCAACGGCTGTATCTCCAAGCATAGTTTCTAGACGTGTCGTGGCAACCACCAACCGTTCATCCGAGAGTTCCACGGGATATGCAAACGATGTTAGTACACCAAACTCATATCGGCCATTGGCATCGTTCGGGTTGCCCTTATGCGACTTAATGTCCAAGAATGTCCTCCCCTCCAATTCGATATAATCCACCTCAATGTCAGAAATGGCTGACTTTAATGCACAACTCCAGTTCCCCAGTCGTTCCGCTCGGTAAAGTAAACCATCTTCATGGAAACGATTAAATGCCTCAATGACCGCTCGGCTGCACATATCGTCCATGGTAAAGCGTTCCCTACTCCAATCCACGGAACTACCAAGACGTCGAAGCTGAGTAGTAATACGATTACCATACTCAGATTTCCATTCCCATACCTTCTTAACAAATTCCTCACGCCCAAGGTCGTGTCGTGTCAGGTTCGATTGTTTCATTATCATCTTCTCAACGACCGATTGTGTGGCTATACCAGCGTGGTCGGTCCCTATTCATAAAAGCATAATTTGAGTGAAAGGTGCATCATGTTTCACATTCAAAAGCCAACATATGTCAGGTGGAGCCACATTTGTTTTCGGGGAATCCCTCAGTAAGATTTTGTTTGTACACATTAACGTCGAATCAACACAAAGGTGTTCAGACCGCCCGACGGAAAATTGTCATCATAAGGATTCCCCCTCCCCTCTCCCCCCGACACAAACAACAAGAAGAATCATGTAAAAGGAAAGAGATCAAGACTTACCAGGAACATAAAGCGTAGCATGTCCCAACATTCTATGCCATCGTGTTAATGTATCCTCCACGGCCGCTGTTAATGCATGCCCCAAATGTAAACTCCCCGTAACATTCGGTGGAGGTATCACCATGACAAACTTCTCCTCTGTCGTCCGTCCCACTGCCGATGTTGGATTACAAGTGTAATATCCACTTGCCTCCCACCAATCTTGCCATGCTGCCTCGACAGCCTGAGGTTGATACGCATCGGCCATGGGCAATTTGGTTAAATCCTTCTTATGCCCCGGGGGTGTATCATTGACGAATACCTCAACCTTCTTTTGTACCACTGCTGCTAAATTAGCCTTCTCCTTGGCCTTTTTACCCTCGCCGGGTTGATTCCATGTTGGTTTGTCTTTTGTCTTCTTCTTTTCAAGACCCTGTCCTTTAGCAAGCTTCTTTAATTGATTCTTTGACAATTTCGTCGTCAAGGTATCAACTAGGGGGTCGTTGGTGGGCACCGTCGTAGTAGTCATGTCCTCGAGACTCATCGTGGTGGCGTGGTAGGGCTTGGAGGTGGAGGCTCTTGAAACGTAAAAGGGCGGTTAGGGGGTCCCGCCAAAAAACATTAGCTGATTGGCAAAATGAAAAATTGATCTGGTACAGAATCAGCAGTGTATTACAATATGTTAAAGGTTTTGCTCATTTACTTTGTTTTGTTCTATTCCTCAATAAAGGTGTAATTAATGAGTAAAGACTATAAAACCAGATAAGGTCTGATATCAACCCAGATCTCAAATACACCTAATCTTATAATACATTAGAATACTTTAGTAAAATATGATTAATTTCATACCAGATGATAGTAAGATTTATGCAATTTCTGGCACACATCACACTGTGAGTGATCAAAGTTCCACACAATAATCCTTTAAAACACAAAACAAATTTGAGCCAAAACTTAGACATTGCAGCAGCAGGAATCTGTAGCAGGCAATTATTCATTAGCTATTGTTGTCTCAGTTATTATACGTCACACAATAAAACTATTTACTCACATTTCTCACGATCATGCGTCTCAGGAGACATGACACCAGATCCAACCTCGCTAATGAAGGCACTATAGGCATACATGATCACAAGTTTCACAGTAATGGCAATCGAAATCGCAATAATCATGCCTGTCTTCGAACTCTCTTCGAATGCTTCATCAATTTCACCACCTGTAATAGCCAAACTAAGACCAGCAATTAGAAAGCAGAACGCAACAAATTGCCACATGAGGCTGACGATGACAGCGCAACGATGGTAATTGATGGCAGCCCAAACTACTAGAAAGTAGAAGAAGACAGAAAGTGCTGATCCTGTGACTGTCAACCAATGTTGGGCGATAGCGCCGGCCATAATGGCGAGGACGAGGTTGGCAATACTCTCGATCAATGCGACGCCACTGATTATCATAACCGCCTTGCGACTGTCGCAGCAGCATAAGACACGGTGCCCTTGTTTCCCCGACCCCATGGTGAATGAATGAATGATGTTGGATAGGCTAGTGAATGGAGTCTATTCGAGTGAAACTTTAATGAGAGATCTTGCAAAGGTGCAATGTGTGAGAGGCTTGTCTCAAGGGGGCTCGCCGGGCGGGGAGCGCCTGCGCTCTGGGCTGAGGTACTTTCCTTCATGCTGAGAAGTTTTTACTCTCATTTACAAACAATTAGTGATTGGAAAAGGTGTCAAACGTCTTGTACTACTACACATGGCACAAAGGCCTATTTATTATGTACGAGCAGCCTTGAGAATTGAGGAAAGAGAATCTGAGAACTTTTCCACCCGCTTGTGTCAAAATGTCGATTCTCCATACATAATACAAATGAACACAACAGCTGGGCTGATGAAGATGTTATTTACGATTTAAATCTATAATTACATGTTATTTAGAAGTAATACCCCGACCTCGAACTTGCATTCCTCTGACGAAGAGGTGGCAGGGAACGAGGTGAGATGTAAGGTGAGCTCTTTCGTTGCATCCTCATTTCACTTTCCTCTTCTCCTCGGTATTTCGGAGAACGCTGAGCACGAGGTGGGGTGTAAGGCAAGCTATTTCGATTTAACCTGACATCGTTTTCCTCCTCTTCTTCTCGGTGCAACCTTGAAGTACCATAGCGAGGCGAGCCTAAAGAATTGTTTCGATGGAATGTCACTCTAGGTGACTTGATACCTGGCGAGGATAGGGCGATTTCATTACGCAAATCCTTGATCTCTTGCAGGACAATATCATCCCGTCGTGGTTGGATAGGCGAAGATAGTGAGTGTCTTGGATTACGCGATTGGATCATCTGGAGGTCCTCACGTAACCTGTCGATTTCTTCTCTCATCGTGTCTTCCTTCTCCATTGTTGATGTTTGAACACTTATGGTTCTGAGATTTGCCTTACGTGCCTCGTTTTCTTTCTTCTCATTCTGCTCATCCTCGAAGCGCTCTAACTCAAGCCTCTTCTTCCGCAACTCAGCATCGATAAGCTCAGTTTCCATCTGTTTCCTTTTCAGCATAGCCGCAGCACTCTCAGCCTCCAACTTCCTCGACAACTCCTCTTTGACAAACTCTGCCTCAACCTCCATCTTCCTCTTCAATTCAGCCTCGTATTGTTCCATCTCGAAATCTATTTGCCTCTTTAAAACAGCCTTGATACGCTCTGCCTCCAATTTCTGGTCATATTCAGCACTGTTGGATCGGTCTGTTTCCATTTTCTTCTTTAATTCAGCCTCAACACGTTCACGGATCAGTTGTTCAATGTCCTGTGATGCCACCTGCACAACTTCGTCCTGGCTGAATACTTGATTGACTGGCTCGTTCACAGTCTCATCACGCCTACCTTCCCTTAAGTAAGTCATGACACGGCTCTTAATGATGCTTTCCACATCTTTTTCATGCATCATCTTCGCACGCTCTATCTTTCCATTAATATCATCAATCTCCTCTTGAAACTGGGACTCTAAATCCTTCAAGGATTCCATCGCAGACATCTTCTTCAGTTGCATTGTTTCAGCCAATTCTTTGAGTTGTCTTTTCTCTTGTTCGAGTGCTTTCCGTACCTCCTCGTTTTCTTTCCTGACTTCGGCTATGTGCTCTTCAAAACTTTTCAGTTCGGCAACCTCGGCTTGGAGTGTTAGCTTTTCTTTCTGTGCGGCTTCAGTCATGTGTTCAATCTTCTTCTCAAGGTCCTTATTGTCCTCCTTCTGCTGTTGCAACTTCTTCCGCTCCGCGAGTATCTTTGAAAGATCATCACGATCTCTTTGAACAGCCTTCATCTCAGTCTCAAGAGCCGCTTCAAGCTCTACTCGTGATTTAGAAAGAAGTCGAAGATGAGTTTGTAATTCTTCTCTCTCTTTGGTAACACCGTGTGCTTTGGCAGTGAGTTCACACTTCACGGCCTCGACTGCCTCAATCTGTTTTGTCAATGATTCCTGTAGCACATCCTTCTCTTCTGTCCTGGCTGCCAATTCTTTCGTTAACTCATTCCGACGCATGGCATCTTTGCCCATCTCCGCTCGTAGCTGTGCCTCGAGTTGATTCTTCTCACTATTTACCTTCTCCAATCGCATCCTCATTTCCTTTTCTGTCTGAGCTGCAGCCTTTTTCACTTTGAACATGGACTGTCGTATCGAGTCAATCACCGTGGAAGCTCCAGGCAGTATGCCCGGATTATTCCGCAGAGTCATATTAAATGCCTCATCGAACCTCTTGTAAAACTCGGTATCTGTGAATTCATCGTGAGTGGCTGACGACTTGACGGTATCATCATCATTGCTAAGAAGATTTGGTAAGCCAACATGGTAGGCAACTTCAATGTTGCCTCCAACGCTCCCATTAGATGGGGCCAATGTGCTTACATCGATACTGTTAGCCGCATCCTGGTCGGGGTAGATTCGAACGTTAGTTGGATGGGAAGTATCACTCCTTATCTTGTTGCCGAATAGATCGACTTGGGACATTTCTTTGGCGTCTTCATTCATCCAAGAAGGATTGATACCACCTGAAAGACTTCGTTGGTGATTGCCACTGTGATGATGGATCGTCTGCGGCGTCAGTGGTGGTGTCGATCTCGGCAATGATTGGTGATTGCCATTCTTATGATGAAGCGTTGGCGGCGAAGGCGATGGATTATTTCTCAGTCGATAAATAGGTGTACTCGCATTTCCTAAGACTGCAGCATTCGACGTGGTTGGTGGTTGTCTATCATTCAATGATGTCGGTGGAGGTGTGATACTATTCTTTGCACGTCGCATTGCCTTGGCCTGTGCCAACTTGCCTCGATAGTTTGCAGCTGCGTCGATTTGACTAGCGCGACTACTCACAGCTCCTTCATTGGGAGGACTTTTCGACTCACGCTCCTTGGCGATTCGTTGGACGATGCCTGCGGGAGGCATCGAGCGTGGCGAGATGATTGTTTCTATGGCCACCATGGTCAGCAAATAATTTGCCTGTCCCACTTACGCCGCGTCCGTTGTGCTTCTTCTCCCCGGCTTTCTCAGTCCACCCTTCGCACTCCACGTAGGAATAGTATGCACTCGCCAACAGAAAAGGTACTAATTTAATGTTCAACCCAACATTAACCCTTACGAGAACTAATTTAGAATCGTTCCTGTCTGTATGTACATCTTAATTAACATCTATCAAGTATAATAGTTGCTCTCCCGTCCATGACGTCTTCCACTAATCACATCTTCTTCGAAGACAACATCTCTGCGGCGTTGTTCTTTCTTCATGTTGCTCGGTTTTCTGACAAATGAGGTCTGTGAGGGACGAGGTGGGCTTAGACTATTTGCACCACGAATGCTGCGCTGAAAATCATCTCTCCTTTCGTCCACAAGTGAGTGGTAAGTAGATGTTCTACTATCGCCAGGAGTAAGATACCGAGTAGATGGTGATCGAGTAGGACTTAAACTCGTACGATCCCACTTATCCACTACCTCGTCGTCGTTCGAGTATGCAGATGACATCTCCTCATTAGAATAGGCAGATGATATCGTTCTACCACCAGCTGTCATGCGAGCGACTGGCTGTTGTTGAATCATCTTCATTTCCATTCGCAGACGTCGAATCTCTCCTCGAATATCTTCACTCTCGTCTTCATCCCGTGGGGATTGTTGTATCGGCGTTCTATTAGTTCTTCGATTCGACTTCCCATTCGAACAATTCATTGCGAGATCTACCTCGGCCTTCTTCATCTTCCTTTCTTCAATTTCAACGCGTTCTGCATTCCTTCTTCTAGTTTCAGTTTCGACGCGTTCTGACTCCAGCATTTCCTCCTTCATCCTCAGTCTTTTCAATTCAGCTTGGACACGCTCTGTATCCACACTCTTCTTCTTTAATTCAGCCTCGACACGCTCACGAACAATGAATTCAATATCTAATGGAGATTCACGAGGACTGGTCAACACCTTTTCTCCCCTCAAGTAAGTCATGACACGGCTCTTAATGATGCTTTCCATCTCCTCTTCGTGAATCATTTTTGACTTTTTAACCTTGTCCTCCAACTCCTCAATCTCCTCTTGAAATTGTATTTGCAATTCCTTTAATGATTCAACAAGCATCAGCTTCTTTGATTGCAGTGTTTCTGCAGTTTCCTTCAATTGTCTCCTCTCTTGTTCAAGTGCTTTTCGTACCTCCTCGTTTTCTGTCCTAACCTTGGCTATGTGCTCTTCAAACCTTTTCAGTTCGGCAACCTCGGCTTGGAGTGTTAGCTTTTCTTTCTGTGCGGCTTCCGTCATGCGTTCAATTCTCTGTTCAAGGGCCTTATTGTCCTCCTTCTGCTGTTGCAACTTCTTCCGTTCGGCGAGTACATTCTGAAGTGCATTGCGATCCTGCTCTACAAGCATGGATTCGTTTTCAAGTGCCTTCTCGAGTTCTTTCCGTGATTTGGATAAGTAGTTAAGATGTCGTGACAGATCCTCCTTCTCTTTAGCTACATCAGGCGTTTTGGCGGCTATTTCACGCTTCATAGCCTTGATTGCGTCAATTTGTTTATTCAAAGAATCCTGTTGTATGTTCCTCTCTGCTGTTACCGTTTCCAATTCTTTCGTCAACTCATTCTTACGCCATGCAAAGGCTCCCATTTCCTTTTTTAGTTGAGCCTCAAGCTGATCCTTCTCCTTCATCACGTCTTTGAGTTTCCTCTTCATTTCATATTCCCTCTGAGCTTTGGCTGTTTGAACATCATATAATGCCTTCTTAACATTGGTTAGCGTGGATGTACCGGGCAGTATTCCTGGATTATTTTTGATCGTAATGCTAAATGCCTCTTCGAATCTTTGGTAAAGATCTGTCTCCATGATTTCCTGATAGTCACTGAAATCTGGCTCTGTGTCAACGCTTAGTAGACTAGGTATTGTTGGCGCTTCCATCATTGGATTGTTATTGTCGATTTTGGATGGAACAGTTTGACTATTCGAATACTGTGAGGCTGAAGAGTTACTATACCGCTTCGTTATAATTTCATGCCGATCTGGTATCGGGGAAGTCGTCATCTTGGTAGTGCATGATGCACTGAGGTCGAATTTCTTGGCATATACTCTCTCGCTACGCACAGTATCATCCTTTGCTATTGTTTGTCTTGTTGGTTGATCAGTATTCCTAGAATGATTGTCGTTTCTTGTCTCATAATCGTTGGCGTGTATTGCTTCAATACCAACATCATTTTTTGCACCACCAGCTGTTCGCTTACCAAATCTAGGCGCTCCGACTACAACATCGCGATGTTGCGCAGTATCCGCCGCTGTCTTCTGTTGGGGCGGGGACAACAGTCGCCGCTGACTTCTGTTCATGGCTGCTGAAATTTGGCTGGGGGGAGCTGGGCCGTCTTGGTAGGAACGACCAGAATCAAGAATCGCCAACGAGGCTGCTTGGCGGGAGGCCACCCAAAACACACCAACAAACAAAAGCAAACAACCCACGAAAAGTAGTAACAATGCCAACTGGTAATCATGAGCCGCTCAACCAGGTCCGTCTAACGAATGTGGCCGTTGTCCGACTCTCTAGAGGTGGCCATCGCTTCGAGGTGGCATGCTACCGTAACAAAATCGTGAATTACCGACAGGGAACAGAAACGGACCTATCAGAGGTCCTACAGACCGATCGTGTGTTTACGAATGTATCACGGGGTGAATTTGCCAATAAGAAGATATTACAGAAGGTATTTGGCACATCCGATGAAGCACATGTTTGTAAACTGGTACTGGATGAGGGTGATGTACAAGTGTCAGACATGGAACGTTCGGCACGATTAGAAAGCACAGCACGGGAAGTGGCATCGATGGTCTCGGAACGGTGTGTCCATCCTGACAGTCGACGACCGTATACGGTCACACAGGTACGGGACGCGATGCGCATTGCCGGGTTTATGGTTCATCCGACACATGGTGCGAAGCAACAATTCCTGGATTGTGTCAAATTACTACGCACTAGGGGGGCTCTAGATGTTGAAAGAGCTAAGATGGAGTTGGCACTGGTTTTATTGCCGGTCAACGACGAGGATAACAACGGTAACGATGGAGGCGGCTGTGATGACCGAGCGAGAAGAAGAGAAAATGTCATCGAATTACTAATTAATGCAGGCGTTGTTGCATCCGACATCGTCCCTCCTCCTTCCGGTAACAACGATGAAAACGACAATAATCGCATTTCTAGGATTGTATTCCAATCAGACCCCTCCCTCTATCGCAAATTAGATGATATTGCCAAAGATCCATCGGTACGTGTTCGATTAGAAATTGTTCGTCAGTGTGTGATAGAGGAGGGTGAAGTTACACTAGGGTCAGAGCTAGAACGGAGGGACCGACGAAGGTTGCAGGGGGAACAACAGCAAAGACACGATGACCATATTACAACTTTAGAGAATTTGGAGCAACACATGGACGATTTTGGTGACTGGCCGCTTGCGAATTTATCCAATCTTGCAATAGAGGAGGATGACGATGAGAATAGTGATGATGAGTCACCATCTCACCTTGTTTCAACCGGTGGCACTGCCACTGCGACCTTCACGTCCCGTAAGGCACAAAAGGTAGCACAGAAGAAAAGTAAAAAGGCAAAGCGACGGGAGAAAGAAGAGAATGCCGAACGGGAAGTACGAGTGGAGGCCGAGAAAACACGTCAGAGAGATCGTGCAGATCGGTTAGGAATTGTTGTTGACGATACTTCTGCCATCACTACCAATGCCTCTTCTCACACACACCCCTCTTCGTCCATTGATGGCGCTGCAATCGAACGGGGTGATACTGTCGCCTCAACAACATCAGCATCATCACTCAAGCCATGCAATACATGTGGTGGTGCATTTACGCCTGGTGAATATCGACTACATTTCCGAAGCGATTGGCATAGGTACAATGTCAAACTAAAGTTGAAGGGAGTAACGGCCGTGTCAGAAAGAGAATTCTTGCTTTGTGATTCGGATATCTTTTTTGAATGAAAGTAGTTCACTATAGTTTGTAGGTTGTGATATCCGATAAGTTATTCCACACGCATGAACATGCACTCATGATGATATCTAGTGGATGGAGATAAGCAACTAATTGACAATTCCTCCCCCTTTTCTTTTTCTAATAGACAATTCCTTCCCCTTTTCTTTTCTTAGTTGACAAGGAACAAGTACGATTGTAGGAATAGAGTGTGGGCATGTTCCACCATCTCATCAAACAATACATCATACTCATCCGTTTTCGTGTAGGTCTTCCTCCAACTGTACAAATTCCAACACCTCCGGCATTAATTGCATTGGCACATTAGCAAGGTATCTGAGTAGAGAATCTTTATCATGCAGGGCAATCAATAGCTTCTTGGTCCGGCTCAATTTCAGTAGTCCCTCAAGACAAAATCTAGCAACCCTAGCACATGATTCAGCATGAAACATGTCGCGTTTATATTCAATTGAAGAGCCATCAAATAAATACAGGTCCCGTAATGTGTGATTGGATTCCGAAATTGCATTCAGACTTGAGCAGTCATATACACTTTTGATAAATGCTTTGATGCCTACCGTCGTGAATCTAATGCTTTCGAGAGTTATCCACTTCAGCTTAGTATTCATTTTAAGAGCTTCCGCCAGTAAGACCCCAATGACAGCTGGTCAGTTGTTGATTATTCTCAACCAATGTTGATAGAGACATTAAACTCTCTGGACAAAGATTGTTGTTATCGAATGTAAAACCAGAATGTCCATCAGAAATTCTTCCTGCAAGACTTGATGCTAACATCTCTATAGTCTCTTTCGTCATTTCCACATTAATAATGGTCATACGTAATTGTCGCCCTAGATTGTTGGGCATACAATATGCTGCAACCAATTGCTCCCAATGGTGATGTATACTTTCATCAGACAAAACAAATCTGAGCGGCTCAGGTCCAAATTTTCGATCGGTGCTTTTCCCCAAGATCCAGCGGGAAGCTGGTAGATATGAGATCTTCGGAGAGGAGAGATCTTTGTATGAGGTTCTGGTCTGGGAGGCTTTTCCTCATGTTTTGTAGTTGCTTTGAAGTAGATAACGATTAGTAAAGATACTGGTAACGCCAACCGTTGCAGTAGATCGTAGGTGTGTTGCTACTCCCGTGGAG
>Ga0247831_1006449_pt1 | contig 13856 bp, 13 predicted proteins | sample LaCruzMarch2015__9_FD_192406 | JGI IMG/M metagenome (GOLD analysis project Ga0247831, IMG submission 192406) | Freshwater microbial communities from meromictic Lake La Cruz, Castile-La Mancha, Spain - LaCruzMarch2015_1m | ecosystem: Environmental > Aquatic > Freshwater > Lake | place: Spain...
GAGCGTGATCCCCAGACCCTGGCAACTCTGGCCGAGAACCTGCGCCGTGTGATCAGGACGCCGATAAAGATCGCCGGCCACGACGTGGTGCTGACCGGCGCCATCGGCATCGCCGTCTACGATGGCGAACAGCCGACCGCCGGCGACCTGCTACGCGAGGCCGAGATCGCCATGTACCGCGCCAAGCAGGGTGGCGCCGACCGCATCGAGCTGTTCGTGCCGGCCATGCGCAGCGACCGCGACGATCGCGTGGCGATCGAGAGCGAGCTGCGCAAGGCGCTCGAGACCAACCAGATCACTGTGCTCTACCAGCCGATCATCCACCTGCCGACCGAGGAACTCGCCGGCTTCGAGGCACTGGTGCGCTGGCAGCATCCCCGCCTCGGCATGCGCAATCCGGCTGACTTCGTGCCCGTCGCCGAAGAGAGCGATCTCATCGTCAAGCTCGGCAGTACGGTGCTGCAACGCGCCGTCGCCGAAGCTCAGCGCTGGCAGAAGCAGCTGCCGCGCTCGCGGGATCCGCTGTTCGTTTCCGTCAACGTGTCGAGCCGCCAGTTGCACGGCAACGAGCTGGTGCAGGAGGTGCGCAACATCCAAAGCCGCGGCCTCGTGCCTGACGGCGTGCTGCGCCTCGAGATCACCGAGCAACTGGTGATGCAGAACCCTGAGCAGGCTGCCGAGAAGCTCGCGGCACTCCGCGCGTGTGGCGCCCGCCTTGCACTCGATGATTTCGGTACCGGCTATTCCTCGCTCGCCTACCTCAGCCGCTTCGCCGTCGATGTCATCAAGCTCGACCGCGACATCGTGCAGTCCTCGTCCGGTGACGGCCCGAACGCCGTGATCGTCCGTTCGATGGTCGCGATGGCGCACGAACTCGGCATGAAAGTCGTCGCCGAAGGTGTGGAGGAGGCCGACGATGCGCGCTTCCTGCGCTCGATCGGGTGCGAGTTCGCGCAGGGTTATTTCTACGGCGAGCCGATGCAGGCGCGCGACGTCATGGAGATGTTGAAGGTGGTCGCGCGGTCCGAGCGCAAGCTCAGCAAGCGCGCCTTGTTCCGCCGCAGCCCGCCATCCGATAGCGGCGCGGCAGTGTCGCCTGCAACGTCGGCGTCGACAGACGCGGCCGCCACGACCACCAACGGGCGCGAGCGGACCAACGGCGCGAGACCTGCCGCCGGCGATGGCATGAGCAGGACCGCCAACGGTGCGCACGGCATCGACCCGACAGGACGGCCGGAGACGACTGGGCGTCCGGCGTCGCCGCCGCCGCAACAGCCCGCCGCCGAGCCGCCGCCGGGGTCGCAGGTGGCAGCCCGGGCGCAGCCACCGACGCAGTCTCCTGCCCCTGCCCCGTCCATGTCGCCGCAGCCACAGGTCCAGTCGCCACCACAGCGCATGTCACAACCGCTGCCGCAGGGGGGGGCAGTGCCGCCCGGCGGGCCGCGCTCGCCAGAGCCGCCGATGTACACCGTCCCGCCGGTCGGCGAGCGCACCGCGCCGCCGCCCCAGTTCACCGGTATGCCCGTCCAGCAGTCGGCGCCGCCGCCGCAATTCCAGCAGGGTTTGCAGCAGGCACCGTCCTTCACGCCATCTCATCAGATGCCGTCAGTGGCCGTTGGCATGGCGTCGCCCGACCCGCTGATGCAGCAGCTGAATGCCTTGCAACAGCAGGTCGCGCAGGACGCAGCAGCGGGCGAATTGCGGCCGCCCCAGACGCCAGCACCAGCACCAGCACCAGCACCAGCACCAGCACCAGCACCAGTGCTCCGCGATACGACGGCTGCGGAGGCGCCAGCCACTCCCGTGCAGCCGATGCCGCCGGCCGATCCGCCCGCCGCAACACTGACCCGGCTCGACAGCATGCGCACCCTGCCCCCCGGCATCGCGCAGAGCCTGGCGCGTCTCGCCGGTGTGCCGTTCGCCGCAGAAAGTGCGGGGTCGCCCGATGACCGCAAGTCGGCTGCTGGTGACGCGTCCGCACCAGATCCAGCCGGTGCCGGTGAGGGCCCGCCCGATGCGGAGTTGCCGCCACGCGTGCGTCCGCCGCTCAGCCGGCGTGCCTGATTCGCTCCAGGCCGCTGGCGCAACTTCCCCAGAAAATCGGCAGGGCAGCGGGGGGGCAGCCGACGCTACGGCATGCGGCTCAGGCGTGCCCCGCCTGCGCCACGAGATGCTGCAGGCCGACGCCGAGCTTCAGCAGCGCCCGTTCGTACTTGTCGTCGAGGTTCCGCGAGAAAATCAGATCGTTGTCGGCCGGACCATGCAGCCAGCCATTGGCGTGCAACTCGTTTTCGAGCTGACCGGGCGACCAGCTCGAATAGCCGAGCGCCAGCATCGCCCGGCGCGGCCCGCGGCCCCGAACCAACGCCCGCAGGATGTCGACCGTAGCCGTCAGGCAGGTGTCGCCTGCGATCGCCAGCGTCGAGTTCTCGGCAAAGTAATCCGACGAATGGAGCACGAACCCGCGCCCGGTTTCGACCGGCCCGCCGACGTGCACCTCCATGCCCTGTAAGCGGGCCGGTAACTCGGCCGCGTCGCCCTCGGGCGTGATCTCGAGCTGGTCGAGCAGTTCGGGCACGGTGAGCCCTGGCGCACGCTGATTGATGATCAGCCCCATCGCCCCTTCGGCCGAATGCGCGCACATGTAGATGACCGAGCGGCGGAAACGCTTGTCGGTCATGCCCGGCATGGCGATCAGCAGCTGGCCTTCCAGGCTGCCGGCGCGCGTCGCGCGTTTGGTGTGAGGTGGCTTCATGCGCCAAATCTAGCCGGAGCATGGCGGGAATGGAAAGGTGCATTCGTCGCTTTAGCTCGCACACCTGCCCCGTCGCACCGTCCGTTCGCCATCTCGTGAATTGCGGTCTATCGCGCGCCGACGCACATATGCCGGGCACTTCATCACACCAGCGGAGGTCCCATGGGGCTCTGGTTCGAGGCGACAGATCTACGCGCTGACAAGAAGCTGCGCCGAAGCGCGGCTGCAGCGGTCCTGTTGGCTGCATGTTTTGCGTGCTCGACCGTTGCCGCCGGTGAACTTGCCGGCCCCTGGCAGGACGGCCACAACGTCCGCTCCCGGTTGATCGCTGGCACGATCGCCGCAGCGCCCGGGATCGCTGTCCTCGAGGCAGGCCAGCCGCTCGCTGGCCTCGAAATCGAGATGGCTAAGGGCTGGAAGACCTACTGGCGCAATCCGGGAGATGCCGGCGGCGTGCCGCCATATGTAACGTTCGAGGGTTCGGATAACCTCAAGTCGGCCGAACTGTTGTTTCCGGCACCGGCCCGGCTGGCAGACGCCTCCGGCGAAGCGATCGGCTATAAGGAGAAAGTGATTTTCCCGATCGCCGTGGCGCCGGTCGATGCGACACGCCCGGTCATCCTAAAAGTGCGCATCGAATACGGTATCTGCCGCGAGATCTGCATTCCGGCCGAGGCCGATCACCAGATCGGGCTGCCGGCCGGTGGTGGAACCGCATTGCCGCCAACACTGGCAGCGGCGCTCGCCCGCGTGCCGCGCACCGGAACCGGCGCCGACCTGCCGAGTATCGTCGAGACCAGAACCTCGGCATCGACGATCGAGGTTCTGGCGCACTATCCGGCCGGCACTGCCGGCGCCGATCTGTTCGTCGAGGCACCCGACGGCGCTTACGTACCGTTGCCGAAGCGGGTGGCCGCCCCCTCGCCTGAGCGGGTGCGTTATGCGATCAGCCTCGGCACGGAGCAGGAAGCGGCGGCGCTGAAGGGCAAGACGCTGATGCTGACACTGGTCGGCCCCAAGGCCAGCGCCACGCATCCCATAAAGGTCCATTGAGTTCGAAACGGCGTGGACAAAACCCGACCCTCCGGCTAGGGTTCGCCCATCCCAACAGCGGAGGTTTTCCCATGACTATCAAGATCGGCGACAGCTTGCCCGAAACGACGTTCACCGTGATGACGGCGGACGGCCCCAAGCCGATGACCACGGCCGAGGTGTTCAAGGGTAAGAAGGTCGCCCTGTTCGCGGTTCCCGGTGCCTACACACCAACGTGCCACAAGTCGCACATGCCGGGCTTCGTCGAGCGCGCCGCCGAACTCAAGGCTAAGGGCTGCGACACCATCGCCTGCACGGCCGTCAACGACGTGTTCGTGCTGTCCAACTGGTCCAAGGACTCCGGCGCCGACGGCAAGATCCTGATGCTCGCCGATGGCAGCGCGGACTTCGCCAAGAAGATCGGCCTCGAAATCGACCTCACCGCGCGCGGCCTCGGCATGCGTTCGAAGCGCTATGCGATGATGGTCGACGACGGCAAAGTGTCTGTTCTCAATGTCGAGGACGCACCCCCGCAGGCCGAGAAGTCCAGCGCCGCCGCCCTTTGCTCGGCGATCGACAGAAGCCTCTGAGCTGGCAACGACGACCGCCCGCGTCGACGGGCGGTCGTCGTCAGCTCCGCTCTATCCTTGATCTCGATCAGTGCGGGCAGGCGCCACGTTGCGCACGTTGGCGGCGAAGTCGTGACCCGCTGACCCGCTAATCGAGGAGGCCCACCCGTGACCGACAAGCCGAAAGACCGCCTGCGCCGCGTCCGCCTGGAACTCGCTCGCGACCACGATCATCCCGAGGGTAGCCGCGATCGTGGCTACGATTTCATCGCTCCGCTGAACGATGCCGCACAGATCGACCTCGAGTCGTACAAAGCACTCAAAGACCGCTGCCGCGTGCGCCGCTTCTGGGTGGGCGAAGACGACGAGGTCGGCCACATCGTTCACAAGCGCAGTGGCTGGGCGTTCCACTATGACATCCATGGCGATCCGACCCACGACGAGGTCGGCTTCCGGTTCGACACGCACAAGTTCGAGCCGGGCGAGTACGTTTCGATCAATGAACAGGACGGCGTGCTGCGCACCTTCCGGGTGATCAGTGTCGTCGAGACGGACTAACAGCCGACCCGGTTATCAGGTGTTTCGCTCTCATGTCACATGGCGGGCGAGCGCTGCGACCAGGAACGCCGCCGAACTTGCGGCACCGGCCCACGGCACAATGGTCCAGACGCGGAATATGCCTTCTGGCGGCGTACGTTCGCGCGCTTTGATCAGGCCGAGCGCGACGTTGACGATCGCGAACATGGCGAGCGTGATCAGCGACGTCACCTCCGCCAGTTGGGCGAGCGGTGCCGTCAACGCGAGAATTAGCGTCACCAGTGCGGCAGCGATGGTGGCGTTGACCGGCGTGCGCGTGCGGGCATGTACGGAGCCGAGCCCGCGCGGCAGTCGGCCTTGCCGCGCCAACCCGTAGGCGACGCGCGAGGCCATGATCAATTGCACGATGATGCCGTTCAGCGTGGCGACTACGGCGATGGCGCTCATCATCAGTGGCGAGCCGCCGGTGAGCCGCTGGAACACCAGCGCGAGCGGCGCCTTCGCTGCCGCGAGTTCGGCCTGCGGCACCGCGATCAGCGACACCCATACGACCAGCACATAGAGCAACGTGGTGACGACGAGCGTCGCCATGATGGCGCGCGGCAGGTTGCGCGTCGGCGCCTCGACCTCCTCGGCGACGTTGGCGAGGGCCTCGAAGCCGATGAAGGCGAACACGGCGAGCACGGTCGCAGCGAGGATTCCGGGCACAGCCACGATCAGCCCCGATGCTGGCGGGATCATCTCGCCGAGGCGCGCGATGGTCGCCGGTTCGGTGACGAAGCCGAACGCGATGATGATCACCAGCCCGCCGATCTCGATCGCAGTCATCGTGGCGGCGAGCGTCACCGACTCGACGATACCCCACATCGCGACGATCGCCATGGCTGCGACCACGATCGCCACAAGTACGGGTTGCGGCAACGGCACGAACACGGCGATGTAGCCGGCGCTGCCGACGCTGATTGCGGCAGCCGAGACGATGGCGATGGCGATTACCATCAGGCCGATGACTGTGGCGAGCGTCTCCGAGCGGAAGCCCGCACGCACATAGGCCGCTTCCCCGGAGGCGACCGGCATGCGGCTCGCGAGCTCCGCGAACGAGGCTCCGGTCAGCGCCATGATCACGGCGGCGACAATGAAGGCGAGCGGCGCATAGATACCCGCGACGCCGACGGCCGGCGCGATCAGCACGTAGATGCCGGCGCCAATGGTGACACCGAGGCCATACAGCGTCGCCTGCCAGAACCCGAGCGAGCGCTTCAGCGTCGGGGCGCTGTCGGTCGGGATCGTGTGTTGCATGCTGGCGTCTCCTGTGGCCGATGCGCTCCAGAGCACGGAGCCGAGCCGCGTCAGCGCCGCTGCGTGACCAGTGTGCCGACCACGATCAGCGCGGCGCCAACCAGCAGGCCGGCCGTCGGCACCTCGGCGAAGAAAACGTAGCCGATGATCGCGCTCCACACGAGCGCGAGATAGTGCAGCGGCGCCAGTCGCGCCGCCTCCGCTTCCGCGAACGCCCGCGCCATGAGGAGATGACCGCCGACGCCGAGCAGCCCGATGACGGCAAAGCGGCCGAGATCGGCGAGGCTCGGGGTCACCCAGACGTACGCCGCCGGTACGGCGAGGATCAGCATCGGGATGACGTTCTGGAACCAGACGATGACCTCGCGGGCATCGCGCGAGGCACGCACGCGCAGGATCACGAGCACGAAGGCGTAGCTGACCGTCGAGACCAGCACTGCGGCAAGCCCGTAGGCGAAGTCCGGCGGCAGGGGCGGCCTGGTGCCGCCACCGAAGCCCGCCACATCGAGATGCGTGAAAACCATCACCAGCATGCCGCCGAAGCCGGCCAGGAGGCCTAACACGATGCGCCGGTCGATCGTTTCGCCGAGCAGGAGCGCGCCAAATACTACGACGAAGATCGGCGACAGGAACGACAGCGCGACCGTTTCGGCAAAGCCGAGCACCGACAGCGCATAGAAGAACGACGTCGCAGTGACGACCACCAGAACCGAGCGCAGCATATTGTACTTGATCGTCTCGGTGGACGGCCAGCCGGGTCGCACCCAGGCAACCAGCGCACTGGCGATGAGAGCGCCGAACAGGAAGCGCAGAAAGGCGACCTCGAGCACGTGGTAACGCTGGGCGACGCTCTTGATGGTGCCGTCTAGCATGGCGAACAGGATGTCCGCGACGATCGCGTAGATGGCGGCGCGGGACATGGGTGGGAGCCTGCTCAGGTCGGGAAGATGTGCAGTGTTAGCGTTCAGGCAAGGTAGCGTCGAGCATCCCGTCGCTGGCGGTGCTGGGCCACTCAGCGGCGCGCCGCCTCGCGCCAAACGGCCGTCCGCTTGATCTCACTGTCTTCCAGTTCGCGCGTTACCGGCACGTGGTATTCGGCGATTTTCTGGAAGCGATCGCGCGGAAAATAGTTGCGTTGCGGATCGCCGATCAGCACGTCGGCGCCGCGCGCCGTGGCGGCTTCGATGTAGGCGAGCACGTGGTCGGCCAGTGCCTTTTCATAGAACAGATCGCCGACCAGGATCACGTCGTAGGGATCGGGCGCGCGCGCCAGCAGGTCTTCGGCGGTGACCGCCACCGTGACGCCGTTGGCTTCGGCATTGAGTTCGGTCGCGATCAGCGAAACGGCGTCGATGTCGGCCGCGAGCATGCTCGCAGCACCTGCTTTCATCGCGGCAATGGCGGTGAGCCCGGAGCCGGTGCCGAGGTCGAGCACCCGCTTGCCTGAGGCGAGGCGCGGCGCGTCGAGCAGGCAGCGCGCAAGGGCCTGTCCGCCCGCCCAGGCGAACGCCCAGTAGGGCGGCGGCACGTTCATTTCACCGAGTTCGTCCTCGGTCTTCTGCCAGATGGGCAGGCTTTCCTCGGCGAGGTGCAGGCGGATCTCAGGGACCAGCGGCGGTGCTAGAAGCCGCGTGTTGTCGCGGATGAAGGTACACCAGCGCTCACGCGCCGCCCGTGGCGTCTCGATCGCGGAATCTGGATCTTCGCTCACAGGCCGTCTCGCTCGGGTCGCTCGCCAGGCCTGCTCTGTGCAGCCCACGTGGCCTGTTCAATGCGCCTGCCAGACCGTTGCCGGTTCGACGTAGTCGTACTGCAGAGGCGGAGCGACCACCGTGTCATATTCGACGAGCCGGCGGAAGGCGGCTGAAGCCGGCATGCGCGAGCGGTCGGCGACGAGCGCCTCGGCGCCGGCCTTGCGCGCGCGGGCGAAGAATGCCTCGACGCGCTCTGTCAGCGGGCTCTCGTAGCAGACGTCGCCGGCGAGCACGACGTCGACGCCGGCGTCGCCGTCGAGCAGGTCGGCGTCGGTCACCTCGATGTCGAAACCGTTGAGGCGCGCGTTGAGCCGGATCGCCGCCACCGACAGCGGATCGATGTCGGAGGCGATGACGCGGCGGGCGCCAGCGTGTGCCGCGGCGAGCGCGATCACGCCCGAGCCGGCGCCGATGTCGAGCACGCTTCGGCCGGCGACCAGGGCTGGATTGTCGAGGATGTAGCGGGCCAGCACCTGTCCGCCCGGCCAGGCGAACGCCCAGAACGGCGGCAGGTGGCCCGCCTCGCGCATCACCTGGAAGATGCCACGCGCGTCGGCCGCCAACAGCAGCTTGAACGCCGGCGCGATGTCTAGCCGGGCTTCGATCGTCGTCGCGGCGACGGCCGCCTCTGCCGCGCTGTCGTCGAGCCGGAGGGCGGTGGGGTCAAGTGTGGTCAAGGATCAGGCTTTCCGTGTCTTGCGGGCGGTGGGTGTCGCCTGTTTGTCAGGTCGCGCCCCGGCGTGCAACGCTGCAGCATCCAGTCCGCCCATGCGGCAGACCTCTGCCCATTCGGCCTGCGTCACCGGCTGCACGGAAAGCCGCATCGAGGTGACGAGGCTCATCTTCGCGAGTTTCGCCGCAGCCTTCACATCGGCGAGCCCGACAGGTTTCGCGAGCGGGGTCACCGCTTCGACATCGACGCACTCCCAGGTGCCGCTGTCGTCCTCGGGATCGGGATGTGCCAGCGCGATCACGCGACAGATACCGACGATCTCCTTGCCGATGTTGGAATGATAGAAAAAGCCCAGGTCGCCGACCTGCATCGCCTTCATGTTGTTGCGCGCCTGATAATTGCGCACCCCCGTCCACGGCTCGCCCTTCGCACCCCGTGCGACAAGGTCATCCCACGAAAATACGTCGGGTTCTGATTTCAGGAGCCAGTACAACGCTTGGCTCGCTTTGCGGGGCGGTGCGGAGCCCGTTGCAACGGGCGTGGTCTTGGTGGCTTTGCTCATGACGTGCCCCGATCTCCAGTGCGAAGGAACATGGCAATGCGGTTGAGTGATTCCAACGGGCGCGTGCCCCGGCCCGCCTACCTGCCGCCGCGCGGCACGTCGAGCACGAACAGTTCGGTGGGCGTCACGATCAGGCCGATGGCGATGCGGACGCTGACCGACAGCACGAGGAGGCCGAGCAACGCGCGCAGCTGTTCGGCTTTGAGGCCACGGCCTGCACGCACGCCGATCTGCGCGCCGACGACGCCGCCGATGATCAGCAGCAGGGCGAGCAGCACGTCGACCGAATAGTTCTGCTGCGCCTGCATCACCGTCGCCATGGCGCTCGTCACGAACACCTGGAACAGCGACGTGCCGATCACCACCTTGGTCGGCATGGCGAGCGCGTAGACCATGAATGGCACGGCAACGAAGCCGCCGCCGACGCCCATCACCGCGCCGAGCAAGCCGACGAACACGCCGAGGCCGAGCGGCGGCAGCATGCTCATGTAAAGCTTCGAGCGGGTGAATCGTGTCTTATAGGGCAGGTTGTGCACCCACGAGTGACGCCGCCGCGTGCTTGCGACCACCCGGCCTCCACGCGACTTCCAGATCGCCCGCGTGCCCTCGATCAGCATCAGCGCGCCGAGAATGCCGAGCAGCACGACGTAGCACAGCGACACGACCAGCTCGATCTGGCCCGTCCGCAGCAGTAGTGCGACGAGCTGCACACCGCCGAGCGAGCCGACAACACCGCCGATCAGCAGGAGGAGGCCCATTTTGAGGTCGAGATTGCCGGCCTGCCACTGCGAATAGGAGCCGGAGGCGGCGGTCGCGACGGTCTGCGCCGCGCCCGTCGCGATGGCGACCTCGATCGGAATGCCGAGCACCAGCAGGATCGGCGTGATGAGAAATCCACCACCAACGCCGAACAATCCGGACAGCACCCCGACAGCCAGCCCGACGCCGATGACGAGGAACGCGTCGATCGAGAGGCCGGCGATCGGCAGGTAGATCGGCAGCATGCCGTGCGTGCTTTCGTTGAGATGAGGCCGTGTCCGCATAGGCCGATTGGCAGACCGTCGCAAGTGTGGCGGGCGGGCCGTCTGGTGGCAAATCAGCCCGTAGTGACGTCGTGCTCGGCCATCGGCGCGGCAGCGAGTGCGGCGGTGCGGGCGGCGATGAGGGCCAACTCGCCCCGCCCGCGGCTGGCTGCGATCAGCGTCGCGACCACGGCAACCGCGCGGCCGAGCGGCAGGCGTGCTGCGACAAGCGCCGCGAGGACGTCGCCTGTGCCGTTCGCGACGTTCGCCTCGCGGTCGACGATCGCCGCTCGGGCTGAAACGGCGGTGACCAGTAGCGTTGCGAGGCGGGTATCGGAAACCGGGATCGAGGTCGCGATCACTTCGGCACGTCCGAGCGCGCGGGCGGCATCGACAGCCTCTGCCATCGAGCCGACCGGGCGGCCAGCGAGCCAGGCGAGTTCGAAGCGGTTGGGCGTCACCGCATCGGCATGTGCCACCAGCGTGTCGCGCACGGCGGTCGCGGCAGCTTCATCGATGTAAAGCCCCTTTGGATCGTCCCCGAGCACGGGATCGACAACGATGCGGACGCTCGGGTTGGCGGCGCGCACGCGCTCGATCAGGTCGCAGGCGACGGCGACATGTCCGGCGCTCGGCAGGTAGCCGGTCAGCACGGCGTCCGCCTCGGCGAGCCAGCTGTTGGCCGCGAGCGCGTCGATCATGGCGCGAAGTGTCGTGGGCTCAATGCGGGTGCCGGCGACGTGCGGGTGGCCCGGATGGTTCGACAGCACCACGGTCGGCAGCGCCGTCACCTCGTGGCCGAGCGCCTCCAGGATCGGGCGATAGGCCGAGAGACCGACATGGCCGCGGGCGACGAGCGAAGAAAGAGCGATGATGCGGGCCACGGCTCGGCTCCGGAGAGAATGACGCGCTATCTGCGCTGGATCGGGCGGGGCCTGCAAGCGGCACGCGTATGCGAGCGCTAACATGATGTGGCTGGTATCGTACCGGCCATGTCCATTCCGCTGGACCGCCAATCTCGCGGCGGGCTGGACCGACCCGCGCGCTGCTGCCATGCCGGTCGTTGGGGCGGCCGATCGCGGAGGGACCATGTACAGCACGAGCCGGTCACTCGCGGCACTCGTCGTGGCGCTGCTGCCGATGGTTGGCCTCGCCACGTTGCACCTCGGCTTGCCGGTACTCGCGCCGTTGCTGATGGCCGAGGCCGGCCAGCCGGCGGCCGCGTTCGGCTGGATCAGTGGTGCAGCCGGCCTCGGGTCGGTCTGGTTCTATACGGCCAACCACGCCATGACCCCGTCGCTCGGCCCGGTGCGCACGCTACAAGTTGGCGTACTGGTCGCCGTCGCCGGCACGCTGTTGATCTTGACCGGAAACTGGACCGCGATGCTTGTCGGCGCCGTGCTCGCGGGATTCGGCTACGCGACGACGACGCCGGCCGGCAGCCAGATCCTCGCCGACCGGACGCCGCGCGAGCAGTGGGGCATGTTGTTCTCGCTGCGCCAGGCGGGTGTGCCGCTCGGCGGCGTGATCGCCGGCGCTCTCGGCAGCCTGATCGTCGTAGCCTACGGCTGGCGCTTAGCGCTGGCAGCCATCCTCGCTGTGGCGGTTACGACCGGTCTGGCGCTGCTCTTTGTGCCGCGGTCGTGGAACGATGCGCGGCCACGTCAGGCGTTCCGGCTCGCCGAGATCTTTGCACCGGCCAACGTCGGGCGGCCATTTGCGCTCGTCATTCGGTCGCCTGCGCTGCTGCAAATCGCGCTCGCCTGTGCAGGCTTCGCAGCCGTGCAGGGCACGACGATCGCGTTTCTCGTCACCTACCTCAACGTCGGCCTCGGCTTCGAACTCGTGCTCGCGGGTCAGTTGTTCGCCATCATGCAGGCGTCGAGTGTAGTGGGCCGCATCGTGCTCGGTTTCCTCGCCGACCGACTAGGATCGCCGCGTATCGTGCTGAAAGTGCTGGCGTTGATGTCGGCGGGATCGGCAGGGCTGCTGGCCACGGTCGACGCCACCTGGAGCACCTCGGCGCTGTTCACAGTGGCGGCCGTGGTCGGATTCTCGATCGCCACCTGGAACGGTCTCTATCTCGCCGAAGTCGCCAGCCTCGTGCCGCCGGCCGAGGTCAGCGAGGCCACCGCCGGCACGACATTCTTCGTATTCCTCACTTACATGGTGACGCCGCCGATCCAGGGCCTCGTCATCATGACGGTGGGCTATGGCGCGGCATTCCTGTTCGCAGCCGTGCTGGCGCTCGCAGCAGGCGTGGTGCTGATGCTGCCTGTGCGAAAGCCGAGGTCGGCCGGCGCGACGATCTCTCGGGACTGAACAGATTTAATGGCCAGCGGCGCGTCGTTCGCGCACCGCCGGCGTGGTGCAGTGGCGACTACTTCACCATGTCGTCGCACTTGGCGCCGAAGAACTCGTTGATCTGGCCGATGAGAACGCCCTGCAGCACGTTGAACGTGTTGTCGACAGCGGTCGCCGACCACAGCGCGGTCTTGGCGAGCGTGGTGCCGTCGACGTCGGCCCAGTGCAGTACGGCCTTGACCGCCTTGCCGTTTTCGAACGTCACTTCAGGGGCGATCGAGAACGTCAGCTTATGTGTCTCCTTGCCATCCTCCTTCTCGAGATTGCAGGAGACAGCGTGCTTGGCGACTTTCATCACATGATTGGCAGTGCCGGCGACCTTGGCAATCTCGGCCGGGTCGAGATTGAGGTCGGCGGTGCACTGGGCGTGCCCCCAGCTCCAGTCGATCGCGCCCTTCAGGATGCGCTCCTTGAGGTCGACCGCCGGCCATGTCTTGACGACTTTACAGGCGAGCGGGGCTGCTGCCTTCTTGCGGTGCGTCTGGCAGATCGCGCGCTTGCACGATTCGCGGGCCTCGGCCTCCTTGTTGATGCGCTCGGCAAGCGCGGGTGGCAGATCGGTGCGAAGTGCTGCCGGTGTCTGCGCGAGGGCTGCTCCGCCGAGAATCGTGACGGCGAAAGTGATCACGGCGAGGCCGAGACCGCTGCGCCGGAGCGCGCGCGTGTGGACAGTGACGTACGAATTCATTGCAATCCTCATGAGATGGAATGGCGGTCGGCGCCGGTCCCACTTTGGCCGTCGCTCGCCCGTAGACCAGACACATACAGACCGTTCCTTGCTCCCGCTCAATACGATGAGTGCCCGACGTGCGCGTTCCGGCGAGCCGAGCGGATCGGAGGACACACATCCGCAACCCAGCCGGCTTGCAGGTTTGTTGCTGCAACCACAAGGCGCGACCCTGGTACAGACGGTCTCGTATCGGCGCGACCGCCAGCCGTTTGCAGGCGATCTGGTGGTGCGCTATCGCACTCGGCGAGTTGCGCCGGAAAAACCGAGGACACACGTCGATGAGCACAGAGACCGCCGCTGAGGGCGTTGCGCCGACCATCTCCTACGACGAGTTCGCCAAGGTCGACATCCGCGTCGGGACGATCGTCGAGGCCGAGCCCTATCCGGAAGCGCGCAAGCCCGCCTACAAGCTCCGCATCGATTTCGGACCCGGCATCGGCATCAAGCGGTCGTCTGCCCAGATCACGGTCCACTACCGGATTGAGGATCTGGTCGGCCGCCAGGTCGCGGCGGTGGTGAACTTCCCGCCGCGTCAGATCGGCAAGTTCATGTCCGAGGT
>Ga0247831_1006450_pt1 | contig 13854 bp, 9 predicted proteins | sample LaCruzMarch2015__9_FD_192406 | JGI IMG/M metagenome (GOLD analysis project Ga0247831, IMG submission 192406) | Freshwater microbial communities from meromictic Lake La Cruz, Castile-La Mancha, Spain - LaCruzMarch2015_1m | ecosystem: Environmental > Aquatic > Freshwater > Lake | place: Spain...
AAGACGCTTGATCTTCGCCTCCGCGCCGTCTAATGACGCCGCCTCAGCGCGCCCGTAGCTCAGCTGGATAGAGCATCAGACTACGAATCTGAGGGTCGGGCGTTCGAATCGCTCCGGGCGCGCCATTTCTCCTTTGTCAAAATGACCCACCCGGTCTTTTGTTTCGTTCGAACTTTGTTCGAAGGGGCGCGCCATCAACTTCCAATCAAATCTAGGTCAGAGACAAACCCCACCGGGGATTGCTGGCAATTCGTCAATAAGTTGCAGTGCGTCTCAGGATGATCTGGAGCGACCCCTAGGAGCCCACCTTAGCTTTTGAAGTCATGATGCCGCTGGATGGGATAGGCGCTCGTGCCGCACTGGTCATGGCCTCAATATGCATCGCCTGTCCTTGCCCCCCAAAGCGATTCAAGCCCTGAAGGTTAGGAAATGCCTGCCCTCTCAAGCAAGATTTTGGTCTAGTTGCCAAGCTGGGGCAGTTAAGTTTGGCGATTGAGTAGGCTCGATGAATTGCATGTTGGTGTATGTCACATCAGCCATGCTGGCCTTTGCAAAAGTCAAAATCGTTTGAATGAGGACGTTGGGGTCTAAGGGCTTCGGTACAAAGGCGTCTGCACCCGCTTCCATAAAGGCTGTGCGGTGGTGATCCATTGCATTTGCGGTTAGGGCGATAATCGGCACAGTCTGGGTATAGCCAGCTGACGCGCGCAACCGTCGGGTCGCCTCAAGGCCATCCATATTAGGCATTTGCATATCCATCAGGATTACATCAAATTCCTCAAGCCCTGCCATTTCCAACGCCTCGACGCCGTCATTGGCCATTGCGAGCGACCAGCCCATGGTCGACAAAAAGAGGCTAACAATCTTTTGATTGGTTGGATGATCCTCGGCCACAAGGATACGCAAGGGACGCATTTCCAGCTCAACATCTTCGGCTTCATCGTTTGCGCTTTGGCTGTCGGCCAAGTCATACGGCAATGTTACAGTGAAGACGGAGCCTTCACCCTCAATGCTGCGGACATCAAGTGATCCATCCATCAGCTCAGCCAAACGTCGGCTGATGGCGAGGCCTAGGCCCGTACCACCCTTCTTCCGCGCGATCATCAGATTGCCTTGTTCAAACTCGGCAAAAAGGCGCGATAGGGTCCCAGCAGATATGCCGCAGCCCGTGTCAGCCACTTCCAGCACCATGGCCCGCCGACCCTTCGCATCGAGGCCAGTTCGCGCGGAAACCTCGATAGAGCCCGTCTCGGTGAATTTTACGGCATTTGAGATCAAATTAAACAGAATCTGACGAATGCGCAGAGGGTCGCCCTTGATCGCAGTCGGGAAATCCGGAGCGGCTTTGAACCGTAGGCTTAAGTTCTTATCTGATGCGCGTGGGTCCCAAATCCGGACCGCCGCTTGCAATTCATCGATGACCGGGAAGTCGACCCGTTCGACCGTCATTTTTCCCGCTTCGATTTTGGACATGTCGAGCACATCATTTAAAAGTGCTAGCAAGGTATCGACCGCGTCGTTGAGCATGTCGACATGCTCGCCTTGGACTTTGGACAATTTCGTGCGGCGCAACAAAATGGCAGATGCCATGACTGCATTCATCGGGGTGCGGATCTCGTGCGTCACGGTCGCGAGAAAATCTGACTTGGTCTGGCTAGCGCATTCTGCCCGCGTCTTTTGGTCCTGTGCTTCCGCATTTGCCCGCACGAGCTGGTCGGTGAATTCAAAAGAGCGGCGAATAATGATGGCCAAATGGGCGAGGTAAACGAGCGATCCAATCAGGATCACAGCCGAAGTCGCCGCTTCCATCTTGAAATACACCCAAGACGTAATCGGCAGGCCGATCAGATAGAGACACATCGGCAAAGTTGAAGCGGCCAGCAAGGCTGTCGAACGAGCAGCATGAAGGGTCGAGTGAAGCAGCGCGCCGCAAATAATGAGGGTTGCAAAGATACGCCCAGCCTCGCCACCTTCAGCCCAGAGAATTGCTGCAATGCTGGTGTAAACCAAAGCATTGAGGGACACGATCGCAACGCAGGCGAGCTTCTTTCCTTCTGACACCACCCTCTCAGGGTTCAGGCGTAAGGGCTTGAAGGTGTACCAGTCCAGCACTTGCCCGAAAACCACGATTGCCAGCCAAGCAAAAGGTTCATAGCCACCGACAATAAAAAAGCTCGCAAGCGCTAGGAACGCTGCAACAGCAAGGCGCGTCTTCAGCTCCTTTGCCCGATTGAGGCCAACTTCGGCAAAACCAGCTATTTTAGTATCCATCAAGTCGGACCAATTCTTTGTCGGGTAAAACGCATTCTATTAACTTAAAACTTGCGAGTAAAAATAATGTAAAACTTTATACACGACTTTGATTACCTAAAAAAGGCCAGTTTAATAGCTCAATTGTTTTGGCTTGGTTTGGATCAAATTTCAGACAAAACCCCTGAGATATTGGACTCCCCTGTCAGTAAGCTAAGACTCCCTTAAAAGTTTTGTGAGATTTCTAGGTCCAGAGTCTTCTGAGGATGGACCATGGCTGCACCGACGCCCCACAATGAAGCCCAGCGTCTTGCTGAGTTAGTGGATTTTGCAATTCTCGATACGTTGCCCGATCCGTCTTTGGATGCCATTGTCGCCTTAGCCTCAAGCATCATGGATGTCCCGATCGCGCTGGTTTCACTCGTCGATGCAGAGCGACAATGGTTTAAGGCACGCGTGGGCTTGGATGCCTGCGAGACAGATCGCGAGAGTGCCTTTTGCGCACATGCAATTTTGGACGATGAGCCGCTGATTGTCTCTAATGCGTTAGAAGATCCTCGCTTTGCGAATAATCCGTTGGTTCTGGGCGAACCAAATATCCGTGCTTATTTTGGTTTTCCTTTGATTGTTGGGCCGGACCTGCGACTGGGGACGCTATGCGCGATTGACCAAAGGGTGCGAGGCATCACGGATCAGCAAATTGAGCAAATGAAGGCGCTGGCAAAGATCGTTGTTAGTCAGCTTGAGATTACACGTTCCACCCGTGACGCGCTTGCTTTGGCGGAGGCCAATGAAGCATTGAACCGCGAAGCAGATCATGCACGCGTTATTCTTGAAACCATGTCGGAAGGCGTGTTGATCAAGAACCGAATTGGCAAGGTTGTTGAAGCCAACCCCAGCGCCTGTCGAATCTTGGGTCTGTCTCGCGATCATCTATTAGGCATGATGTCAAACGATCCACGTTGGCAGCGTCTGCACGAAGACGGTACACCTTATTTGCCCCACGAGATTCCCGCGATTGAGGTTTTGCGTAGCGGCATACCGCTTAGCAACAAAGTGGTTGGCATTCCAGATGTTGATGGCAACACCAAATGGCTGCACATCTCAATAAGTCCGCTATTCGAACCCTTTGAAGATAAGCCGTCGTTTGTGGTGTCGACTTTCTCAGACATCACGCATTTGAAGTCGCAGCAAGCGCATTTGCTCGACTTGTCGGCTAAGGCCAATGCGGCAAATGCTGCGAAGACCCATTTCTTGGCCAACATGAGCCATGAGTTGCGCACACCTTTGAATGGCGTTGTGGGGGTCGCTTCCGCTTTGGCCAATACACCTTTAGACGATCGTCAGAAGCGTATGGTTGAGTTGATCCGTTCTTCAGGCAAGGATCTAGAGCGCCAGTTGTCCGATATTTTGGATTTAACCAAGGTGGAAGCTGGAGAGCTTCAATTGGAAGCAGTTCCAATCGATGTCTCGCTCATCATTCAAGAAGTCGTTGCCCTGATGTCCGGTGCTTGCGCGCAGAAGAAGCTTGAGCTTACGTTCGTCAACACGCTGTCAGCAAAGCAGCTCTACTTGGGCGATCCAGTTCGCCTCCGCCAAGTCATCACCAATCTCGTGTCAAATGCTGTGAAGTTTACGTCCGTCGGCCGTATAACAGTCACCGCATCTCCCCGTTCTATGGGCCCTGGCTTAGTAATTGAGGTCGAAGATACGGGGATCGGCTTTGACGAGACGCACAGCCAGAAATTGTTTGAGCGCTTCTCACAAGCAGATAGTTCGATTACCCGCCGATTTGGGGGTACTGGACTTGGACTTGCCATCACAAAATCCTTGACGGAACTGATGGGCGGAACCATCCGAGCCCAGTCAACCCCTGATGTTGGCTCCGTCTTCACGCTTGACCTGCCGCTGCCCCTCGATAGGGCCGTCGTACCATCTTTTGTTAGTGACGATCCGGCGGAGATTTGTCGCGACATCCCCAAAGATCTGCGTGTCTTGCTGGTTGAAGATCAATTTCTGAACCAGCAGGTGTTTGGGTTTATGATGGAGCCTTTTGGGGCCGAATTCTTTACAGCAACGAATGGCGCAGAGGGCGTGGAAGCTTTTGAGACTGCAACCTTCGACATCATCTTCATGGACATGCAAATGCCGGTCAAGGACGGGCTCGCGGCGACGCGTGAGATGCGTGCCCTAGAAGCAAAGACAGGGGCGAAGCCTACGCCCATCATTATGCTGACTGCCAATGCCGGTGAAAATCATCGGCGCGAGGCTTTGGCAGCGGGTGCGGATTTGCATGTCGCGAAGCCCGTGACGCAACAGGCGATCGGGGATGCAATGCGAACAGCCCTGGCCACTTATGGAAAAGCGACCCGCGCGCGCGCATGATGGCCGCATAAAGCTACTCCAGAGGCAAGCGGACCGATACCTTTCATTTCTGTGCGGGGTCTCAGTAGGCCCTACGCGCCGTCCATCAAGCCTACCACGTCACCATCGTAGCGCGCTTGGGGGCTAGGCCGGTTTCAAACTCGCGCAGGATGTCGAGATATTCTTGAATCTCGATATTCTTTTCTTTTTCCTTGTTGAACCGATAAGCCCAGAAAGACGAGATATGAGAGATGATTCCCATCGAATGGCCGAGTTCAATGAAGAGTACCGGTGCGTCTAGCAGGAATTGACGGAACACTGCCGTATTGCCTTGCTCAACCAAGTCGCGAAAGGCATCGTCATAAAGCGACAACACGGATTGACAGCTTTTTGCACTGTCGCGAATGCGGCCACGGATCGATTTTTTAAGATCGTCCATCTCTTCACGCATGTTCTTATCTACTCGGCCTTTGGTCTTGACCGAGTCCATCTCTGTGCTGATCCGCGTCAGTTTGTGAAAGGTCTCTGAAAACTGCCATTTGTAATAAATGAAGCCCTTCCAACTGAAAACACCTTGCGTGAACTTCTCGCCTTCAAGGCCAAGTGTCATGCGCAAGGGATCCAGGCGAGAGTCTGCATTGGTCGACAAGAGCGCATCGGCCAACCTCTTGACGAGTTCTGGCGGAATGGCGCCGTCCTTGCTGCCAAACGCCATAGCAATCAGCGGCCCCATCTCGTTGGATGTAAAAGACTGCATCCGCGCATTATCAGCCGGTGAAATGGCGAAGTAGCAATCGGCTGGATGATGGTGAACGCGGCGCAATTGTTCGCGCACCAAGAATGGATCAAGCGAGGGCAATTCGTTGAGCATCTCGAGGATCTCAAAGTCCTTTTGCAACTCTGCTTCAGTCGCGCCCAACACGTCACACAAAGTAGCGCGCCACCCCATTTGGTTGACAAGGATGGAGCGGCCACCCGCTTTTAGGTCTGACCGATCTAAAGGAAACAGGATCTTGGTCGCAACCGCTGTCCTATCGCTTAACAGATAGGTCTCATCACTGCGCAACCGGTGTTTGATGATGATTGCCCGGTTTAAAACAGCATCGAAAAAAAAGGGTGCTTTTTCCCGTTCTAAATCATCAGCGAACTCGACGGTTACCAAATGTAGATTGAGCACTCGGCTGGTTGAGGCTGAGTTTGTTAGTGCTGCTAAGCTTCTCACGCCACTCATGGACACACACCCCAAACTTCCAATCGGCGCGCACAAGAACGCTTCTCTTCGGTAACCTACTGTAGGTCAAGTCCAATTGAGATTTCGTAAACCTTGGTTACATTTATGCAGGCAATCACTCTATTAAACAGATCAAAATGCGCAAACTACCTATTTTCCCTAGGGGAAAGACCGAGGTCGAAGTCTTTTCGGAGGTCTAGAAACTCTTCAACATTGGTAACTTCGCTTTGGTTTGGCCGAAATTGATAACGCCAATACGAGACGATGTGAGAGATCATGCCCATAGCATTGCCTAATTCAATGAAAAGGCCTGGTGCCTCCAACAAGAACCTGCGGAACTCTGCAGCATTTCCCTTTTTTGTAAGGCCCGCGAGCCCATCGTCATATAAGGACAAAATGTCACCAGTTCGCTCAATCGCGTCTTGGATGCGCCCCTTGATTGAGCCGCGGATTGTGCCGCTCATATAGCCGACAGTTGGGTCAATACGACCACGGATCTTCATTGATTGCATTTGAGCAACGACTTTATATAGCTCTGGCTTGGTTTCTTGGAATTGCCATTTGTAATACAAGAAGCCTTTCCAGCTATAGATGCCGCGTTGAAATTGCTCGCCTTCAAGGCCTAAAGTCAGTTGCAAAGGCGCTAAACGGTGATCCGCATTGGTGGCCAGAATGGCGTTTGACATCCGCTTGACCAATTCGCCGCCGGCCTCGGCCCCTGATTGGAATGCGAGGCTGACCAGTTCGCGAATCTCATTATAGGCAAATTTCTCAAGGCGGGCGGTGTCGCTTGGTGTAATGGCGAAGTAATCGTCAGAGGGTGAGAAATTATGGCGCTTGAGTTGTTCGCGCACCAAGAACGGATCTAAAGATGGCAGTTCATTTAAAAGTTCGAGGACCGTCAAATCAGCATCCAGAGCAATCGGATCCTTGCCCAAGAAGTCGCACAAGGCATTGAGATAGCCAATCTGATTGATAAAGACAGAGCGTCCGCCCACCCGCAAGTCAAGATTATCAATCGGAAAAATAATCTTAGTCGCGACCGGAACATTCTCGTGGAAACATTCGATTTCATTCGGTCTGGGGCGATGCTTGGTGATGATCGCACAGTTCAGCAGTCGATCTTGGAAAAATGGGGTGTGGAGCTTTTCCTCCGCCCGGAGCGCTGTCTTGTCTATCGCATTTAAATTCAAGACACGGCTGGTCGAACAGGTCTTGGCCAATGCTGCTAGACTGCGAACACCAGTTGTGCTGCCGTTACTCATTTTGCGCGAATGCATAGTCATAGAGAAAACTTCCCTATGAGTAATTTCAGATACGCAAAATTACCCAGTCATTTATTGATTATTTGACAGATACTAACGCGTATAGAATACAGCTATAATATTAATATATTAGCCCAAAAGCCTTAAAGCTTCGTGTATCTTGGGCTCCGACAATTATGTGATCTATGACAGTTACTTTTAACGGACTGAGTGCATTGATAATTTCCCGTGTCATCGCAATATCGGCGCTCGACGGGGTTGGGGCTCCCGACGGGTGGTTGTGGGCCAAAATGACGGAGCTGGCCGATAGTTCCAGCGCGCGGCGCGCGATCTCGCGCGGATAGACTGGGGCGTGGTCGACCGTGCCTTCGCCCATCTTTTCATCGATAATGAGACGTAGTTTTTTGTCCAAGAATAGGACGCGGAACTCCTCGCGCTTAGCCCCGCCAAGGCTCAGCTTCAGATACGACAAAACGCTCGACCAAGAGCCCAAGACAGGCTTGTTCATGATCTCACTCTGGCTGCCCCGTACTTGAATGGCGTGGATCGACTTGAGATGGATGGCAGCGACTTGGCCTACGCCTTCGACTTGCAAGAGGTCATGAAAGGGTGCTTGTAGCACCTCATTGATGCCACCAAAGCGCGTGATTAAGTTGCGCGCTAGGACTTTGGTGTCTTGCCGCTTAATGACCCCAAACAGCCACAACTCCAGCAATTCATGATCGGCAAGACCATCCGCGCCGGTGCGCAAGAAGCGGTCGCGCAAGCGTTCGCGATGGCCATCAAGATGGGCATTCGACTTGTTGACTATTCCCATGGGCCCTCAAACTGGATCAGACAGCGTGTGGGGTGTGTCCAAGCCAAGAGGGGAGAGGGTAAAAATCTCGCATCCGTTCTCAGTCACACCAATCGAGTGTTCAAACTGCGCGGATAAGGAACGGTCGCGCGTAACAGCGGTCCAGCCATCTGGCAGGACCGAAACCGAATGTTTGCCTAGATTCACCATCGGCTCAATGGTGAAAAACATCCCGGCGCGCAATTCAGGGCCTTGGCCCGGCTTGCCGAAATGGACAATGTTGGGATTGTCGTGGAAAACGCGGCCTAGGCCATGGCCGCAGAAATCGCGCACGACAGAACAGCGCTGGGCTTCCACAAAGCTTTGAATGGCGTGACCGATATCGCCCAAGGTTGCACCGGGCTTCACCGCTTCAATGCCCCGCTGCAAGCTTTCCCACGTCACGTCCATCAGGCGACGCGCTTTGCGGGATACATCGCCAATGCCATACATGCGCGAATGGTCACCATGCCAGCCATCAACGATCACAGTGACGTCGATATTGGCGATGTCGCCACTGCGAAACTGGCGTGGCCCTGGAATGCCGTGGCAAACGACATGGTTCAGCGAAATACACGTTGTGTGGTTATAGCCGCGATAGCCCATGCAAGCTGGGATCCAGCCATGATCGAGCACATAGTCGCGCGCCAACGTGTCAATGCGCTCTGCCGTGACGCCTTCTTTGACTTCGCCGACCAACATGTCCAGCACCTCAGCTGCCGCGCGGCCTGCGGCGCGCATGCCAGCAAAAGCCTCCGGCCCATGCAGTTTGATGGCATGGTCATTTCGGCTGTCGGGTAAGGTGTCTGCGTCGATATACATCCCTGTCCTATAGCCTTCTTATTGGCTTTTGGGCAGGGGGTCTGATGTGGTTTGCTCTGCCGCGTCGTCATCTTGGCGCGCAACTGTGGCCGTCACGGCCATATCCATGGTGACATTGCCTAAAGTCCGGAAAATATCGGGGAAGGTTTCTACCGCGATCAACAGGGCTAAAGGCTCCACCGGCGCGCCGAGGGCCAAGCAGATCGGCGCGATGGAACTGATAAAGCTGATGGAGCCCGGTAGGCTGACCGCGCCTAATGTGGTGGTGGCACCCGCTGCAATGCCCAAAGCAATCTGGGCAGGCCCTAACTCCACCCCAAACCAATGGGCAATATAGAGCGCCACGCCGAGGTTCATGGCAGGGCCGGTTGCGCGGAAAATGGCAACGGCGATCGGCAAGATGACATCGGCCTTCGCGGCTGGAACGCCCAAGGCCTGCACGCCCTTGAGCATGGCAGGCAAAGACGCGAGCGAGGATTGGGTTGAGATGGCGACCGCTTGTGCGGGAATGGCGGCTTTGAAGAATTCTCCCAAACCGTGCTTGGCACCAAAGACGGCCAAGGCAAAGGATGCCAACCAAATGATGACGCCAAGGGCAGACAACACGACCACATAATGGGCCAACGCCCCAAACGCCTCTGCCCCTGCCTTCGCCCCAACAACAAAGGCCAGAGCAAACACGCCAATTGGGGCCAATGCCAGTACCCAGCCAATCACGAGAATCATGGCTTCAGCGACCGCTTCGAAAAAGCCGGTCACCGGTGCGCGCTTTTCCAATGGCAAGCGGGTCAAGGCGAAACCAAACGCGGCGGTGAAGATAATCAAGGGCAGAATGGCGTCATTAGCGGCCGCGGCGATCGGGTTTGTCGGGATCATAGCGCGCAAGAAATCACCCAAAGGCGGCACGGGCCCGGGCTTTTCTGTAATGCTCAAGGCTGAGCGCAAGGCTTCAGCCGACCCATCGGGCATGGGGAAGACGCCAAGAATGACTGGGATCATGATGGCCGCCATGATGGATGAGCACCACAGTATCACCAGCATCGTCCCGACCCCACGGGCAGCAAGCCGGCCAGCGCGGGCCGCCAAAGCCGTTTGCGCGATCCCTGTAATCAAAAGGGCGACGACCAGCGGCACCACCGTCATCCGCAACGCATTCAGCCAGACCGAGCCAATCGTGTCAGCGGTCGCATTGATCGCCTCGCTGGCACCCAGCCAAATTCCAGCCAAAAGCCCGAAAATGAGTGCGGCAAGAATGATGAGTGCTTTCGACATGAGCCAATACTTTCAACCAAATCGGCCAACCAACTGGCCCAGAGCGGCCAATCTGGCTGAGCTTTGTTGGCACTGCAAGCAGGGCACCCGTCAAAACCCCGGCATTCCGCTGCAAGCTCACTAAAGGGTGCGTGCAGAAAGCCGATTGATTACATCATGACACTCTTGCTCAAAAAGTCCGTTTGCCGCACAAAGCGCCCAGATGGGGACGTGGCGAAATAGGTAGACGCACCGGACTTAAAATCCGTTGGAGCAATCCGTGCCGGTTCAAGTCCGGCCGTCCCTACCAAGTTAAATTGGTTCCCTTGCTCTAGGCACCGCTTGAACGCGCTAACTCGCCCATCGCCCACCGGCTCGTTTTAAATCTTTAACAAAAACTTTAGAATGCGTTGATGGTTGCGCGCCGCTCCGTCCGTTATCCTGTTAAACTGGAATCAAGGGGGTAACAGCATGAGCATTCAAACTGGCACTGAGAGACGTGCGCGCGGCCTAATGATGGCTTTAGTATCAAGCGTTGCCCTTACTTGTTTCGGGGTGGGCTCAACCGCTGCGCATCCAGGTCATAGCGCCCAAGTCATGCAAAAGAGTGCTTCTGGTGTTCAAAGCCCCTCGGTAACGGGGCGCTTCAAGACCGATGCCATTGCAGGCCCTGTAAGCGCGATCAGCCACACAGAATTCCGCAATGACCCTGAAGCCTTTCAGTTTGTCATTGTTTCCGACAATACCGGCGGTGCCCGCACAGGCGTTTTTGAAAGCGCTGTCGGAAAAATCAATCTGCTGCAGCCAGAATTTGTTGTTAGCGTCGGCGATTTGATCGAAGGCTATTCGGAAAGCCCTGAGATTCTCGCCAGCCAGTGGGCCTATTTCGAGAGCATGGTGAACCGGATTGAGGCACCATTCTTTTACGCACCCGGCAATCACGACTATTCAAACAATGTCATGGCCGATCTTTGGAAAAAGAAGTTTGGTCGTTCCTTCTATCATTTCACCTATAAAGACGCGTTGTTTGTGGTGTTGAACACCGAACACAAACATCCAGGTGGCGCTCAGCCAAAAATTGATGAGGAGCAACGCGCTTATCTGGCTAAAGTATTGGCCGATAACCCAAAGCCGCGCTGGACTTTCCTTTTTATGCACCAACCTGTCTGGTCGACTGGAAAAGATACCGGGTGGGCTGAAGTTGAAGCGCTTCTAAAAGGCCGTCCTTATACGGGGATTGCCGGCCATATGCACACCTATGAGCATGTCGAGCAGGCTGGCCGCGACCTCATTACCTTGGGCACTACCGGTGGCGGTAGCCAATTGCGCGGCGAAGCTTACGGCGAATTTGATCACGTCACATGGGTCACCATGGGCAAGGACGGTCCGATCATCGCCAATTTGGCGCTCGACGGCATTACAGACAAATATGTGACCGCACCAGGCTTCGCGCAGCGGTTCCAAAAACTCCCAACGTTCGCCTTAGAACCTTGGTTTGTCTCTGAAGGCGGCGGCGCGGGTTCAAACTTGCGTCTTAAAGTACACAATCCGTTCGATGCGCCGCTAAGCTTCTCCATTGAAGCGCCCCAGCATCCGACCATCCTATTGACCGGTGATCCCCTGTCTGGAACCGTGCCCGCGGCGTCGGATCGGGTTTTTGAAATACCCGTCACCGTTTCAAAAACGTCGGGTGCATCACGCCCGCTTGAGCTGCGCGCAGCAGCCAAAGTCACCCTTGGTGGTCGCGAAGTCGATTGGAACAATGTGATGCGGGCTGCACCTGTTGCGCGCAACACATTGACCAAAGCAACGATGCCGATTGTCCATGATGGCTCTATCGAAGAATGGGGCAATCTGCGCTTTGCAGGAGAGACCCCCGCACGCGCGCCCGACGGCAAGGCCTTTGACGTAACCCGCGCAGATGCATCTTTCCGCTTTGACGTGGCTTATGATGATAATTTCTTGCATGTCGCAATTGATGTAAAAGATGACGAGGTCACGCCGGGGCTCCTAAGCGGCAAGCACGACGCGCAAGATTTGGCTATTCTGACACTCGATGGTCGGCCTGTCGCGCAAAGCGCCACCAATGTTGCCCTGACCACCACGATGAAATCTGGCGATTGGATCTTCATCATGGGCACGCCCAATGCGACGGAGGGTGAGCGCCTGTTTGGTGCCATTATGCCCCCGATTTTCGCGGTCAAGATGAAGCTGAAGACCGGCGGCTATACGGCAGAGTTTCGTGTGCCCTTGGCCTATATCGCGTCCAAACATCCAAGCGGTAATTGGACCGATTTGCGCCTCAACATCGCAATCAATGACATTGACCCTCAGTCAAAGCCAAGCCGTCCACCTCTTGCGATCGGCTGGCAATCTGACTGGCGTGAGCAATTGGTTGGAACCGGCACCTTCTTCAAAAAATAGGGCTTCGACACGTCGGCAGCCTCGCTAACATCATTCTAAACTCCGAGGAAAAATAATTGCTTAGCTTAAAAACACTCGTGCTCGCCACGACCTGCTTATATGCAACTTCAACATCGGCGTGGGCACAAGAGGCCACTTCAACTGGTGATGAAACCAACACACGTCAGATTGAAACAATCATCGTGACGGCTCAAAAGCGTGAGCAAAATCAGATTGATGTTCCAATCAACATCTCAGTCCTCGGTGGCGCTCGGGTTGATCGCCTTAATCTTGATGAATTGGATCGCTTAGCTGACTTCGTGCCAGGCCTTGAAGTCCAACTTCAAAGCTTGAATGCCCCAAGTTTTGCCTTGCGCGGCATTACGTCAGACGGTGGCCGCTCCCGCGTGGCGCTCTTCCAGAATGGCGTCGCCATCAGCAATGTGCGCTCAGGCCAAAGCATGGCAATCCACGATATGGAGCGTGTTGAAATCGTAAAAGGGCCACAGGCGACTTTGTTTGGCCAAGGCGCCTTGGTGGGCGGCATTAACTTCATCCAAAACCGCGCTTCGCTGCGAGGCAATACCGGGGAATTGAAGATTGAAGGCGGCAGCTACAACGCGACCAAAGCTCAATTCATCGGCAATGTTGCGGTCAATGATACTTTTGCGGTGCGCGGTGCCGTCTTGTTGAGCGCGCGGGACGGCTACGTGGAGAATTTGGGCAATAGCCCTGATCTGATGGGGCAAGACACCAATGCGCTGCGCCTCGCAGCGCGCTGGACGCCGAATGATAATTTGCGGATCGACTTGATCCTGAATGGTCAGCAAGACGATTCTACCGGCACTCAGTTCAAATCAAGCGTATTCCCCCCTGCTGGCGGCGACTTAAGCCCCTTCACACCAACAGCCATGAATATCAATGGCGACCAACTCCGCTCCAAGCTCGGTAATGATCGCGATATTGGCACCGCCACAGCGATTGTCTCCTACCAACTTGGCAAAAACTGGACTTTGAACTCCATCACAGACAGCCGTAACATCGTGTCGCTGGAAGCCTTCGACTCCGACGGTACAGAGCTTAACCTGTTGCAATTTGGCTTGGTCGATAAAGCGACCGCCTTTAGCCAAGAATTGCGCCTCAATTATAATGCGGAGGGTCGCCTAAGCGGCTTCTTTGGCGTCAATTATTACAAGGAAAGCACCAGCCAACTTTTGCGCTTCTCAACCGATGAAGCCCATTTGCAGGCGTTGTTTGCGACAACAATCGCTGGTGCCGCACGTTTGAGCGTGGCACAAATCGAAGGCATTCTGGCGCTGCGCGGCATTCCGAATGCAGCCAATTTTGACAATGTGGTCAATCCGTTGCGTGTTTCGGCTTTGGGGGCGCTGCAAGGCAATATCATTCCTCTGAATCCAGCGCATTTAGAGCAA
>Ga0247831_1006451_pt1 | contig 13851 bp, 9 predicted proteins | sample LaCruzMarch2015__9_FD_192406 | JGI IMG/M metagenome (GOLD analysis project Ga0247831, IMG submission 192406) | Freshwater microbial communities from meromictic Lake La Cruz, Castile-La Mancha, Spain - LaCruzMarch2015_1m | ecosystem: Environmental > Aquatic > Freshwater > Lake | place: Spain...
CATGGGTAAGAATTACCAACAACGGAATTGTAACAGCAAATATAATAGTAGCATCATGGTGAGCTCTTTCAATCCATATTATAAAAGTAGCGTAAAATAAGGAAGCTAAAATAGAGCCTAAAGAAACGTAATGTGTTAACAACAAAACAATGGTAAACAATGCGATACAAAACAAAGCTGCAATGGGCTGCATACCAACTGCTACGCCTAAAAGTGTAGCTATTCCTTTGCCTCCTCTAAAGCCTGCAAAAAGTGGAAAAATATGTCCAAATACAGCAGCAGCGCCGCACAATACTCTAAAATTTTCGAATAAAACAGGAGAATCGGGTGCACTTAAATTCCAAACGGGAAGCATTACGGCGAACCAACCTTTTAATGCATCTATAGTTAAAACAGGAATACCGGCTGTTTTACCCAAAACCCTAAATGTATTGGTAGCACCAGCATTTCCGCTACCATACTCTCGTACATCTATGTTATAAAATGTCTTGCCAATCCATACTGCAGAAGGAATGGAGCCAAGTAAATAAGCAATAACCAATAAAGCTAACCCTGTTATTAACATTTCGCAAATATAGCATTAATGTTAAGATAATATGATGATAAAGGGCCTACAATTAACAAAAATTGTTAAAAACCTTTGCCGCTAAAGGAAATTTTAACCTACTTCTCCAAAAAGTCTCTTTTGCGTTTTTCAATTCCTATCATAAACTGGTAAGGAGGTTGTCCACTAGGTACATCAATAGAACGTTTTTTGCCATCTAATTCGCGGATGGATTTATTGAAGTTTTCGTCGCCTGCAATTATATTCATTATGTTTCTGGAGTAATTAAAGAAGAACCATTTTTGAGATTCCAATTCAATGTAAACATTCAGGATGTCTCCACCCCTTTTCTTCACCATTTCAATTTTCCCTTTAATAACCTTGTTTACAGGTGTTTTCCCAATATTCGAAATGGGCACCCAACCTTCGGAAATGTAAGAGCGTGTTTCAGTATTCCATTTCATCTCTACATTTGAAAATACAATTGCTTTGTTCAGTTCATCAGGAAATTTCTTTATGGTTCCTGTAGCTGATAAATCTTTCAAGACCTTGTCGGCAGGTTCTTTACCAATTAATCCTGTGAGTGCTTTTTTATAATCTGGGGAAGTTATATCAGCAGCTTGCAAGCCTGAAGTTGCAGCAATTGTTTCTTCTATCATTTTCCATAATTCTGGTGTCATGAAAAAGTCCATTGCAATTATTGCTTTAAAACTGGTTTGGTCTGTAACAATGCTATGTGATGCTTTACCAAAAGTTTGCAGTTTTACTTGCCCCAAATCTAATCCAAAGTTGAGCCTCCCTTCGCCCGAGACATCGCAATTGGCTTGTTTCATTGCGACATAATCGTCTGGCAATTCAGGGTTTGCATATTTTTCTTTCGAAGTTACTTGGAACTCTTGTTTGGCTTTATCAAACTTTAAAAAACCTCTCGCATTTAGAATCTCTTGATCTCCGGTTTTCTGCTTTTTGGACATAAACACAGGATAAACGTGAGTAGAATCTTTAATCAGCACTAAACCGGCCATTAACTTTTCATTATCAATACTTTTAGGAAATGAATCCACAGGTATCATTATATTACTTGGGTCAATTTCGTACTTAAATTTTAACCAATTTCTGGCAATACTTTCACATGCATGAGAAATACGCACTCCACCATCAAAAATTAAAAATTTGCTAGGTGCAAATAAATTAACTTTTCCCTGAAATTCAAATTCAGGACTGAAAGTAAATTTCATGCTTTCTTCAATATTTCCAGTTCCAATCGTATTTCCAGCGGTATCTTGTGATATAGATGTAAAAGTAATTTTTTGAATTTTGCCCAAAGCATCTTCAAAATCATAATCACCTGATGCTTTGAATTTCTTCTTTGCAGTAATATCGACGGTTGCATTATATACATCATGGTATTTTAAATCGTTATTGGCCGTTAACCTCGAATTGGTTAAAGTTGTCATTACGGCATTTCTTTCAATATTTATTTTTTCTTCGTTTGGATAAATTGTTGCATCAGCCACGCGAATCAACTTTACACCTTCGGTTCTTATTGTTCTGTCTGCCAAAGCATATTTTGCACGCGGTGCCACAAACGTTATAGAATCTTGGTCAGGCCTAACGGAAACGAATCGGGAACCAATTAAGTCAATCTCATTCATAGAAGAATTCATATCCACCTCATCTTTATCCATATACCAGCGTAATTCGTCCATGTATGCAATGTATTTATTTACAGGAAACTCGATGTATGAATCGGCCGAATTTGATTTAAACTGCCCCTGACGGTTCTTGAAACTAACATCAGCTTTTACATTGTCTGTCTTAATGGCTACCTCTTTGGTTCCGTCAGGATTTACTTCATTTCGAGCAGTAAAAGCAAATGAGGCAGTATCTGATTTAAAGTCTTCTCGTTTAAACCTGAATTCCTTGGATGCTACTTCAGCGCTTGCAAATTCGAGCAAACCGCTACCAGTCATTCCACTTTCCCCAATATTAATCTTCCCTTTTAACTTAGATTCTCCTGCATATAAAGAGAGCGCTTCTTTGGTTTGCGCCACCTCAAACTTGTTAGGTTTATATGGTTCCCAATGCAATTTCACTTCGGCAGCTTCTACGTCAGGATACTCTACGTTTCCTTGTGTAGCTGCTTTGACATTCAAGTTTTTACAAAAGGCGTTAACAGAATCAGGAAAAAAGACAAAATCATTAGATTTGGCAGAAGCTGTGATATATTGAATTTCACCATCACCGCGTAAACCTTTGTTACTTAATTGAATTGCATTTATAAATTTACCTTTATCCTGATAAATTGGCAAACCAATATCACCTGTATTTCTCTTAAAACCTAAGGAATAATCTTCCTGCAACTTCAATTCTTCTCTTAAATCAGGGAAAATGCCAGCCGAAGCGAAGTTTCCTTTGAAAATCAAACCTTCGTTGGAGAAATTATCCAAACTATCTACTTGATAAGGGTCTAATTGAAAATAGAAATTGCTTCTTTTGTAAACTCCACCTAAAATAGAACCTTTCTCATAGTAGGCATAAGAATTTTTGACTGAATTAAAAATAGGGTACTTGGCTAAAGATTTTACCCCACTTTTATTGTAAGGGTGGTCAATCAATATATCTCCAATTACATTTTCAATTACTGTTTTTACTTTTTTGAGTTGCACTTTACCAAACTCATCTTTTTCGCTTGTTTCCACTCTTAATCTAAGCGAATCTACATTGTCGAGATTGAGTTTAAACCTATCATAATCGAAATCGAATTTCTTTCCAAAAAACTCAAAGCGACCAGCCATGATGCGGCCTGCAAAGTCGAAATTTCTGTTTTTGTGCAATACCAATTCCTGATTTTTAGGAAAAATAACCACATTCTGAGAATCACTCAAAAATATTCTTTCAACACCATGAAGTCTTAAATCATAGTTCAAAAGGCTTAATTCTCCATTGTTTTCGGAGCCGCCAACATTTGAATAAAATTGTATTACATCATAATCTGCCCTTCCATTTACTGCAAGAATGTATTTGCGTAAACGTGGTTTCACTGTTACCATTTCGGTTTCTTCATTATATAAGATAAACCCCATGTTTGAAAGTCTTCTTAAAATATGTCGAATTTGAGTTATTTCAGACTTGTAATAGGAAGCAGCTTCAGAAGCCGAAAACTCTTCTCTTTTTAATTTATCGGCTAAATTTCTAAGCACCAAAAGCGGACTTTGTTCATCTATTCCTTGAATTTCAATGTATCTTTCTTGTCTAAAATAATCTGCAGATTCAAAAAGTCCTTTGCTTTCTACTGCTCCAGCAATGGCTTTAAATCTAATAGTTGGCTCTTCAAGTTTCCATGAAAGCACTTCAAAATCCATATCAATTTGATGATATGAATTGAAAAAAGGTGTTTTAGATGCACCTTCATTGTTTCTGAGTAAATACAATTCTTTTTTATTGTCGAAATACCTGAACACCAATCCTGGATGCACAATAGAGTCGGTATCAAGTCTAAAAGTAACAGCAGCTTCAGCGGTTTGCAAGCTATTTTGCTCAATTAAAAAAGATTTAGAAGTAGCCTCAATAAAAATTTTACCTTCTCTTTTAAATGTAAACTTTGCTGGTTTTAATTCATTTCCAGAACCTAATAAAGAAGCTCCTTGAATGGTTAATCCTCCTTCATAATCTATGTCTTTGAATATTCCAGGAATTAAAAATTCGGCATTATAGGAAGTAAAACGAGGATAAGTGGATTCTCTTTTATCAGAATTATCAGTTAATTTATCGGTAACAGTTCCAAGTAAAGGGTCTTTAAAGTACTTAGGAAATGAAAATATTGCTGAATCTGCAACAAATTTAGTTGTTTTAACAGTGAGTTGATATTTATTCAATTTTGCAAAAGCCTCATTTTCTTTAAGATTAACTCTTGTCCAAAGCAGTTTTCCATCTTTCCCATAAAAGGTATAGCTTGTAGGATAAAAAACGCCAGAAGTATTGAAAATTATAGTGCTATCTGCTCTAGTTGTCCCTGATAAATCAGTAGTTGGAATTATGATTTTGGGAATAGAATCGTATTGAAATGAAAATTCAGATGTTTTTACAGACCATTGAACTGCATCAGAAGTATAAAGTGCATTATTTTTAAACAGGCTTTCGGAGGTTTTTACATATTGAGCAAATTTCCCCGCATTGGCTTTAACAATATACTTTTCTAAGGTCATGTGCCAATCAATGAATTGCTGGGTTGACTTATCGCTATTGGCAAAGGCCATTATACAATCTATATATTCTTTAAAATTTGGAATAGCCGAATACCTTTTCTTCAACATGGCATTAGAAGTAACAATAATAGTCTGCTGTTGAGAAATTGTTAACTTCGTTTTCCATAAGGGTTCAAAGACATTTAAGAGCTCTTTTGCTACCTTTTTATCGGCAGTTTCTATATACTGTTCGAGTTCCTTAATGTATACTTCTGGACTTGAACTGAATGACTTCAGCGGCTGTGCTGCGATTTTACCCAAGCAAAACAGGGTAATAATACCTATAGAAATTATTCTAATTGATAGCATAAAAATAAATGAAACGCGATAAAATTATACATTCAAAAAAAGTCTGAAACACTTATGTTTATTAATTTTGAACAAGTTTTCAGCAGGTAGTGTTAAGCGATTTCAATTTCATTTTTTGTAGTTTGCTTATTTTAATTTAGGTTTGTGCAAAATGAAATTTCAAAATTTGATATGAATCTAGTATTTAAAAGAGTTTTTCCAGTTTTTATTGTTGTTGCATTTCATGCAGCAATATTAACAAGCTGTGGAGGAAACAAAAATCAAGAAGGAGATAACTCAGACACAAGTGTAGTAAATGATACTAATATTTCACCTGAGGCGTTTTTTCAAGTACCATTGCCGGGAGATTTATTCTTACAATTAAAAGAATATGGAGTAAAACCAAAAGGTAACTTGTTAAATCCTGTTGAAAACATCAATAAATATACTGATCAAAAATTAAAGGCAATTAATTTTGGTGCTTATAGCAGCGATTTGTTTTATTGTTCTACTTTCGATCAAAAAGCAGATGTTTTGAAATATTTTAATAACATGAAAAAACTTGCTGATGAACTTGGAATTTCAAGTGTTATTAATGATGAAACATTAAAAAGAATTGAAAAGAATTTAAGTAATAAAGATTCATTAAACAAAATAACTAATGAGGTTTTCTTTGGTGCATCAGCAAATCTAGAAAGTAACGGACAGGGCGCAACATTGGCTTTAGTTGTCGCTGGTGGATTATCTGAAAGTATATATTTGAGTATTCAATCTGTTGGCGCTTTCAAAGCTAATGATAAGAGTATTCAATATATTGCTGATCAGAAATATCCTTTGGAAAATTTATTCCAATATTTAGAAAAGAATGCTAGTGATGAAAAAGTAGCACAAACAAAAAACACAATTAAACCTCTAAAAGATGCATTTGATAACATTAAAGAAGATGTAAGCGAGCGTCAAGTAATTAAAGGTAAAAATGTTATTGGTGGTAGTACTAAGCTTACAATAACTGAAGAAGATTACAATAAAATTTCTGCAATCGCGCTAAGTGTGAGAAATGAATTAACACTAAACAATTCAACATCAAAATAATTATTTAAAAACCATGTCAAGGATCTTAATTCTAATCACTTTAATTGCAAGCTTTATATTTTCAAAAGAGGCCAATGCACAAAAAGGAAGTACTCCTATTGAAAAGACAGTTTATTGCACGGATTATCATAAAAAGGCCTGTAAATTTTCTAAAAAGGATCTGGAGTTTATGTACAATTCACAATCTAGAAGTGCATTATTCCGTCCAGGTCAAGTATCTGTATTTTCTTTTACTTCTTTTAAAGGTTACGATTACAGGTTAACTTTCTGTGGAGATGAAGTATTAACCAAAGGAGCACCTATTGCTTTTAAAGTTACTGATGCAAAAACTAAAGCAGTATTATTTGATAGTAATGAATCTGATTCTGCTACAGAATTTGAGTTTTCTTGTGACAATAGTCTAAACTTACGCGTTGAAATGACACTTCCAGAAGCCGAAGGTTCTGAAAAGGCTACTTATGGTTGTGTAGGGTTTTTACTACAAAGCAGAAAAAATTTACAAACTGGTTTTAAATAATCCTTTTTAAATGTTTGACATCTACGATTTTTATGAAAAAATGGAAGATGGAAAGATTATGCTTTCCTTTAAAGGTGAAATCACATCTGATTTACTTACTTCCATTTTACATATCATGGAATCGAAGTTAGATAATATAGGGGAAGAACCTAAGTTAAAGAAAAAAGTTTACAATGTTTTGGTAGAATGCCTTCAAAACTTGTATCACCATAATGATGGTACAGGAAATCAAAATCTTGTAAAATCTGATAGTCAAAATTCTGCATTATTTTTAATAGGAAGAAGTGATACCAGCACCTACAAAATAATTACAGGTAACTATATTCTGAAAGAAAATGTAATTGATTTCCAATCTAAACTTGAAAAAATCAATAGCATGAGTAAAGATGAATTAAAAGAATATTATATAAATACACTAAGCAATGAGTCTTTTTCTAATAAAGGAGGAGGAGGACTTGGAATGATTGATATTGCTCGTAAATCAGGGCAAAAGTTTGAGTATAGCTTTACTCCAATCAATAACGTTTATTCCTTTTTTAGCTTGATCATTAAAATAACACAATAAATATGGAAATTCTTTCAATTGATATATCTCCCAAAACACCTTTAGTAAAATTTAATGCACAAGATGGTAAACTTGAATTTAGGGGTAGGTCAATTCCTGAAAACTCGATTGAATTTTACACACCAATTTTCGATTGGATAGATAAATATTCAATACAACCAAAGGGCGAAACGAATGTAAATATTCAACTAGAATATTTTAACACGAGTTCTTCGAAGTGTCTGTTAGATATCTTCAAAAAACTACAAAGTTTGCACACCAGCAATAAAAGCAAAGTTACTGTAACTTGGTTTTACGAAGAAGATGATGAGGATATGTTAGAAGCTGGAGAAGATTATCAGGCAATTATAAAAGTACCATTTGTGATGAGTAAAATCTAATCTTTAGATTTAATTTTATTTTTTTGCTGAATCAAATTCTTCATTTTAATAAATGACTTATCTAACTTCATTATTCTTTTAAGTGTTTTATTTCTTAAAGTTAAGTAAAGTATAAAAGTCATCATCCAAATAGTAATTAAGTTTGCCCAAAGTGTTTCAATTTTTAATTCCCAAAAGGTTTTAAAAGGGGCATAAAAATGACCTGAAATAAAATTTCCTTTATTAGGTAATTGATAAATAGGTTCAAAATTCCTAATAAAATGCTTATTATCTGTATCCAATATAATTTTGTCGAATTGATCGCTTTTTAATAATAATTTATTAAGCTGATCATTCAAACTATTGTTGTTAATTAAATTGGCATTTTGCCCCCATTTTTGAACAATTTTATCTTTTTCATTCCTCCATTTAATTTCACGTTGGTTGCATATTTTTTTAATCTTCGCTAACCATATATGCACTTCTTCTAAATCAGTTTGTTTTATCTCATTGTCCACAAATTTTAAAGGATTCGGAAATGTAATATACGATTTAGAAGCATTTTTAAACTCAATTTCATTAATTAAAAGCCTTAGATTTTCATTGTATTCAGCTTTCCATTTCCCCTCATTTATCCTATCAACTAAAGCCTCCATCCTAGGAATCCAATAGTTTACTGTGTAATTTGCTTCAGAAATACCCATGTTAAATTTAAAAACAGGGGCTTCAGCTTCATTGTTAGAAAATCTGTTTACAACTAAGGCCTCGTAAGCCCATCTGGAAGTCATAATGTTTGCAACTACAGGAACTTCGTCAACAGCGGTTTTCATAGATTTGTTTAATTGATCAAAACGCACCAAAACTCCAGATAGCAGCAACTGTGGAATTATTAAAATAGGTATTAAAATATAAATGGTAATTGCAGAATTAAATGTTGCAGAAATATTTAACCCTAATAAATTCGCAAAACAGGAAACACTAAATAAAACAAGCCAATCTTCAAAATAAAGTCCTGAAATTCCCATCATTAAATGGCCAACTATTACAAAACATGCAGATTGTATTGCAGATAAAATAAACAATAATGCAATTTTAGAAAACAAATAACTGTGTTCACTTAAATTAAGAAATTTCTCTCTTTTACGGATTTTTCTATCTTTAATAATCTCTTCTGCACTGACTGTTAAGCCAAAAAATAAAGAAGCAATTACACAAATTAGAAAGTAAGCTGGAATATTTAAGTTTGAAAAATATGTATATTGTTTTTCTGGACTGTATCTCAAAAAATAACCCATTAAAAGGGCCAAAAGAGGGGCTTCTAAAAGATTAATTGCCATGTATTGAGAATTGCTCAATTTTGATAAAAAATCTCTTTTAAAAAATACTTTAAATTGTGCAAAACGACCTGGCTTTTTAAAGGAGCTTTCTGGAAAAATATAATTATCATCATTTTTTTCAGCAACAGGATTAATGCTTCTTTTAAAAAACAAATTCCATTCTTTTGGGTTTATCTTTCTCTTTGAAGTAGCTAATCCATGTTCATCTACAAGACGAGCCTCCAGAATATTAAAAATTTGTTCTGGATTTACATTCCCGCATTCAGCACATTCACTCTCATTTGCCTTATTGTGGTCTACAATTGTTTTAAAATAAATAACAGATTCAACAGGATTACCATAATAAACAGGATAACCACCAATGTCCATTAACAGCAGCCTATCAAACATTTTAAAAATGCTAGAAGATGGCTGGTGAATAACAACAAATATTAATTTTCCTTTTAATGCTAGCTCTTTTAAAAGGTCCATAATATTTTCAGAATCTCTTGAAGATAAACCTGAAGTAGGTTCATCAACAAACAAAATGGAAGGTTCTCTTATTAGTTCTAGGGCTATATTCAATCTTTTTCGTTGCCCTCCAGAAATTGTTTTTTTCAAAGAGCTTCCAACTTTTAAGTCACGGATTTCGTATAGCCCCAACTCCTCCAAAATTCTATTTACTTTATCTAAGAGCTCACTTTCTGATAAGGTTGCAAAACAAAGTTTAGCATTGAACCATAAATTTTGGAATACAGTAAGTTCTTCAATTAGTAAATCGTCTTGGGATATATATCCAATAAGACCTTGACTAACAGACCTAAACTGATGTAAATCTATTTTGTTAATGAGAACTGTTCCTGCAGATGGTTTTATATTTCCGTTGAGTATATTGAGCAAAGTTGATTTACCGGCCCCACTGGACCCCATAATACCAATGAGTCTCCCACTTTCTTCACTAAAACTAAATTTATGAAGACCAACTTTCCCGTTATGAAATTTATACTGAATGTTCTTTACTTCAAACAATATTTTCTGCTCGGTGTTTCTTTTAAGAAAATGTCCAATTATATCGCTATAATATATTTGTAAAATTTTAGGTCCACGAATTACAGAACCTTGAGAAAATACATACACATGGCCATGAAATAGCTGTTGTCCGTTCAAATAAACCTCATCATTTCCAAATTTTCGCAGAAAATAAATGCCTGAACTTTTCAGTTGAAGTACTTTTAACTTAGTTTCAAGTCCATTGCAAATAAAATGATGACCTTTAATAGGAGCTGGTATATTTTCACCATGAATTACAAGCCACTTTTCAGAATCAGGAGGTCCACCATGAGGTCCAGCAAAAGTTAAAATATCTTTAATTTCACTTTCTTCAATATTAAAAGTAGATGCAACTGTTAATGCAAAATCAGTATCTCTTTGATTGAGTTCACCGCTTGCAGAAAGAAACTCAACCAGCCTTACAAAAACAAAGCACTTTTGAGAATGAATAAGTTCCTCGTTAATTTTTGTACATATTACCAAAACTTTAACTGAAGATAAAGCTGCTCTTTTCCGGTCTTTTTTCTCGTCTCCACTTTGATGATTAGTTTGAATTAATGCATCAAATTCATGCATATATTCATCTATTTCTTCATTGCTAATTTGCCTTCTAAAGAAATTTTCAACTACCGATCTGCCTCTTTCATTATTACTATCGGCTCTCGCAACAAGGGCAAATAACTGTAATAGAGCTTTGAGTATATTTCGGTTCATATTTTATAGGAGCAGCAAATTAGTAATAATAGTTTATTAAATGTCCTAAAAAAAATCAAACATATGTTTTTTTCAAACCTTCAAATACTTTTTGCACAGCAGGACATACTAATGTATTGTTAAAACTCAATTTTAGTAACTGGAAAAACTTTTTGCGATTAGTATGTGGATATGTTTGACAAGCTAAAGGCCTAACATCGTAAACAGAACAGGAATTGTCAGGATTTAAAAACGAGCAAGGTGCTGTATTTAATACATAATCCTGATCTGAATCAATATGTAAATACTTTTCCACAAATGTTCCGGGTTTCATTTTAAAGTGTTTAGAAAGTCTATCAATATCTTTTTGGTAAAATATAGGACTTGTGGTTTTGCAACAGTTTCCGCAAGACATGCAATCTATTTGCTCAAATGCTTCATTATGGAATTTTTCTGTTACTTCATCTAAATCTTTTGGCTTTTTTCTAATTAGCTTATCAACTAATTGTTTATTCTCTTTTTCTACTTTTTTCCCTTGTAAAAAAATTTCTTCCGTTTGGTACTGCATAATTTTGTTGACAATTATTTAATCTAATAATCATTGACCAATTATTACTTGCTAATTTCGTGGTCTAAAATAATTGATTAAAAAGAACGTTGGTAGGTGTAATGCGATTATTTATTAAACAGATTTCCATAAGTATTTTACTGGTTTTTATTTCTTTTTCCGGAGGCAATAAGTTAATGGCTCAAATAGGAGAAGGCATCCTTGCTTCAGATTCTAGTTCCATTGAAAATGTTGTAGAAGAAGGAGAAGAAGAAGATTCTGTTGCAATAGATATAAACCAAGAAGCTTTTGAATTGATAGAGGACGAAGGCTTATGTGCCATTTTGAATTGCGACTTATACAATGCCATTTGGGACACTACCAGAATAAATCCTTATATGATTGATTTAAAGTTGAAGAAAGATACTACTTTACTTCAATTGGTGCACGATCCTGTTTGCGATTATTCCCATCCTGCGTGTGGTGAAATAACTTCGGAATTTGGGTGGCGAAAGTACCGGTATCATTACGGAATTGACATCAATCTTGAAACAGGAGATTTGGTTTTAGCAGCCTTTGAAGGCACGATTCGCGTAGCAAGATACAGTCCTTCGTATGGTTATTACGTAATTATCAGACATTTAAACGGTTTAGAAACACTCTATGCTCATTTATCTCAGATTCAAGTTGTAGCTGGAAATTATGTTCAGGCGGGTGATATTGTAGGTTTAGGAGGAAATACAGGACATTCGCGTGGTTCTCATTTACATTTTGAAGTGCGCTTTTTAGGTCAGCAAATAAACCCAAGAGATATTATTTCTTTCGAAGAGTATTCTTGCACAAATCCAGCGTTACAAATTACCAGTAAAAGTTTTGATTATTTACATATAGCTGCAAAGCATAAAGCTGAACTTTCTGCTCGTAAATATTATAAAGTTAGAAAAGGCGATACGCTTAGTAAAATTGCTAAGAAAAATAGAACCACCGTTTCTAAGCTTTGTAAATTAAATAAGATTAAAAAGAAAACTAAGTTACGTCCTGGCAGAAAGCTTAGGGTGCGATAGTCTCCTTTTTAAATCCAAAATAAAAACCCGCTGTAAAATTCCACTGGATAAAGGAAAAACTCTGTTCTATTCTTATAGGGTCATCGTTAGCAGTAAGCACATCTGGTAAATAAATGCCCCCAAATCTTACTTGAGACCTTAAAAAATACCTTTTATAAAAGCGGAATTCAGGACCTGTTTTTGCTGAAATTGAATAGCCTGCAAAATGGAATCTGTTATTAAGGCCCTTTTCAAAAATTCGAACATCAGAACGAGGTATAACGAAAATTCCTCCTACCCCACTTTGAAGATAAACTCCTAGAGTATTTTTCTTATTTACAAACAATTGTATGTAATATTCTGCATCGATACTCAGCAAATTAAGGCCATCAGTATGTTCAAACTTCAAAAAATCCTGAGAAATTAGCATGCGTTGATCTAAGTAAGTCCCTTCATATTTGGAAGAAGCTTCTTTTGTAATAACTCCAGAAACTTGCGCATATTGGTCGTTATCCATTACGTATTTCATGTGATCGAGGCCTAAGGATATTGCCCAATTTTTATTGATTCTATATCCAAATCTATAATTATACTGAGGAATCCAAATATGTTGAATGCCGAAATAATCCTTTATTGTAAATTTAGTTGGTCGATCTTTGGCTGTAACATTATACACCGTAAAATCCTCTTTATTTCCACCTTTTATATGCAAATCGCTATTACTAAACCAAGCCCTGTTATAGCCCCAGCTAAAGCTCCAAACTTTATTACTATCTCTTAATTGTGCATTTATATTCTTTGAAAAAAAAACAAATAATAAAATTAAAATCAAATACCTCATCAACTCCTTGTATAAAAGAGGTGCAATAGTACAATTATTAAAATCGGGAATGGGTTCATTTAAAGTTTTATCTTTGCCGAAATCTCACGGAAGTTTATCATTCAAGACTTATTTACTTAAACAATAGCTGTGAAATTCTCGTTTTTACTTGCTTATATAATCCATGAAACTTCTTCTTTCTTATTTAAATAGATACCGAAAATTGGTGTTGGTTGCATTATTATTGGCTACTATTAATCAGGTGTTTTCATTACTAGATCCGTTGATTTACGGTAAAATAATTGACCGTTTTGCGAACCGTGCAGGTGATTATCAACAAAGGGAGTTCATTATGGGTGTTTTGCAACTGATAGGTGCAGCCATGGGAGTTGCCATGGTAAGCAGAATTGCAAAAGCATTCCAAGATTATGCACTAAATATGGCCATGCAACGTATGGGAGCCGATATTTTTACAGATGGCATCAGACATACATTACAGCTTCCTTTTCAGGAATTTGAAGACCAAAGAAGTGGGGAACTATTGAACATTCTTCAAAAAGTTAGGAGTGATGGAGAAAAGTTTATTTCCAATTTTATAAATATTCTTTTTGTTGCAATTGTTGGGATTGTATTTGTAATTATTTACGCACTACAGGTGCAGGGTTGGCTCATTTTACTTTATTTTATTGCCAGTATCATATTGGGAACAATCACCAATATTTTAAGTAAGAAAATAAAGATTGTTCAGAAAAGCATCGTTGCAGAAACAC
>Ga0247831_1006452_pt1 | contig 13850 bp, 10 predicted proteins | sample LaCruzMarch2015__9_FD_192406 | JGI IMG/M metagenome (GOLD analysis project Ga0247831, IMG submission 192406) | Freshwater microbial communities from meromictic Lake La Cruz, Castile-La Mancha, Spain - LaCruzMarch2015_1m | ecosystem: Environmental > Aquatic > Freshwater > Lake | place: Spain...
AGCCTTGAGCGACTCCTGGCCGACATCGCCTCCAGCCGGGAAATCCTCGATAGTGCGATGGATTTCTCGCTCACCGTCACCACCTACCGCACCAACATGACAATGAACCGGCTAGCGGTGGTGTCGACGATCTTCTTGCCGCTGACATTCCTCTGCGGCATCTATGGCATGAACTTCAAGGTCATGCCGGAAATCGAGTGGACCCATGGCTACGCGATGTTTTGGGTCTTGTCGGCCCTGATCACGGTGGGCCTGACGCTCGCCCTCCGCCGAGCCCGAATTCTCTAGCCCGGCGGCGGATCGGGTGTTCGGCGGGTCAGTCGCTGGGGAGAAACACCCAGAGTGCCGGTCGCCCGCAGTTGCAGTGAACGGCCCGTCCCAGCAGACCGAGCCCCGCCGCGCTGAGATAGACGCTCGTCCGAGCCGCATCCCAGGAACCGTGCAGGCCCAGCGAGTGCGGGCCCCGCAGTCGCTGCGAGACGCTCGGCACCGGATGAAAGATCGCCTCGACCAGCGGCGGCCGGTCACGCTCGCGGTCCTGAAGATCGTCGAGCGCGGCGATCGCCCGTTCCATGCTGCCGCGGGGACAGCCCGACTCCAGCACCCGTTCATCCACCTCTGCAACGCCACGACGGCTCGGCGTGGGGAGGCTGAGCAGTCCGAGGAACGACCAGAGCGTGAACCAGAGACTGAAGTCAACCGTGCCCGCGGCGGTTCCCAGCCGATCGTGGCCGACCAGCCAGGCGGCCAGCGCGATACCCACGGTCGTGAATCCCAGTGCCAGCAGACGGCCCCGCAGCCAGCTTCCTGAACCGACTGCCATGCTCCGCCGCCGCATGGCCGCCGCCAACGCATCAGGCTCGAGAACCTGACGCCAGTGCATCGGCAGTAGATGGAACGCGGGCTCGAACACGCCCACGATGCCGCCGGTGAAGCCCTCGTCGCGGCTCTCGGCGACGAAGGTCGCGATGGCGTCGTCATCGCCGGTGGATCGCTCGGCGCTGGGCGTCACGTCGAGCGGCGCGGTCGCCGAGGCGAGGAGCACGCGGCCACGGAGCAAGACGAACATCAGGGCTCCCCCGGCGAACACCACGCCCGGCATTCCGCCCAGCCGGCCCGCGGCGAGGATCACAACTGCCGCAACGAACAGCACGGTTGCATGCACAGCGATCCCACGGGCCAGCCCCGCCAGATACTCAGAGAGTGGCGGATGCGACCGCTGAAACCGACGGGGGAGCAGATAGCCGCCACAGATGTCCAGCGGCAACTGCACCGCGGCGTAGGCGAGCACGAACGTGAACAGGCCGAGGATTTGCGCCGAGAGCGGCGCGTCGGCCGCTGGCAACAGCCGCCCACTGAGCTGGAAGAAGAGCCCGGCAGCGCTGAGCACCACCATCATGCCGACCCCGGAGATGCCCAGCCACAGCCGTGCCCGGCCATAGCCCGGCAGCATGTCGGCGAAACCCGTCTGCTCAGCCGGCTTTGCCGACTTCGCCCGCTGCATCGCCTCGGCGGTCTTGCGGATGCCCCGCAACATGCCACCGAAGACGATCTCGTGCAGCGGAACAACGGCATACCAGTAGAGGATTCCGATCAGCCCCCGCGGCCTGTAGAGCGCCGTCATTTTGAGTTCGGTCGGGAATGCCGCCTCGCCGTCAGCCGGCACGATCTCAAACTCGAGCTTCGCCTCACCGGGGAGTTTCATCTCGGCACGGAGCGAGAGCGAACGATCACGATCGATGCCGACCACCCGCCAGAAGTCGAGTGTCTCGCCGAACTCGACGTTTTCCGGATGCCGCCTGCCACGGCGCAGCCCAGGGCCACCGACGAGCGTGTCCATCCAGCCCCGCAGCTGCCAGAGCATGTCGCCGGCATACCAGCCATTGCCCCCACCGATCCGACAGACAGCGGCGAAAACGCTCGCCGGATCGGCGTCGATCTCCACCGATCGTCGGTCGGAGAAGACGGTGCCGCCGGCCCAGGGCGGGTCGCCGGGAATCGGGCCGGCCACGCTCCACCGCGTCTCAACTGCCCGGGCCTCGATCTTTCGCAGCGCCCGTTGGATCGCCTCACGGGCACCGATCGCAGCGTGTGGCATGAGCTGCTGGGCATCGTCGTGGGTCACGACCACCCGGTTTCGCAGCCCCTCGGCCAGCGGCCGCGCGATGCGATACGACACGGGTGTGACGAGGTTGATCCACAGCGAGCTCAGCCGCGGCGTGAGCACCGGCAACGGCACGATGAGCCGCGGCGGCAGGTGCAATTCCTCGGCCATGATCCGCATCAGTTGCTGGTAGGGCAGCACGTCCGGACCGCCAATCTCGAGCGGACGGCCGGCGGTCTCGGGCACTTCGAGGCAGCGAACCAGCCAGTGAAGGACGTCTGCAATCGCGATCGGCTGGCATTCGGTTTTGACCCAACGGGGCGTGACCATCACGGGCAGCCGTTCGACGAGGTAGCGGAGAATCTCGAACGAGGCAGACCCGGCGCCGATGATCATCGCGGCGCGGAAGGTGGTCACCGGCACGCCTGTTGCGGCGAGTTCACCTTCGACATCCCGCCGCGAGCGGAGGTGGGTGCTCAGGTCGGGGCCCATCTCGCCGAGGCCGCCGAGGTAGATGATCCGCGGCATGCCCGCCCGAGCCGCGGCCCGGGCGAAGCTGCCCGCTAAAGTTCGGTCGCGGGCGGCGTATTCCCCGCCGGTCGCCTCCATCGAGTGAACGAGGTAGTAGGCCGCCGAGCAGTCGGCCATCTGCTCGAAGAGTGTGTCTTCGTCGGAGACATCACCGGCGACGATTTCGACGCCGGCGTGCGATCGCCAAGGCCGCTGGTCGAGCTTGCGTGGCGCACGAACAAGGCAGCGAACCCGGTAGCCTGCCTCCAAGAGTGCAGGCACGAGCCTGCCGCCGACGTATCCTGTCGCCCCGGTCGTAAGAATGGTCTGCGGTCGGGGCGGTTGGCTCATGGATGCGATCTGACGGTCTTCCACGCTGGTCATTGGTCAAGGAATCCGTATAGTTGTAGGCTTGAGGGCGTTCCGAAGGAGGAAATGGCCCACGGCACGAGACTTCCCGATCGTGCGTGTGGGATCATTTCTAAGAATCCTTTTATGAGCGTCTTCGGAGCGTTTCCGAAGCGTTTCATGTTCGCTTCAGACCTGCCTGAACCCCAACCTCAACAGCCGCAACAACACAGGAAAAGGAACCGTACGCCATGGGCCATGACAACAATGCCAACCAGCTCGATTGGTCCGATCTTGCGATTGGGCTCTACGACCGCCTCACCGGCCGCAAGGCTGAGATCACGTATGAGTTCGACAACATGCACATCAAGATCCCCAGCGGCACGGGCCCCTCGGTGTCCTATGCTGAATGGGTGCTCCACGGCACGATGAAAATCCGTACCCGCGACATGGGAGCATGACAGCGTTGCGGCGGGGCATCCCGACGCCGCAGATTCTGGAATGGAAAACGCTTGGACACGTCAGGCAGTACCTCAAAACCGACCCACCAGCTTGTCTTTGAAGGCCAGCTGACCGGGAGTGTCGACGGACGGCCGATCACGATTACGGCCGACACCGCAGGCATCGTCCTCTCGGTCGATTCGGTTGGAACGGCGTGGCGGCTCAGGCGTCAGTTTCCGGCTCTTGCAGGCGTACTCTCGATGCTTGATCACGGTCAGGTGCCGGTGCGGCTGCGGGTCGGTTCGCTCGGCGAATTTCCGGTGCTCCCGATGCTTCGTCGTCTGCCCGGCTGGCTGTCGGGCTGGCTCATGCGTTAGCCGCAGGGGAGGCGTGTATGGGAGATCTCATACAAGCCCGGAGCGCAAGCGATGGGGTTCCCTGTTCCCCGCTGATCCCCGGGGCGAACCGATTCGGAACATTCACCCGGTAGTTGGACAGGGCACGCAGTGCCGGTAATCAGGAGCGACTTCCTGATTACTCTCTTGGGGGGGGCGCTGCTGTTAAATCCGACCCGATGCCTATTTCCTAACATTCTTTGGTGGCAGTTTATTCCGATCGAGGGGGTTATCCCGGTTGAGCAGCATGTGCTGACGGCGGGCCTGCCCACTTGAGATCTTGACCATGTGCATGGACTGGAACCTGGCGAGAGGATGTGATCCTCGCCAGCCAACTCGGGGTCTCCGCGACCAGATCGGCTGGCGTACGGCGTGGGGCATAGGACTGGCCCTCTCTTTCACGCTGGTCGGAATCTGCTCGCCCGCGGCCGCGGCGACCTTCGCCTCCCTGCTGGAGGAGGCGGAAGAGCAGGAATTCGAGCCGACGCCACGAGTCGATTTCGACCCGACCGCCGCCCTGGCACAGATCGGCGATCCGGCCGTAGAGACCGTCGACGAGCAAACCTTCGGTGCGGCGGCCGGCAGCGGACGCACCGTCAGCCCAGACGACAACTCGTTTGCGCGGCAATTGGGACAGCGGTTCGCCAACGTCCAGGATCCTGCCATTGAGACGGTCGACGAGCAGACCGGCGGTGAGAATGACCACTCGGGCGAAAGGCATTGGTACGACAAGATCAACATTCGCGGCTACACGCAGATGCGGATCAATAGCACGCTCTGGTACGACGAGGATCAGGCCGGCCCCTACCATCCCAACGACAAGTCGGTCGGGCCAAACAACAACTTCTTCCTGCGTCGCGTCCGACTCATCTTCTCCGGTGATATCAGCGACCGGCTCTACATCTATATCCAGCCCGACTTCGCCTCCAGCCTCTCTGGTGTCAGCGATCCGGGGGCGATCAACTACGCCCAGCTCCGCGACTGCTATGCCGATTGCTACATCACGACCGACAAGGTGCACCGTGTCCGCGTCGGGCAGTCGAAGGTGCCGTATGGCTGGGACAACATGCAGTCAAGCTCCAATCGACTTCCGATGGATCGTGCCGACTTCATCAATGCCACCAAGAGTGAACGTGGCCTCGGCATCTTCTACTACTGGACACCGGAGTATCACCAGGAACTCTACAAGTATGTGCTCGACGAGGGGCTGAAGGGCTCGGGCAACTACGGCGTGTTCGGTGTTGGCTGCTACAACGGCCAGGGCAACTCCACGCTCGATCAAAACAACAACATGCACTTCGTCATGCGTCTCAACGCCCCCTACCAGTTCGACAACGAGCAGGTCGTGGAGGCGGGCGTGCAGGCCTACACGGGCAACTACGTGCCAACGCTGGCCGACATTAAAATCGGTGGCAACACCTACAAGCCGGTGGTCGTCTCACCGTCCAACGGCGTGCTCGACCAGCGGATTGCGGCCACCTTCGTCTACTATCCGCAGCGGCTGGGCGTGACCGCCGAATGGAACGTCGGCCTGGGGCCGCAGCTCTCCAGTCTGAACAATGTCTCGAAAGCCAATCCGCCGACGATTTCGAGCCAGCCGCTTTCCGGCGGCTACGTGCTCGTGAACTACAAGGCCGACACCGAAGACTATGGCCGGCTCTTCCCCTATTTCCGCTGGCAGACCGGTCGCGGTGGCTACATCTGGGAGAGAAACACGCCGAACACCTATCTCGGAGAGTTTGACTTGGGACTCGAATGGCAGATCACGCCGCAGATGGAACTGACCTGCGAATATGACTGGGTCAACCGGACAAACACCTCCGGCAAGGCCCCGATCCGGCCCGACGGTCAGTTTGCACAGTTTCAGGGCGACCTCCTGCGATTCCAGTTTCAGTTCAACTATTGAGCCGGATGGCGGCTCGCTCCAGCATGCGGATGACGTCCGCATGTGGCGGGGCACTGCCCTCCGTGCCAATGATGGGTGAAGCACCAGATGAAAATCACATTCATGCAGTCCGGTGGCTTTGCCGGCATCATCAAGGGCTGCTCGTTCGACGCCGCCGACCTCGCTCCCGACGAACGCCAGGAACTGGAGTCGTTGGTCGCTGCGAGCGGACTGACGGAATCGTTTGAGCGTTCCTCGGAGACGGGCCGTGACCTGCGTCGGTACGACATCTCGATTGAGCGGGACACAGTCGTTCAGCGCATCTGCTGCGATGAACGGAGCCTCCCGGAGGCCGTCCGGCCGCTCGTGGGATTCCTGCTCGTGCGGGCCTGCCCCGGCACACGGGAATGATCTGCCTGAGAGCATATGCCGCCCCCGCCCGCGGTTTTGTGTGAACGCTCCCATAAAAGCCCCTGGCGTAAGCCGGGGGATCGGATGCCACCTGTGACGTCGCGTCGATCGTCGTGCCGACCCCATCGCTGACGCTCCGGGCTTGTATGACGGTTTTCATACAAGCCGGGGGATCGGGCGGACGAAGAATCCCATCGCTTACGCTCCGGGCTTGTATGACCGCACCCATACAAGCCCCCGGCGTGAGCCGGGGGATCGGGGGCAGGGCACGCCCTTTCGCCGCTCAACATGCTTCCGACGCCAAGGCTTTTCTCACGAACACCGGTGAGGCGATCGCGGCCTCCGACAAGAGCGTGTAGTTGCTCGACACAGCGTGAATCCGCCGCGCCAGATCGGCGTCGAAGCAGCGGAGCACGACACGCAGCGTCTGGTTGCCTCGGCACTGGTCGTTGACCGCCTGGGCAGTCAGGCCGATCTCCAGGTTGAGCGCGTCGTTGGCGGTGCAGGCGATCAGGGCCCGCGCCCGGGCGATGCCGGCGCGGCCGAGCACCACGGGCCGCGTCGCGTCGCCCACGATGATCGGGCAGCGCAGGTGAAGTTCGCGGTGGGCGTCGTCGGAGGCGGCCGGATCCACGACCACCACTGGAATTCCGCGGACACGCAGTCCGCGGGCCACGGCCACACCCACGTGCCCGAGCCCGCAAACAACGACATGGCCGGTCGTAAGGCGGGCATGAAACTCATTGCGAAACTGGTCGGCCGTTCCTGAGACGATGAACAGGGTAAGCAGAGACGCGATGATGGCGATGAGGACGATGCCACTGAACATCAGCACGATCCCAAACACCTTCACCCATGCCGGGGCGAATTGCAGGTTGAAATCACCGAATCCCACTGTTGTGACCACCGACGTAGCGAAGTAGGCGGCGTCGATCCACTCGAGATTCAGCGTGTGCCGGAAGACCACGATCGCCCCGAGGTACAGCCCAAGCAGGAGCAGGGGTAGGACGACGAACGCGAGGCGGATCGGCCGCCGGGGCAAGGAGAGCTGACCGACACACCGCACGCTCCGTCCTCGCGTCGCCGGAGCCGATAAGGCGGCCTCAACGAATGCGTCAGCCGCGAGCACGGCCGGAGCGATCCCCGCGGCGATACCGAAATCAGCCTCGAATCGGGGGGCCAGGTCGGGATCGGAATGACGCATCACCACCGGCACTGCGGGGGAATCGCCGCGAATCTCAAGTGCCGCCTCGAGATTGGCGACATCGTCAGCCGTCGCAAGGATCACAGACTGCGCACCGGCGACGTCTGCCTCGGCCCGCACCGCAGCAAAGCGGAAGTCACCGGTGACAATGCGGGCCCCGCTTGCCACGGCCCGCTCGAGCCGGTCGGCGTTTGTATGGGCGTTAGAAATCACGGTCACTGCGGCACCGGCGGCCCGCAGGGATTGCACGACATTGAGCCCTAGCCGGCCGAGGCCGCAGACGACGACGTGACGCATGTCGGGAGTATAGTCCGCGGCGAAAGGGATCGCATTCCGCTCCGAACACGATCATTCGGGAGAGGCCGACCCCATCGCTGACGCTCCGGGCTTGTATGCACGCTCCTATAGAAGCCCCCGGCGTGAGCCGGGGGATCGGATGCCACCTGTGACGTTGCGTCGATCGTCACGCCGACCCCATCGCTGACGCTCCGGGCTTGTATGACCGCTCCTATAGAAGCCCCCGGCGTAAGCCGGGGGATCGGATGCCACCTGTGACGTTGCGTCGATCGTCACGCCGACCCCATCGCTCACGCTCCGGGCTTGTATGACCGCTCCTATAGAAGCCCCCGGCGTGAGCCGGGGGATCGGATGCCACCTGTGACGTTGCGTCGATCGTCACGCCGACCCCATCGCTCACGCTCCGGGCTTGTATGACCGCTCCCGCAAGCAAAACTAGGCCGGCAGATCGTCCCACATCGGGCACCACAGCGGCAGCCGTGGAAAGAGCTGCATGGCAAGTTTCTCGGCCACCTGGGTCGATGCCTGCAGCCGACCTGCTGCCGCGGCCTCGATCGGATCAGACTGGCCCAGCAGCAGCCTGGCCAACTCCTCGTCTGAAAGCTTGAGGTAGCTGCGGCCTGATCTTCCGACGTGCACGGTCGCGTTGCCATCGGCCACGATGATCGAACCCCGGAAGCCGGGGGCATCAAGACCGAGCTCGACTGTCTCACGAATGCCGGCTGCCACGACACGGGCCGCCACGGCCGGCGCCGCCGCCGTGAGCACATCGAGAGGCTTGAAGACCTTTGCGACGATCATCCGGTCATTGGCCGATACGAGACTGTCGCCGCCGGCCACGGCCTGGTGGAGGGGATCGGAGGCGCTCGACTCGTAGGTGATCTCTTGCCGGTCGTTTTCAATCGCCTCAGCGCAGACGCGAGACAACAGCTCGCGTTCGACTCCCGGAAACTCCGGGTCGGCGAAGAGTTCGAGCACGCGATTACCCGACTGAACGCAGTAGCCGACGATCCGTGCCGTGGTTTCGTGGAGGTCGTAGCGGTCCTGGCCAACGAGCGCAACAATGATCGAATCAAACGCGGCCCGGCTTACCAGCCAGCGGGAATAGGCCTCGCTACGATCGAGTGGCCCCACAAAACGGGCAGCATTCTGCGTGAAGATTCGCAGCACTGCGGGGAGTTCGACATGACGCCATTGCCGCATGGTGATCGGCTCACCTTCCCGCTTGGGTGCCTCCAGCAGTCGGGAAAGAATGGCGGTCGGACGGCCCGGCGTGGCGCAGTCGCGGCCGAGCACGCTCCAGCCGAGTTCGTGGAAGGAGGGGGCAATCCGCGTGCGGGCAAGCGCGACCGCCGCACCAAACTGCCGCATCCGTTCTTCGGCGGCGCGAACCAGTCGCTGGCCGTGACCGGCGCCGCGGCACTCCGGCAACACTGCGACGCGGTCGAGCACCGCCGCCTGCACCGTACCCCCGCCGACCTGCACGCTTCGCGGCACGATCTCGACGTGGCCGACGATGCGGCCGGCCAGCCGGGCGACGAGCCGATTGGCCGAATCATGATCGGGGTGGTCGACGGCCGCATGAAACTCAGCCTTGGAGGGAGGGGAGGGGAGGCCGGAGAGGAGTTGTAGGATTTCGGCCTGATCTCCCGCGCGGGCGGGGGCCACATGGCACTCCTCCAGCATCCAGGCGGGTGGCTTACGGCGTGAGACCGGCTGGTGGGGCACGTGTTGGACGGCAGGACGCTTGGTCAGGGGCCGGCGGCTCACGACCGTGCCTGCTGGTCGGATCTCGACAGCATGCACTGTCCTTGAATCGAGAGCAGTTTCTTTTGCAGTGTCTCGCACCTGCTCGCGGGCGTGGTGCTGTCCGGCTGCCGTTGTGCCGGCACGTATCCTCAGCCTGGGCTTCGTCTTCGGACGGCGTGAGGCGACCGATGTCGATCGCACGGCAACGCGGGAGGACTGCCGGGGCGTGGCCCGCGAAGGAACCGCGCGGGACAGAAAGCCAGCCGCGCGAATGAAACCAAACCGACGGGACGTTCCAAACCGACAGGACGTTCTGCGAACAGACATCGTGCCTCCTCTCCCTGGGGCGCCACAAGAACCAATCCGTTGCCACTAAGATATGCGGCGATTCATTCAGATTCCAGTAGCAAGAACGATTTGAGCGCGTTTTCTGGAAAAAAACACCAAGGATATTCCCGCGATCGCAACACGGTGCGGGCCCGCATCGCGGTGGCCAACGGTCCGATGCGGCCGAGTATCCTGCCGCGCAATGCCTGCGTATGGAAAGCCAGGCGGTCGTTCGCGGCACGAATCTCTCGGCAGCGACGCTTCGCGAGTGTCGGTGTCGGGTGCGTGTCGATCCAACGCTGTTTATGAAGCATGAGTTCGCGAACATCCTCGGGCTGCGTAGCATTCGGCACGAGATGGCGTTCGGGATGAAACTCCAGATCCCGGATCATGCGGTGCATGGCGGCCAGTTCGGCGGCCGGATCATCCGTGGCGAATCCGGGAAACAGCCGATCGACGGGGAGTCGCAGTGTGCCTGTGACCACGGCGTGGCGTGGTGGGTCGCAGCCGGTGAGCCTGCGGACGATATCGTCGGTGAGCAGATCGTAGGCGGCGCCGCCGATGCCGTGCACGAAGACATCGGCGACGATCATGCGGGCCACCAGCGTGGTGAGGATCGCCCTCGGCCTCAGCCGCAGGGAATGCTCCTCCATGCGGGAGAGGGCTTCAACCCAGCGCGAGGGGCTCGTGTCGGGCGAGATTGGCAGTTCTACCCGCAGCGTCTCCATGTCGGAGAGGATCAGCATGCCTGGCGTGCCAATGTTGGCAAACACCCGCCTTCGCCGCGTGTCGTCCCGCGACCAGATCCACCACGGCACCTCCAGCCACGGGTCGGGCGACGTGTCGTCGAACCGCACGGCAAGATCGGGCATGGGGCGGGCCCGGCCGCGGACGCGATAGCGGCGGCGATGGGCCGCGAGCGCGTCGTTGTAGGCCTCGTGCAGCCGGGCGGCATGGGCGAGGAGCCAGCCCATGAAGACCATCACCGTCGGCAGGCGGACAAGTTCGCTGACGGGCAGTTCGAGTGTCTCCAGTCCGAACCGCGGCTCGAGCATGTGCCTCGCCTGGGCGATGGCCAGACCGAGCCGGTGGGATTCCCCAGCCCGCTCGACCACGAGCGGCCACCAGCGGCGCAGGATCGCGTCGGGCTCCAGCGGCTTGAGGAGGCGATCGACACGGTCGCCAAACGACGCGAAGCAGTCGGCATCCACGATGCCCCGCTCCTCCCACGCCATGTCGGACGCAGGCAGATCGAACGCGACCTGTTCGAGGTGCGCCTCGCGCGGCGTGCCCACCGGCACACCGACACTCGTCGAGGCGCAGCGATCGGTATCGACGACGAGGTTGATCGCCGTGCCGCCCAACCGCCGGGCATAAGCGTCGAGCGCGAAATTTTTCAGCCAGACGCCGGGGTGGAAGAGTTCGGGCTGATGCCCGCCCATCACGATCGGTCTCGCGATCCAGTCGGCCACATCGGTGGGCCGTTGAACGTCGCGGTAGCTGGCGGTGTATTCGGTGGCGACCACGAGCACCTCGCGTCGCGTCGCGGCCACCAACTCCCAGAGCTTCAGATCGCCGATCCGGGTATCGAAGGCCGCCCGGAGCAACCGGTTGTTGTCGACGAGCGTTTCGATCGACGTGGCCGGTGCATCGGGCGTGGCCACGAGCGGCGGATCGACGATGCGCGTGCCCGATTCCGACGGCGGTGCGTGAACCCGGCGGTGGAACGGCGGCTGACCGTGAGAAGATGGATGCATGGACTACGTGGCGGTGCCGGGTGCGGCTGCCGCGACGACTGCTTCCGCACGGTCCAGCACGCTGCGGTAATAGGCCAGACGGGTCGCCGCATCGTCCAGTGCGCCACCAAAACTCCGCGCCAGATCGAGGTAGAGCAGCGGCACGGGGAGTTCGACGATCCTCAGACCGGCGGCCGCTGCCTGCACCCACAGCTCCAGCGGCATCGCATACCCAGTCTCGGTGACATGCAGGTGTTGCAGGGCGCGCCGCGAGTAGGCCTTGAAGCCGCAGAAGGCGTCAGTGAGCCGGAGACCCAGCCGCGCGTTGATGTCGGCGGTGATCTCGGCGTTGATCCTGCGCCGCGTGGCTGGCGGCTCACTGTCGCCAGGAAAGTGCCGCAGATAACGGCTGCCGCTGACAATGTCGACGGCGGGCGGGCCACCATGAGCGGCAGCGGCGACGAATTCCGGAATCAGCTGCGGCTGGTGCTGGCCGTCGCAGTCGATCGTCACGAGGCCATCCCAGGGGCCGGCAAGTGCCTCACGGAACGCGGTGGCCAGCGCCGCTCCGTAGCCACTGTTGTGGGAATGACGTACGACGCGGATATCGCCCCGCTGTTCGACGCGGGCCGCCAGCAGTGGCGACGTTCCATCGTTGGAACCGTCATCCACCACGAGAACATCGGGCGTGAACCGGAGCACCTCGTCCAGCACCGCCGACACGTGGGCCGCTTCGTTGAAGACGGGCAGGGCCGTCAGGAATCGGGGCATCGAACCGCCATTTCCGACAGGTGGGCGACCCCGGGGCTGTCCCCCGGTGGCGAGTGTGAAACCGCTTCAGTCATTCAGTGTAGTGCCGGGAAAAGCCCGGGCAATGCGCCGGTATGGACTCACGCCAGCCACGCGATCGGGTCGACTTCGTCGCGGCTGGCCCAGCAGGAAAGGCCGGGCAACGCTGCCGCCAGCCGCTGCGCGAGCACATCCATCGAAAACCGCTCGCTGGCATGGTGCCCCACCGCGATCACCGCCAGCCCGCCGGCCCGGGCCTCGAGGGCCTGATGGAGCTTGATCTCGCCAGTCACAAACGTCGTGCAGCCGGCCAGTTGCACCACACCGAGCGAGTCGCCACCGCTTCCGCAGACGATGCCCACGCGTCCGGCTGCGCGACTCGCTTCGCCTACCACCTGCACTCCCGTCACACCCAGCCGAACGGCGATATGCCTGGACAGTTGGGCGACTGACCAGCCGGTTGGGGCCGTTCCCACCCGGCCGAAGCCGGCCAGATGATGGAGCGGGTCGGGCTGGATCGGCGTCACGTGCTCAAGGCCGAGCAGGGAGGCGAGAAGGTCGTTGATGCCGCCGGCGGCCGAATCCCAGGCGGTGTGCGAACTCCAGACGGCGATCCCGGCATGGATCAGTTCGAGGAGGACGCGACCGGTGGGGCTGTCGTCGGTGATCCGCGGGACGGGCCGGAACGGCAGGGGATGGTGTGTGACCACCATGTCGGCCTGATCGCGGACAGCCTCGACAGCCACCTCGGGCGTGAGCGACAGGCAGGCCATGACGCGGTCGATCTGCGGCCGGCGGGGGCCGACGAGCAGGCCGACGGAGTCCCATTCGGCTGCCAGTCGCAGCGGTGCCATCTGTTCCAGGGCGGTGGTCACATGGGTGATCGTAGGCATACCGAGACAATCTCCTTGAAGCGGAGTGTGGAGAGCGGGTGATGTGGCATTGTCGATCCAAGCCCGTGGCGCAAGCAAGGGACTCCAAGCAAAGGACTCCCGGGTATCCCCACACTACAATCCCGATGCTTCCCCCGCCGACCGCACCGTGCACAGGACCACCCTCACCGATGGACACATCCCTTCTCTCCGTTTCGACCGTGGCCCTCTCCAGCGACCTGCGCACCGCCCTGAAGCGTGCGCGGAATCTCGGATTTCGCGGTGTGGAAATCGACGCGCGGGGCGGCCTCAATCCTGAGCAGGTCTCGCAGACGGGGCTGCGTCAGATCCGCAAGTGGCTCGACGACGAGGGGCTCGTGGTATCGGCCGTGGCGTTTCGCACCCGCGGCGGCTACGCCGATGCCGAGCGGCTCGAGGGGCGGATTGCCGCGACGAAGTCGGCTCTCGAGCTCGCCCACGCCCTCGGCGCGCAGGTCGTGCTCAATCAGATCGGCGATGTGCCGCCCCCGGCGTCGGACGCAGATGCGGAACCTGACCCCACGTGGCGACTGCTCGTCGAGGTGCTCACGGATCTGGGCGACTGGGGACAGCGTGTGGGCGCGACGCTCTGCGTGGAGGCGGGCCGTGCCGGCCCGGAGGACCTGCTGCGGGTGCTTGCCGCCCTGCCGGACGGGTCGCTGAAGTGTGACCTCGTCACCGGAGCGCTCTTGGTGCATCGTCATGATCCGGCCGCGTCCATCGAGCAGTTGTCGGGGCACATC
>Ga0247831_1006453_pt1 | contig 13850 bp, 10 predicted proteins | sample LaCruzMarch2015__9_FD_192406 | JGI IMG/M metagenome (GOLD analysis project Ga0247831, IMG submission 192406) | Freshwater microbial communities from meromictic Lake La Cruz, Castile-La Mancha, Spain - LaCruzMarch2015_1m | ecosystem: Environmental > Aquatic > Freshwater > Lake | place: Spain...
CCTTCCTTCTTCACTCTTTATCTCCCTCCTCCTCCTTCTCCTTTTTCTCTTCCCCCTTCTTCCCCCCAGCCGAGCGGAGCAAAGACAACATGTCACGCACACAGCATGAAACAGTCAGCTCAGTGACCGCTGCGCATTGCCACTGCATGCAAGGGAGGGATGTTGCCCAGAGCACCCCCTTAAGGTCCTCTATGCGCCGGGGTGAATAACAACGAGAGAGGGATGGCTGAGCCGAGGGAGGCTGAACTTGGCGCGAGTGGCGCGAGTCGATGGAGAGGCGTCTCTTTCCGTTAGGCAGTTGAGTACCTTCTGAGTACCTTCGCGGAGAAGTATTCTACCTGGGATTTCTACGAACGGAACTCTATCAAAACACAGGTGACAAATTGTCCCTTGAATCCCAAATATGGCGTAATATTTTGTGTGACGGTAAAATTACAAGGGGGCAAGCACAAGAAAAATAATATCGCATATTTGGGAAAAAGGGGACAATTTGTCCCTCAGATCGATTCCCGCGCACGAAAAAGGGTATGTTTGTCCTCTAATACCGGATTATGTACATGTAGATACACGCACATTGCTACACGCACATTCCCCTTTACCCAGACGGATCATGGAGACATGTTGTGATGATGATGATGAATAATGCTGCTAGTAGTAGCTACGACGATGACGATAAAAATGACTTAGATTATTCATTATTCGAGGATGCGGCGACGTGCGACGAATGCGATAATAATCATCCCAATTACGAATACGATTATGTACCCGTGGGCGGTTTGAGACGCGTATCATCATGCTACTTCTCATTGGCTGAATCTCATCACGGGTTGTCTCATCAGTCATTATCCACCTTGTGTGCGGATGCTGCAATTGAGGATTATTCTGCGGATTATGCAACAAACAACAATAACAACAATGATGAAAATTTGGACATTTTTTTGCTACGACTATTCCACAATGATGTATTAATGAATGTATTACTATATTTGGATGTGGCAGAATTAGCAAATTTCTCACTCACGACTAAAAGATACAATTACGAATGTTTTCATTTTTTAGAATTACAATTACAACGTGCTACGTTGCTTGGGATAGAGACTAGTTGTCATCAACAATGTAAATATGATGTTGCAAACAACAATAGCCAACCAATGATACTGCCAACGTTTGAGGGAGCAATTGCTGGGACGGGGGTCATTACACGATTGGCAGCAATGGATGCACAATCTGCAAGGTCGATTGTACAAACTTATTTAGATAGCAATGTTAGTATACGTGCTATGCCATTACAGCATAGTCTTGCATACTTAAAACAAATGCTATCGTCATCATCATCAAATAACAGCAATTCCAAAAGTGCAAGGAATATGGCACTATTATTTACATTATTGGGGGCTGCCTACCGTGTTCATCAGAGTGGGAGTGTTGGTGGTGGAGAGTGTGACACGACAGCAATACTAAATGAAGAGAATATTGATGTAATAAAGAATGTTATGATAAAGGTTGGACTTGCTGGAGGAGTTTTGAAGGCAGGATTGATGAAATCAACAATGAAGGAGACGATGGAAGCAACGGAGGAGGAGGCGGAGGAAGAAGACGGTACTGCAGCTTTAGCGAGGGAGAATGATGACGTTAGCGCAATAACAACACTGACCTCGCGACAACGACGACATGGACGATCCACGAGTTTGGGTAGCCTTGAGGATTTGACTAATAGAATACCGAAGCCTTCCACCATTGCGTCGATGCTTTACAATGCGTTTCATAAGGGTTACAACAATGCTGTGGCAAAAGAGTCACCCGTGGCTGATCCACAGTTTGCAACTCCCCCTAAACGACTCCATCGTAGTAAAAGATCGCACAATACATTGCATCATCAAGTTCATGACAGTTATGAGAGAATAGATCATATACAGCAAGCTTCAAGACTTGGAGCTGAAGTAAGCAAGGAATTATCATCGGTGATATCTGATGCTAATAGTAATAAATTAGTTGAGAAATCGAGGAACGATGATGTTGAGTTGGATGAGCAGAAATCATCGCACGAATGTATTACATATAATGCCACCAATAATGTATCCTTGACAATAAATCACGCCACAAAGGAAGATGGTGGAGTCAGTGATACTTTTTCCTCGTCCAGGAGTCCGGATAATAAAGACAAAGAAGACTCTCTGCTTGACACTCTTGATGATGACAACAATGTACCCACGGGATGTGTTGGTGCCTATGCACGAGCAGTCGAAAATGCCGTGAATGAAGTCACACGTCTTGTCAAGGAGGAACGACGGGCCAACTTTGAGAAGTTATCCAACGAGGAGCAAATTGGTCTTGGTCAGCAATTCATTGACGCTTGTACTTCAGATGAGAGGTTACACATTGTCAAGGAGCTTACATACCAAATGGACGTAGATCGGTTCTTCATTGGTCCTGACGATACCGAGACTTGTGGGCTTCACGCCGCGTCCTTTAATGGTGCAGAGCAAGTACTCAAGTTCCTATGTGGTAGGATAGATGAACGTGATCCCAACAGCGATGGTGGACTGTGCGATGTTAATGTTAGGGATGCGAATGGTTGGACGGCATTGCATTTTGCTGCGGGCGCCAATTCAGTAAGTTCAGTCAAAGTACTAGCTAAACATGGTGCGAAATTAACACTTGAGGCAACCAATGGATACACACCGTTTCATTGGGCCGAAAGACTAAGTAATGTGGAGGTTGCAGCAGAGTTGGAAAAGTTGGGGGCCGACAATCGATTCGTGGGCAGATGGATTGGCTTTGGTGTATCTTCCTTCTTGACGAATCAATTCTTTACATTTGGCAGGTAAAACACTGTGATAGTTTGGTATTTCAAATAAACAGCGAATTAGCTCTGAATAATAGACACGACACATATTCTACTCGTTTGCTACAATTTCTCCCTGGTTTGGAATCATATCATAATCCCACGTCATCAGCTCCTCCTCCAGTGTGCTCAATACGTCTTCCACGTTACTTTCCATTCGAATATCGGACGGAAGCACCTTCAAGCACTTTGTCAAAGTCAGCCGCACATTCGCCACGCAATCTTGGGCCATCGCTAGAGCAGGTGGGAGCAAATCACGCACAAGTATTGATCGGAGTTGTCCCCGTTCATACGGTGACAATCTACCAAATGGATCGATGGGAACTCCCTTAGTCACTTGACTGTCATCGTACTCATCACCTCCTTCACTAATTCTCGTGGCTAGTGCCACAGCGGCCAAGATTCTACAGTAACTCTGTCTCCTGCTGTACGCTCCTTCCGACGAAGTCATTTGTTTCTTGAGTCGGCGTGCAAACGATCCCAAACCTCTGGACGTCCTTCCTCCAGCTACATTGTCATTGCAACCCTCATCCAAGAAGGTATCCTGGAGCCAATCTGTCACCTCAGCTATCCAATCTGTACCCTTTTGCTTGTTACTGGTATATTTTCGCAGTAGCACCGGGACGGACCAGCCGGCATTCTCCCGCACAGCACTCACTGAATCCGTAAGGAGCGTCTTTAATATCGGCCAGATATAATTTCTATTCAACGACGAGCTATAAAGTACGATAAGGTCGGGCAGCATCTTCGCCACAGCATCGCGCTGTCTCCAATTTAATACTCCGGGATTGCTCGCGCTCCGTCTCTTCGACGCACCGAGGACGTCGTCGCCCATAATAAGCGAGTGCAGCATCGGGATGTACGAGTTTCGATGTCCAGGACCATCGCCGGGTGGGAGAGCGCTAAGGAAGGATGCCAAATTTTTAAGCACATTTAGCCGTATCGCCTCATCAGGGTCGCATAGGAATGACTCTTCGAAGGCGGAGAGGAAGGCAACGTCCTTCGATACGACGTCCGGTCCTAGCATGTGCGCCACAGCATGGACGCTTGATGCCAAACACCGCTTAACCGGTAGTGGTGGTTGACCTACGGCGGCCTGTGGAGAGTCATTCGAGTCCGCATACATGTCGTTAGGTCTACCAATCAGGTCCAAAAAGCAGCGTTTCAATCCACCCGTCTCCCAGTTATTTTCACCAAACAATAGTATCACCGCCGGGAGGCTGTATGCACAGTATACTCTCATTTCGGCGTCGGTCGACTCTTCTCCTGTTTGATAGGATGCCATTCCTATAAAGGCATTAAGTAATGTATTCGATATTGACTTTAAGTCATCTAGATCCGGTCGGCCAGAAAGTAACGGTGAGTATAGTGCCCCGGACGATGAACCCGGCACAACTCCAGCACGATGACAGACTATTCTCGCAAGTGCTAATGCGTCAGAACGTGATTCCAATAAGAACTTTGGGAGGAGGGATCGTGGCGATGATTGTAACGACGATGGGTCATTCATATTTTCGACTTGTCTCGGAATGTTCGCCTTTAGGTAGGACTTGACCAAAAACGTATCGGTGTCATCATCGTCAAGCACCGACGATCTTCCCACCATTCCGTTAGCGTGGGGGAAGAATTGTGGTCCCATGGTCCCGAATGGGTCCTTGTTCGCATTGCACCCACCACCCAGTTTTAATACATCGCGATTCAAGGGAGATTCACCGTGTAGGATAAGTTCAAGTCCGTGGAGTGAATGATTGTATGAGAACACGCCCCCCAGCCCTCCAGTAGAGGAGCCCATCGCCATATCCATCCGTTCCAGGCCCGTGGAAGCCTTGGCAATGTGTACACTCTCAACACCAATCCCCAATGTTCCAAAATTATTATCAACCTTTGCATTGTTGCCACTCCTATTACTACCACCAGAGTACATTAATCCACCCATACTGCCAATCGTACTACCCCGATCTAGTGGATAAAAACTCGCAATTAGCGGTCCAAGGAATTGTAGCATCCCATATCGAACAAACTTATTACTATCCTCAAGCAATTTCTTCGCGATCCCACATAACACACGACGACGTATTCCATGACATTCAATAATAATTTTTAGCAAGTCATCAATCTGTTCCTTCGTCCGGTGTTTGTAAAACTCTGGCATTGCAGACTCTCCCCCACCATTATTATTTTGATCATCAATCCAAACATCCCTAAAATGTATCCGCCAGGGTAATATCGCAATAGCACGACTAACATCGACCAAGCACTCTCCGCTCGCCTTGCGCACACGATACATTTCATCGCCACTCAATGTAACAAATTTAGGCAATAATCGTCGCTTAACATCGTCGATGGTAGCACTCCCGAGCATACGCGGGATAGCCTGTACGGCCGCTCGTCTAACACGAAAATTGGCATCTTCTGCCAATGCCAATATAGCCGGACTTAGGTAGCGCGTGGCCACGTCGGGCGATAATCGTGGTGGGGGTAGGAATGAACTTAAGTCGGCAAGTAGATTGGACGATGTAATTAGTAGATCCTCGGCGGGTGTTTGTGGATTAATCATCCCCCCCGACCCTCCTCCTCCTCCACCGCCACCATTATTCTCGGCAACTTCGATACCACCGTTCGACTGCTGTTGTGGTGGTGCAGATGCAGAGGATGACGATGTAGTAGTAGTCGAGGATCCTGAAGTGGCACGTTTCTGTCCCTCCTTCACCAAACGTAATGGTATACTCAATATCAACGGCACGACATCATCGACATCGATACGTAAGGCCAATTTGACAATATTCTCCGATGCCTCCCGACGTACCTCATTATCCGAGTCGGATATTAGCGTATATAAGTGTGGAAGGACATGATGTACCATTACCTTGTAATACTTTGAATTCTTATTTGGTTTGGATATTTGTGGGAGTGATGACATTATTGATGACTTTGTTGTTGTTGCTGTTGTTGTTATAGATGTAGGACTAAAATCATTCACGGTAGTATCATCCATCGCCCCGCCACCCTTCGTGCTATTACTACCGCCAGTCATGCCCATCAAGACCAGACATATAATTTTCAACTCCCCGCACAAGCGTTGACGTATTATACTCTCCCCATCCCGCACGAGCGGCGACAATAGCGGGACCAGTTCCGTGGCACTCGACTGTCGTCCAATGTCCAATGACACCTCCCCTAACATGCGCACGTGGACTAGACGTTGGAATGCGATACTCGATTGGACGTAGCGTTGTATGCGTGGTAAGAGGGGTAGGTCATCGTCAATGGTTAAATCCTCAAATCGCGGCTGCTGCTGCTGCTGCTGCTGGGGTGGCGGAGTAATGATATCGACTGGTTCGATCATCATTCTTTGCTGATTGTTGTTTGGGGACGCCAACCACTGAATGTGGTATGTTTGGGATGAAGTGCAGCGTTATGAAACAAATCGAAATGAATGGAGATGTCACGCCGTGAGAAGCAGGCGGACCTGCGTCGACGCATGGCCGAGGCCCGTGTTAGACTCGCTGGTGCTGCCCAAGCATCGTCATCGTCGTCGTTGACGCAGGATGATTACGAAGACGATGGAAATGATCGGGCGGAGGAATCGTCATCGTCATCGTCGTCATCTTCCGCGATGCAACCTCCTCCTCCTTCTTCTTCGCAATCCCATACACATCTACCATCGGCTGGTGGGGGTGGAATACTGAAGAAATCCAAGTATTCTGCTTCTTCATCATCATCTTCCACTGGCATCGCAGCAGCAGCAGTTTCAATAAATACTCCTAAATTGGGTGTGTTAATGGCTGGCTACGCCAATTCGTCCGACGAGGACGAAAATGACATTACGACGAATCGAGTACAGATCGCATCTCATCCTCCTCCAATTGCAACATCAATTTCAACGACAGAGAAGAAAAACGATGTCGGTGATAAAACAAAGGTGATAAAAAACAACAATGATGAAACAGGAACTGCTGAACCGTTATCAATATTATCGTCGTCTTCGTCTGCATATAAGATATCTGATAGTGTCTGGGATGAATTCGAGGCTCTACTCGAGAAGGATGAAGAGGAGATCATGTCGTCGTTGAAAGTGAAAGGAGTTAATCAAATGGTGGACGAAGACGACATCACGACTTTGGCTGCCACTGTCGTAGACAGGAGCGACGTAAAGTCGAGAGAAGCAAAGTCAACAAAAAAGAAGAGGAAGCGTAGTAGAAAGGAGGAGAATAATGATGAACTAACAAAAAACAATGACCAAGAAGACATTGAGCAAGTATCATATGAAGCACGACTTGCACGGCTGATGCTACTTCGGGGTGAGAAGAGACGGAGGGGGAGCAGTGGAAAGAATGGTGGTGAAAACTCGTCGTTGTCATTGTCATCGTCATCATTGCAATTATCATCCTCGATGAATGAGTTTTATGACTCTGGATTAGCATTTCAGCACGAAGGTTTGGACGACGATGAGAATGAGAAAGTGGAGATTGGTGATAATGAAAATCATGTCGTGGATAAGAACCCGCGACAAGATAGCTACGATGCAACAACTAAGACTGCAGCACCTGCCGGCAGTGGTGCGATGCTGTCATCATCCTGTCCTCCTTCTTTGGCTGATATTTTACGTGAAAAAAGAGATGAGGCACGAAAGTTGTCGTCTACTCGTGGAGCAGATGATGATTCTCACATCAATAATGTGAATACTAGTGATGATATTGATTGCGTATCGGACGGACGATGGTTCTTCTGACCCATACCACTGGATTTTTTCTCAGTGCAACTAGATTACTCTACATAACCGTAAATCATGAAAAAAAGGAGTAGTAACTGAGTTATACACCTCTAGCATTAAGATCAACAAGACAATTGATCTGTCACTTCTCTGTTATTCACAAACTCTTGTACTACATTCAAGAGACGACATCTCATAATCGGTACAAATTGGCATTCTCCGCCATACCTTTGGACTCCCATGTAAAAACCTTTTTGGCAAAAAAAACACCTCACACCACATTAAATCTAGGTACACCATCCATCTAATAACAGATTTCATTTCCATCCTCATCCTTTGCACACGCTGGACCACATCGAGTACGATCAGCCAGCACACCCTCTTTCCAATCACCTCCATATTGACTCATGGCACAATTCCCAGCACGTGCATACCTACAAATTGATACATAGCACCGCAATGTCGATGATAGGAATGTCAACTTATCCTTGCACCCGACATAGCGTGTCGCACGCCATAATGCCTGTGTCATACTACTATTCTCAGGATAGGACTTGCCGGCCGCCAATGGCTTATCCACCCATCGACTAAGTAGAATCTCTGGACTTTCATTCTTGGCCACATTCGATTTACGTGTGGACATATTCTCACCCTCAACAATGCCCTGTTCACGTATAATCTGACATGTAGGACTGACCTCATCGACCCAGTCGGACGCGGCCTCGGAAAGCTCGGTAGACCAAACAAGTGGACGGTACATCGTGCCACCCTTTTCATGATACTCTTTACGACGAGTATTGTGTGCCTTGAGCCACTGTCTATTACGTGCAGATAGAGTGGGGGAATACCCGACAGCAATGGTATACTCAAGTTTGGGCGTGGTGGCAGCATTCCACTTATCACCAAATACAACCTCCTCGCCATTCACACTTACTGAGAAGTAACCACCATTCTCAAGACCATTAAACTTATCAGTAAGTGTTAGTTGGTAGTAGTCTTCCTCGAGGAGGAGATTATTCTCGTACACGGCAGTATTCCCTAAACTACCTTGAGGCTTGTTAATTAAGACTTCTCCAGTCGATATCCTCGCGAATTTGTATCCCGTTTCTTTACCGTAGGAATCTGTCTTGACAGTAATATCCACCGGGATTAATTCAGCCGGTGAAATTGCTGGACTAGGCATATTGATTCTGGGTTTACGACTAGGTTTCTTCGTTGGGGTTGTACCAGTAGATTTCCTCACGTTAATGAACCGCTTGAAGGTACTAAAGTCTGAATCGGAGGTCTTGGCTACAGTCTTATCGTTAACTTTCACAACCATACTGCCATCGCCGTAAGTGCAGCATATCCCATCCTTGCCCTTGTCATTAAGTTCAAGTATGTACTTCCCAATAGGCAGGCATAGTGAGCCTACATACTTGGTAAGTCGGGCATAGTTCCGTCCTGAGGGTGGACCAGCCATAATAATGGCACCAGAGGTGGCATCTTTGACAGTGTAAGATGTTTCCCATGGATAATTGTCTGTCGTTAGTTCCATATTCCATAAGCCCTCATCGGCGGGACAACTGGTGCCACTGGTGGTGGTGGGTGTTGTTGCCTGCCGTCCAACATCGTTGAAGAGTGGTAAATCACCCACAAAGGTAACAAAGTCAGACATGGGACCAACGAATTCCGCAATTGTCCCGTCATCGGTGGATGGGTCAACTGGTATCTTCGGCTGCTGGTCCTGCTGAGGGAAGTTGGGATTGAGGTACACCTCCTGCCGCTCTTCGTCACCTTCTGGATAATATTCTCGTTGACTTAGCTCGTCGTCCCATTCATCAACAAATTCTCCACCCATTCCGAAGAACTGATCGTTGATTATGTCAATCTCATCCTCCTCAACAGCTGCATCATTGGTCGATGCGACGATGGACTGCTCGAGTAATGGCGCCTCGCGCCGACCTACCGAAAGACCTACCCCCATTGCAATAGTCGCCACTAGAACAAAGCCGAGCACTGCCGCCACAATGGCCTTCATCCGACCACCCCCGCTTGATGATGTAGAGCGAGGAGGTAATTCAACAACTGCGCCATCCTCGTCGTCGGGCATGGGAGGATAGTTGATTTCGATACCATCCTCGGCGTCACCATCATTTCGTCGTGACGGTCCATCCCATTCATCAGCTTGATGCAGGGGAGCCATAGTTTTGAATGCGTTCAAATGATCACTTCGTTGTTTCTAAATGAGTCTTACCAACGACACGGACGCGCCAAATTTTAAAGGGGGAAGGGTTTCTAAGCCGTGGTATCATAGTAGTTGATGAAAAGGAGTAGGCGTCAACGCGGGAGGACGTTGTCGTCGAACGACGTTGACAAAACGACGACGACGAGGACAGCGGACAATGCTGGAAGTCGTCCACGGACAATCTATTATCCAACCGACGAATCTATTGAGTTGACCAGGCGCGATATACTGTTTCAACCGAGAATGGACTATCGTGTATCATCATCATCATCGAATGCTGCAAAGGTCGTGTTTGACGTGGAGTACAACATCACGATACCTTCTACTCCTAATAAGATACCCAGGCCATCGGCACACCAATCTCAACCGTCGGGAGCTGACGTCGACAGGGATGATGAAGCCGCAAACATTCTAGTGTTGTTGCAGAACGCGGGTCACAAAGACGACACCAATGACGACGACAACGACGGTGATGGAAATGTGAGGGAAAAGGGGGAAGCGTCATCGTCTGATAAGCTGGGAATTAATTCGAACTCAGTAACCACCGCCATTGATCGATCGCCACCACCACCTGATACTACGCCAACTGTCATATCATCTGAGATGACGAGACTTCGGCAAGAATTGGAAATGATGAGATCAAAGCGTGACCTCGCCGTCACAGAGTTGAAGCATCTCAAGACTAAGATCGATGATAACGTGACTACGCAACGAAACAATGACCTCGAGCAACAGAGCACGGAGGCTAGTACTTCCCGAGGAGACGAGATGTCTACTAAACAGGAAGTGCTAATGCTGCGAATCGAGAATGAGGAATCGAAGCGTAAATGGTCGGAAGCCTCGATTCGGATTGCGGCGTTATCAGCCGAGAAAATCATACTAGTCACAAGGATCAATGACGCGCTTGACGAAGCAAGATCGACAATTGCTTTGGCCTTGAATAATGACATTACAAATTGCAATGATGATACAAATATTGCGATCACTGACGAAACCAACCACAACAACGCTCGTACGGTTTCTTTTGTAGAGACGGGCCATCATCTACCGCTCATTGCCACGACGAGGCAAGACGAGAGAGTGCTACCATCCATTACTACGATCGACGATCATAGCATTGACCCTCCTCGGCCACGGAAGAGGTCGAATGATAGTCCTACTTCCAAGAGTACCCGTTTTTCATCATCCTCCTCGTGTTCGTCACATGGAAGTGGACGTGTTAGCTTTGATCGTAGTACCAGGTTTGGCAATACAAAGCTGCCAAAATTTGACATATTCAATGACAATTTTAGCAGTAGTCGTAATAAGAAGAAGCAGAAAATGAAAAAGAAGAATACTGAATTATTGTCATTTGGACACAAGGAAAATGGTACTACAGAGGATGGTGGTGGGGATTTGCAATCCAATGGTGGCTTGGTATACACACAATCATCCACCAGGCGTAAGAAGTACTCTACAAGCAATGCAAAAAGAAATGGCAATTCATATTCGCTTGATGGCTTTGACGATGATAAACTATACTGATCTGGTGGGTTTGATGCGTCAAGATTGAATCTTGTCGTTCAATAATAATGCCACCACCTATGGTCATAAATAATTAGACATGCATATATTATTCATGCACGCTTTGCTTCAAAACACCTATTTTATGGCACTGATTATTGCATAACGAGTATTGGTTTTACACATATTGTCTCCACACGAATTCTGTGCCCTCTGAAGGAGGTAAACAGCAGCAGGAGATTGATAGGGTCAGTTGTTGACATTGGGTCCTCTGTTACATTATGATTGATGCACCCCACTCACTTCATACTCATAGCAGATTTTCTTCATACATATATGATGTGTTTCAGCACCTTCTACTGCGACCAGTGGTCATAAGGTGCAACCTCATGCTGATATATGCTGGATCTCACAGTCAAGTGGCAGTACTAGGAGATTCACTCGGTTTTTTGCTTGGACCATGCTGTATGTTATGATTGAGGCACCCCGCATACTTCACACTCATATCAGATTTACTTCATATATAATGTGTTTCAGCACCTGTCTCACTGTCTTTGTGACAGTAGGATGTTCTATTGGTTTTTGAGATGGGTTTCCTTGTTACATTATGATTGAGACCCCCCAACCATTTAAGAAACATACCATAGCAGGTTTACTCCATCTATACACATGTTCATAAGGATGCAAGCCCTCATTGACAATGATATCTGTCCTGTGAGATGTAGAACATTGACATGGAGCTGCACTTAGGAGTGGATGCAACCTCACACTGCACACAAATGAACTGATAGCCATAGTGGATCCAACCAGATCAGATCAGAACCAGAACCTTATGAAAATGTTTGCTTATGATGATGAAATAAGTAAAATCTTGGTTATAAATTGGTGGACTGTGTATCTACTTTAACTCTACTACTTCACTGTCATCCTCTGATCCTGACCCCGATTCTGTTTTATGCCAATGCCCTTACTCAGTTTCTACTTCTATATCATCCCTGACCTCTCATCTTTACTCATCATGTCTCTGACAATTTCGAAATTTTGTGTCAGTTACATCAAGAATTACGAAGTGGCTCACTTTTTAATTTCCTCTGCATCTCCATCATTCGTTTTGAATGCTTTTAAGGGATCAGCGTAGGCATCATCTTCATCGCTAAGGCCACTGCATTTCGATTTTATCTTTGGTGCTGCAACAGGAGTTGCATCAAAATTGTAATTTAGAATGGCAATGACCACAACTATTATCGACAACCCCATTGACTCATTCATTGGCCCACCAAGAGTGATATGATCCACAATGCTGGCATAAATGATCGATCCAGATATCGCCAAAGTTTTAAGGACTGGCGAGATCAGGTGATCAAAAAGAAATGTCGTCATAGAGAGAGAAATATTATGTGGTGAGTATGTGTGGACTTTCTGACATTGTGTGTGTACATCATCTTACTTACCTGAATCTCCATACTTGATCGATAGTGCAACAAGGAGCCCACCTGCTGCACCCAAAAAAGATAATACAACAGCAACATGTGTCCAATTTGAGAATGGGATGTTGTGTTCATCAAAACTGATAAGAGTAGTGTACATGAGAATCGAGTAAAATCCTAATTGGAAGTTACGTTCCCAGATGTCGAAGGGATCGTGTTTGATAGCCTTCTCAAAGTATATTGATGCATAGCCTGAAAGTGTGACGACTACAATCTCTGCGGTCACTCCAAGGACGAGGTTGCCCATATTAGATTGTGGCTGATCCTCATTGTCTTCTAGTGCATTACTTGTACTGCCTCTACCCTTCAACGTGGGCAGAACGAAGAGTACAACACCAACCACGAGCAGAATCAACGCACGCCACTGTGCCCAGCTATATTGATTCCCAAGTATCAACGTTGAGAATACTGCCGTAGTCAATGTCTTGAGGTTGGCAATTACAACGAACGTCCCAGCACCGATGCGGGCAAGTGAATAGTACGACAATACATTCCCCACGGCATAGAGTAATGCAAGGATAAGCATCTTACGAGATTGTAGAATGAGATTTGTAAAATTAGTACAACGACCCACTGGCTTTTTCGTGCTACTGATCATGAAGCAGCTGAATGCAAGCTTTATAAACTCTGCAACAAGTAGTACCTCGTTGACGGAGTAGGTTTCGAAAAGTATGCCCCGACTGTAACGACGCAATATACTATATGTCCCATCGCTAAAGAGGAGTGTCACTAGCGTGATGAAGCGAAGGAATCGAAGACTTGATGGCGATGGCTGTTGCTGCATGTTTAGCATAGAATTAATCCTATTAATAATAGTGCGATCAAAATGTTCCTACTCCGAGTGCGATGAAGCCTGCTCTGAGGGCTGGTACCTGCTTCTCTACAATCGGTTTGGATCTGCCGCATTTGTTATTCCCTTGGCCATGGTTAAAGATTCTCTCTCGGATTTGAGTTCCCGCCCTCACCCATGACGCGACCGACGGACGCAAGGTGTGAGTCCACTAGCTGATGCGGCTTATAACAACGACGGCAATCCGCATTCGTCATCATAGGGTATACTACCGCCATTTCGGA
>Ga0247831_1006454_pt1 | contig 13850 bp, 11 predicted proteins | sample LaCruzMarch2015__9_FD_192406 | JGI IMG/M metagenome (GOLD analysis project Ga0247831, IMG submission 192406) | Freshwater microbial communities from meromictic Lake La Cruz, Castile-La Mancha, Spain - LaCruzMarch2015_1m | ecosystem: Environmental > Aquatic > Freshwater > Lake | place: Spain...
TGTTTGTTTTGCTCAGTTGTTGCATCTGGACTTGCTATTTTTTCACAACCTGGTTGTGGTTTTTTGCCCTGAGCGGCACATTTAGCTTGCCTTTTTATGCTGCCTTTTCGATAATGGCAGTTGGGAGCATAGCCAAAACCATACCCATTCAGGGCGGGGGCATGGGCGCCTATCATTTTTTAGTAGGAAATTTGTTGTTGTCTTATGGTTTGTCTGATGTGGGTGCCCAAACCTTTGCCTTGCTCAACCACGGTTACCAAACCGTTTTTTATCTTTTGTTTGGCGGCTTTTCTGCACTTTATTTGTTTTTGAAACGAAAAAAATTTGGATAAACAATTTGATTGGCAGATATTGGAAGCAAGTTACGCTCAACCTCCGTGTGAATGAAAAACCAAAAAAAAGTTTCCGAAAAGTGACTGATTTGGGCATATATAAGAAATGGGTTTCGGGCATAGGTGAGTTATGTGTAATAAATTATCAAGCATTTCGGTTCAAATTGGGAAATAATTTATATTTGCTTGAACAATAAAAATCCTACTAGTATGATACCAAGTGTAAATGGCGAAATTAAGGAACTTGAGTTGAAAAAAATTGATGTTTTGATTGAATCAGCAAATGAATCGGCAAAAAGGGTGCGTCAGATTTTTGTAGTTACATTAGTGGCTTCCGTTGTTATTTTTATTGCCGTTTTCAATACGTATTTTTCTTGGATGAGGCATGTTAATCCATCGAGCAGATTTTCATATTCTCTCAAGCACAATTTTCTTATTAAACCTCCAACAGATGATTCAGCTAGCCTGAAGAGGTATTATTTAGCTTTCGATTTAAAAACAGATACGCTAATTAATCATTCATTAAAAATCAACCGTGGATATTATGCTTATAATGAAGATTCATTGAATGAAAAAATTACTCTTATGTTTAAAGACTCTCTAGATATGATGAAATCAAAAATGGATTCCGTTGTTCTAGCAAGTTTGTCAGAAAGTAATGAAAACTTGGTTTTTCATGCTAATAAGAGGCTGATTGATAATTACTTTGAGCGACAATATATAAATATTCCAATTTTAGGAATCAAAGTAACTACTCATGATTTACCAATTCTTGCATCAATTTGCATTTTGATATTCTTGGTTTGGCATTACTACTCAAGTCGAAGAGAGTATAGAATAATTCGAGAGATAGAAAAGGTACATAAGAAAGGCCCCATTTGGATCTCCAAAAGTAATTCAAAATATAGAAGCATAGATTTCAGTCTAAAGGAGTATATATTGCAAGGAATTATTCATAAATTTATTTTTATTTCAGCTTCTTCTAGAGATATAAACCCCCTCGAAAGAATATTACTTAATACATTGTATTACGTCCCATTCTTTGTAATGAAAGCTTTAATAATTGGTGAGATATTTTCAATTTTGTTTGTTAGCGATTTTACTTTTGAAAATCTGCTAACAGATTATCTTGCTTACTCAAAAGATAATCTTAATCTTTTTCGTAAATATTGGATAGAGCAAATTTATCGATATTCAATAATGATTATAGCAACATACTTTTCATTTAAAATAATTAAAAATATCAGAGTTCAAACAAAAGACACTGCTAAAATATTTTCAGATATGCTGAGGATAAATGAAACCTATATCGTACAATATTAGACTGGTGAAAATGAGGATTCGCGAATATTTACTACACATAACAGCGCACAAGCGCAATTTGGGCATTTCGGAAGGTTGATGATTTCGGTTTCTTTGTAACTTCGTCCTAAGTTGATTGATTTCAGTCACCAATCCCAAACTGCGCCTGTGTGCGAAACGTTATCAATTATTCTCCAACCATCCGCAATTTTTCTGACTTGTATGTACACCAGCCGGACTCCCATTGCTGTTGGATTAGTTCAGACTAATTAATATGAAATTGAACATACAGACGGCTATTCGCAGAGACAAGTTGCAAGCAAATCATAATCATTCACTCAGCCAACAACGTTCTTTGATAGAAAAGTATAATACTCAGTTTTTAACCCATCTTATTTTCTGGGAAAATGAACCAGATTTAAAATTTAAAAAATAAATTCCTTGAGGCCAATTTTCTGATTCAATAGTATTGGTATTTATTGACTCATTCTTATAAACAATTTGGCCGTTTGGCGTAATTATTTCCAAACTGAAATCCTTCAATTTTTCCGGACATGCTATATGAATCAAGTTGTTTCCAGGGTTAGGCCATATTCTAAAACTATCTTCCAAATACATATTATTCTGAATATCAGCAATAGTTTCATTAAATAGCCATACAAATGCCGCTTTAAATTCAGAAGACCAAAAGGCCTCGTTATGACTTCCCGAACTGACAATTTTAAGGTTGAGGTTATTAGCATTAAACCCCGAATCCAACATTTGTTTATTCATTTTTTGAGAACCTGCAGAAATAGATGCTTCCCCGCCCCCTGCCAATAAATACATTCTTGAGTTGGAAGAAAAGGACACAGAAGAGGCAAATGGATAGGCTTGATTAAAAATAGGAAATGAGGGAGAAAAAACGGCCGATTTGCCAAAAGTTTCTGGATATTTCAAGGCAGCATAAAAGGAAATTAATCCACCCATAGAACTGCCGCCAATTGCCGTTTGGTCGGGTTCAGTAAATGTCCTGTAAGTGTTATCTACAAAGGGCTTCAACGTGTTTTTAATAAAACTGATATAGGCTTCTCCATCGCCACCTCCGTATTGCGAATCGAACCAAGGTGAATACTCATTTATTCGTTGCGAACCCTCGTTTTCTATTCCTATTACTATGGCCACTTTTTTTCCTTGATTATGCATCGCATCCAAGGTTTCGTCTACTTTCCATTCACCAGAAAATGAGATGGCATCATCAAATAAGTTTTGACCGTCATGCATATATATTACAGGATATTTTTTTGTAGAATTGGTATAATCTGGTGGCAGATAAACCCATATTTTACGCGACCTTTTTAATTGAGGCATCCAAAAATTACTTTGTAAAACACTTACGTTAGGCGAAGCTGTGCTCCATGAACCTGACCCCAAATCTTCCCATCCTTTTACAGTTATAAAAATGGTATCTCCCTTACTGGGTGTACTTTTTCGGTTGGAAATATATTGCCCCCTCTCGTTCCCTTCAACAGTTGCCCATGAACCCCTAGTTATTTTATATTCCAATGGATTGGGGAATGAATTTAAACGTAATAAATAGGTTGAATTGGCTTGTTTAGTGAATTTGAAACTGTCGTTTCCTGGATTCCAGTTATTTACGTTTCCTGCTAAATATATAGGATCATTGGAAAGTGTATTTGAAGAAACTGAAGTGATTTTAACTGTGATTTGAGAAAAAAGCATCCCAGAAAAAAGAAAAAAAGAAAAAGACAAAATCGCTCTCATTTTATAATAATATTTAAGCAAATATATTTGGTTTGCACTAAATGTGGTCTTTTAATACAATTAAACTTCCCTAAATTCAAATTCGCCCGTTTCCGGAAATTTTTAGGGTAATCTTACCAAAAAATGATGTATTACAGAAATTATAGTACTGAAACTGCGCCCAAGCCGTTTCTTTCTGTATATTGCACATGATTTTTGCCTTAATAGCACAATGCCACTTTATAAACTCCTTTTAGTCGTATATTTATTTTTAAAAGTGCACACATTGTTTGGTCAAAACTTGAATACCTTTGGCTTGAGCAATAGTTCAGGTATTTATGCTGTTTTGGTTAATCCTGCTTTGGGCATCGAATCCATAAATTGTTTAAGTATAAATGCAATAGGCGCTGGTATAAATTCGGAAAGCAATAACCTTAGACTTCTTTTTAATGACCCCTTGGTTCAAAATTTAACCCTTAAGTTTTATCGGGATGGGTATAATCTAATTGAAATACCTTATGCAGAATACACAGGTAAAAAAAATTCCAGAATTTTTGTGCAAGGTCAGGCTCTACTTCCATCTATTCTTTGGAACATAAATCCTAATATTTCCGTTTTTGCATATGTACGAGAAAGGGCCTATGGCTCTGCATATACTGGAAGCGACATGTCAAGATTATATTTGCATGATAAAATAGATCAAAAAGATTCCAAACGCAACTTCACGCTAGATAGAAGAGATCTACAGTACAATGAAATGGCTTTGGGTTCGTCTCTTGTTTTGCATAACAAAAGGGAAATGTTTTTAGCATTTGGATACACAGTAAAAAAATTGAGTGCTAGAAAAATTAACTTCCAAAAATCTAACGAGATATCCTACGTTGAAAACGACAATACCGTAACCGTGAATATGGATTATCAGGTAGTGAGCACTAATTCTAAAGTTTTGACAAAAGATATGATAGCTCATTTGTTATTACAAAATGCTCCCGGTAGAGGTTATGGCTTTGATTTTGGGTTTGTTTTTGAACTAAGACCTTATCATTTGAGAAATACTTATTCGGTAAACAATCCAAAAGGAAAGAACAAAAGTCTCCAACAAAGGGAAAAAACAAAATACCTGTTTAAGGCACACTTAGGAATAAATGATATCGGAAGAATCAACTTCAAAGGCGATAACGTCATTTTTGATCGACACTATGAAAGCCAAGCAAGAATTAAAATTGACAGTTTAATTGGCACTCAAGATGCAATAAAGTTTTTTAACAATCCATCTCCTACTACACTGTCAACTATAACAAGTGAAACCAATGAATTAGACGTTTTTACTTCGGCATCGTTAAATATAGGATGTGATTTTCGATTGGCCGATAGGATATTCGTGCACACATTGCTAACGAAAGGATTTCAGAATTCCAATTCCCGTTATACACCTATTGTGCCATTCAGTATATCAGGCTTATTCAGAAAAGAATGGAATAAATTTATGCTTGGTATACCCTATCGAATTGTTCCTATTTCCCAAACCTATTCTTTCGGCTTTCTTGCAAAAGCAGGGCCACTATTTTTTGGAACCGACAATCTATCCTCTCTTTTTCTAAGCCGGGTTAAAAATTTTTCTGCATATGGCGGTATAGTCTTTAACATCCGATGCCACAAATCAGCCCACATAACGGAGTGCCCTCCTTTTTAATCAATCTGTTCGCTCGAACACATTATAACTTGAGTGCCAACATAATTCCATCTCTTATGGGAACTAAGATGTTTTCTACCCTAGTATCTTGCATCACCTTTTTGTTGTAAGCGTCCAAAGCAATAGTTTCCTTGTCTTTTTGTAATGCTTTTTCGTCCAACACTTTGCCACTCCATAAAACATTATCAGCGGCAATAATGCCACCGGATCTTACTTTATCTATAACCAAGTCAAAATACAGAGCATAATTCTCTTTGTCTGCATCAATAAAAACCAAATCAATGGCCTCTGTTATGCGGGGAATAACATCAACTGCCGGTTCAAAATAGGTTTTAATCTTTGTTTCATAACCCGACTCTTTAATATATTTTTTTACCATCGGCTCCAATTCTTCGTTTACATCGATGGTATGTAAAACTCCATTTTCTGCAAGCCCTTCTGCCAAACAAATGGCAGAATACCCCGTATAAGTGCCAATTTCTAAAATACATTTTGGTCGCAACATGTGGCTTATAAAACTTAAGAAACGTCCTTGCAAATGTCCGCTTAGCATTCTCGGCATCATTACCTTTGACCAAGTTTCCCTATTAAGGTTTTTGAGAACCTCCCGTTCTGCTGTGGTGTGCATTTCTGCATAATCACTAAGATTTTTATCTAGAAATTCCATTGGGTATGCTTTTAATTATTTTGTTCCTTGTTCTTCAAAAAGTAGCTGACTTAAATTTTTCTCTTCAAAAAGTTCATTAGCTATGGCACACAATTCGGAAGATTCAATAGCCTCAACCTGATGAAAAACATGTTGCATGGTTTCAATTTTTCTGCCATCCAAAAGCATTTTAGACTCAGTTAATGAAACCGAAATTCTGTTTTCTTCAGAAAGTAGCAATTGCCCTTTAAACTGGTTTTTATATCGATTTAAAGACAAACTGCTTAATCGGTTATCTTTTAATGATTTAAGCTCATTTATAATGAGTTGTCTGGTTTTATCCAAATACTTTTTATCCGTTCCAACGTAAAAGTGAAACAGGCCAATATCGGGCAAACTTTGGTAAGAAGCTTCCACATCATAGGCAAAGGCATATTTTTCCCTGATTAATAAATTCAATTTAGAATTTAGAGTTGGGCCTCCTAAAATATTAAACAACAATGAAGCACTAAGTCTTCTGTTATCATGGTTGTTATAGGCAAGCCCACCTATCATTAAGTAAGATTGAACATGTTTGGTTTGGATGGTTTTATTGAACGGCATATAGGTGTTTAATTCTAATTCTTTGCGCTGATAGCTAGTATTTGCTTGCTGAGAGACGTATTTGTTTGATAATTTCTGTAAAGTTCTAATACAATCGAGAGCCTTGATATTTCCATTGTAAAAAAAAACCATTTTTTGCGGAATGTACTTAGGCTTATAGAAACGAATTACCTTCTCTTGATTAAAGGTGTTTAAGGTTTCATGCGAACCTAAAATATTGTAGCCCAAGGAATTGTATGGAAAAGCATACTCTTGAAACAAATCAATGATGTTCTCTTCAGGAGAATCTTGATACATGTCAATCTCTTCTTGAATTACTTTTACCTCCTTTATAATTTCTACTTCCGGAAACGAAGGTTTAAACACCATATCAAACAACAAATCCGCTGCTTTTTTAAAATAATCTTTGTTTACAGATGCGTAAAGGGCCGTTTTATCTTTAGTGGTATAAGCATTCATCTCACCGCCAACATATTCTAAGCAATTGAGCACTTGCAGCCCTTTTCGCTTTTCTGTCCCTTTAAAAAACATATGTTCAATAAAATGAGCCATCCCCATTTCATCTGCTTGTTCATCCCTTGAGCCAACGTCTATCAAAAAGCCACAGTGTGTAACCTGTGAAGGATGAGGAAAATGCAGCACCCGTATTCCGCAATCCAGGTCAACAATATTATATGTTTGCTCGGCTAAAGGCGTTGATATATTTTTCTGTTTTGGCCTCATGTTAAGTTTATAAACTCCACGTTTGTATCTGTGGTATCAATTTATTGAATTCGGAAACCATTTCAACAAGAATCTGCGCTGCAGGTTTTATCTCATCTATGCTTGCGGCAATTTGGCCAATTTCTAACTCTCCCTCATCCAAATCGCCTTCAAACATGCCCCTTTTTGCGCGCGCCCTGCCTAAAAGTTGTGCTAAAGTTTCTTTATCCGCTCCTTTAGCCTCAGCTTCTGCTACACTTTCAAAGAATTTGTTTTTAAGCAGCCTCACCGGAGTAAGCGCTTTCAACGACAACTGAGTATCGCCATCACCGGCATCTACAATTGCCCTTTTAAAATTATCGTGGGCAGATGACTCAACGCTTGCGGCAAACGCGCTTCCTACCTGCACACCATCAGCTCCTAAAGCCATAGAAGCCATCATACTTTTGCCGCTTCCAATACCTCCTGCTGCGATTACAGGAATACTGACCGCCTCTTTAATCAATGGAATTAAACATAGAGTCGTTGTCTCTTCTCTCCCGTTATGACCGCCAGCTTCAAATCCTTCGGCAACAATAGCGTCAACTCCAGCTTCTTGAGCTTTCAATGCAAATTTTTTGTTAGACACCACATGAACTACCTTAATCCCCTTGTCCTTTAGCATGGATGTCCAGGTTTTTGGATTGCCTGCGGAGGTAAACACTATATTTACTCCTTCTGCTACAATAATATCCATGAGCTTGTCAATTTCAGGATACAACAAAGGAACATTTACGCCAAAAGGCTTTTTGCAATGATGTTTGCATTTGATAATATGTTCTCGCAAAACATCAGGATACATAGAACCGGAACCAATCAACCCCAAACCTCCTGCGTTGGAAACGGCAGCAGCCAATCGCCATCCGCTGCACCAAATCATACCCGCCTGAATTATAGGATATTGAATTTGAAACAAGCTTGTGATTTTGTTTTGCATTGCCACGAAAATAAACCAAAATGTGCAATTCCATGTTTTGGAAGACTGCAACAAGATTATTTGGTTGAAAATGCATGAGACTTCACCAAATATTGAATTAAGCCTTCTAAATGATTTTCATAGTTTAGTTTAACAGGTTTTGCGTTGTTCAACCAATCGGAAAGCTGAGGCAAAAAACCTTGATCAATTCTTTCAACCAAAGTGCATCCGGCTTGCGCTGCAGCCATTGCGTTACATTGCTGTTCGTATTGATTTTGCATTGGTATTACCATTACTTTTTTACCTAAAAATATGGCTTCAGTTGGTGCCTCAAAGCCCCCTCCGGTTATTAAACCTTTACAGGTTTCTAAACTTTCGGTATATGCTTCATTATCAACAGGAATTACACTTACATGTTTGTGCGAATAAGCGGTTTTACTGTGCTTGGTGAATATATGCCAGTTTATGGTATCAATTTTTTCGAAAAACGACAACAAATATTTGTCATCATAGGCAGGTAAATAAACCGTGATGTGGTTCTTTTCTTCGGGTCTGGCAAAGCGAACCCTACTGCGAATAACGGGTGTATAGATAAAATCATCATAGGGTTCAAAATGAAATCCAATTTTATGTTTTACAGGAGCATAGTATTTGAAAACCCATTCGGCAAAGAGGTCTTTTTTTTTGGGGCGTGGTGATTTTTTAGACAAAAAAGCTGCTTGATGACTCATGCCAAAACTCTGCTTGTTCTTTAGCTTACATGCCCACGCACTAACTGGTTCAAAATCAATAATTACTAAGTCGTATTGTTTAACGGGCAAAAACAAAACGTCCCGAATCAGCCTAATCAATTTAACTTGTTTAAGCGTTGCCCAAAAATCTATTCCTCCTCGTTTTCCAAAAATGTAACTGAATCCATGAAACCGATACGTTATCGGATATGGCAGGGTAACCTCTGCTTGTGTTCCGCTAATTAAAATATCAACTTCGCCATGTTGTTTCAGGTAAGGGATAACCTCTGAAGCCCTGCTAATATGACCGTTTCCCGTTCCCTGTATCGCGTATAATATCCTCATATATGTGTTGCATCTTGGGCAGCTTTCTATAATCATTTTCGTCCTCTTCTGCGCTGTCTTCAGGATCGTCAAGCTTAAGGTTTGATTCTAAATATTTGAAAATCTTCCATTCCTTATTGTTGTATTCCAAGGCGGTTAGGTTTTCAATCCAATCACCAGAATTGAGGTATAATACCTTACCTGTATCATTTGAATATTCCCGAATTACAGGTTGATGAATATGCCCACAAACCACAAAATCGTATTGGTTGTCAATTGCAAGTTCTATGGCTGTCTGTTCAAAATCATCAATAAACTTAACGGCTTGTTTCACACTGTTCTTTATTTTTTTACTTAAAGATAATTTTCCTTTGTTGAGCACTTTTTCTGAGAACCAATTTACCATTCCGTTTATGACAATAAGTAAATCATATCCCCATCCACCAAGTTTTGCCAACCATTTTGAGTGCTTCATGGTAACATCAAATACATCCCCATGAAAAAACCACATCTTTTTACCTTCAACCTCCAAAACCAATTTATTCAGTAGATGAAAATTATTGATTTGAAAATCTGTGAAACGCCTTAACATTTCATCATGGTTTCCAGTAAGGTAATAGATGGTGCTGCCTTTAGCTATCATTTTGGTGATTCGTTGCACAATTTTCATGTGTGCATCCGGCCAATATCGTTTTTTGAATTGCCAAATATCAATTATATCGCCATTCAAAATAAGAACTTTCGGGTCTATGCTTTTTAAGTATCGGTTTAATTCTTTGGCATGGCAACCATAGGTACCCAAGTGAATATCTGACAACACTACGATATCAAGTTTTCTTTTTGCCATAAAAAACAAAGGTTTAACTGCAATATTATCAAATTGTTAACACTTCTGATTATTTTGTTTCAGAAAAATCAGAATCTGCGGTACGTAGCCCATAAAAACTTCATTTGTCTTATGTTTGTTGGACTTTGCAACATTCAGCCAAATTTATACCTGTGGGTAAATTATTTCTTGTGGCAACACCCATCGGAAATTTAAAAGACATTACGCTGCGCGCTTTAGAAACCTTAAAGCAAGTAGATTTTGTATTAGCAGAGGATACAAGAAAAACCGGACAATTGCTGAAGCACTATGAAATAGAAGCAAAGTTTATTCCGTTTCATCAGCATAATGAACACAATATTCTTGAAGCCATCATAACAAGATTGAAGGAAGGTCAGCAGTTGGCTTTGGTTAGTGACGCAGGAATGCCAGGAATATCCGATCCCGGATTCTTATTAGTTCGGGCCTGCATTCAGCATAAAATAGAGCTTGAATGTTTAGCCGGGGCCAATGCATTTTTACCTGCCTTATTGCTATCTGGTTTCCCAACTGACCGTTTTTGTTTTGAAGGTTTTTTGCCCCACAAGAAAGGGCGTCAAAGCCGGTTACGTGCACTTGAACATGAAGAACGTAGTATGATTTTTTATGAATCACCTCACCGATTAAAGAAGCTTTTGGTAGAACTGAAAGAAACATTTGGTCAAGACAGGGCCATTTCTGTATCACGTGAAATCAGTAAATTGTTTGAAGAAAGTATAAGGGGCGACATTGCTTCTTTGATTGAGCATTTTAGTAAAACCGAACCTAAAGGAGAATTTGTTGTGGTGGTGAAAGGTTCTGAAGCTTAGGTAGAACGTATTAGCTCAGAAAAATTTCAAGAAAATTTGCTCCCACTTTTTTGTGCACAATTCTTAAAGTCAAATTAGCCGCGCTTCTAGGTCTATAAAGCTGTTTGTTTTTGTTAACTTTGCCAACAATCCGAAGCTTTAGCGATTTTTTTTGAATCACCTGAAAACAAGGATACAAGATTCAATTCTAATGAAAACAAAAGTATTTTTAGCATGTATCACATTAACTCTGCTGCATAATGAATTAAAATCGCAATCAGCATTGGTGCCAGTTAATAGTGATTATCAGCATCTAATTCGCAGGTTAGAAATTCGTTCTGGCGCGTTTAGTCCTTATTTTCACAGTGGCGTACAACCTATTTCACGTCAGGCTTTAGGCTATTATATCGATAGTTTTGATGTTAGTGCATATGCTTTAAGTGGTCGAGATTATGCCAATCTTGAATACCTTCAACATGATAATCCGGATTGGACCGTTGCTGGAATGGCTAAAACACGTAAGCCCATTCTTAAATACTTTTATAAGAACGATGCCGCAATGGTTTCTTATCAGGATAATGATTTTGAAATATTCGCCAATCCTATTTGGGGTGTCAGTGCTGCAAAAGAAACTTTCAAAGATCCAGTTTTAGCTAATAATAGAATACTTGGTTCAAACAACAGAGGTTTCGAACTTCGGGGAAGCATCTGCAAAAAGATTGGTTTTTATTCATACACCACTGAACACATACAAATTGCACCTATTCATGTAAGACAATATGTTAGCCAAAATCAATTTTTTCCGGCAGCATCCTTAACCAAACAATTGAAACCCGGACAATACAGTTTTTTTCAAACTAGAGGCTATTTAACTTTTTCGCCAGTTAAACCCGTTATGCTTCAATTTGGACAAGACCGAAATTTTATTGGAGATGGTTACCGCTCTATGTTCCTAAGCGATTTTGGAAAAGATTACCTTTTCTTAAAAATGAATACCAAAGTGTGGCGTATCAACTATATGAATCTTTTTGCTCAAGGAATTGATTATAAGCGTAGAAATGACTCTATTCTGTCTGACAAAAAATATATTGCCATGCATCATTTGAGCATTAATGTAACCAGAAATTTGAACGTTGGCTTGAGTGAATTTATTCTCTTCGACAGGCGGGACAGTTTAGGGCGCGACATGGGTTTTGATCCGAATTACCTTAATCCCGTTGTTTTCTATAGGGCTATTGAGCATGGATTGAACAGTTCTGATAACGCTATCATTGCTGGAAATTTCAAATGGAATTTCATGAAACATTTCTCATTATATGGACAATTGTTGCTAGATGAGTTAAAGGTTAAAGAATATACCAACAATCGGGGTTGGTGGGGCAACAAAAATGCTTTTCAGGTAGGATTGCACTATATTGATGCTTTTGGCATCAACCACTTGGATTTGCAATATGAGTTTAATCGGGTTACACCTTATACTTTTTCTCACTTCAAAAGAAGTCAAAACCATATTCACATGAACCAGCCAATGGCTCACCCTTTAGGAGCAAATTTTAACGAAAATGTTATGATTGTTCGCTTTCAACCAACCAAAAAATTGTTTATCACTTCAACGGCTATATTTGCAATAAAAGGTTTGGACAGCGATACTGCTGTTTGGGGAGGAGACATAATACACAATTCCTATCTTAAAGCAGAACGCGAATATGGCAATTTCACTACTCAAGGCGTAAAACAAATATTGAGTATAGTCGATTTTAACGCATCCTACATGTTATTCCACAATATTTTTCTAGAAGCAAACGTGCAATACCGGTACTCAAACATTGAAGAAGCTTACAAAAACAAAACTGTCTACCTACAGAATCATGCGGAGAACTGGTGGTTCTATATAGGACTGCGCCTAAATATCCCAAGGAACACGCAATTCTTTTAAAACCTTACTTTTCTAGAGAATGAAGTTTCTATTTCCGCAGTTTTTATGGGCTTTAAGCCTTATCTCAATTCCAATTATCATTCACTTGTTCAATTTCAGGCGATATAAAAAGGTCGTGTTTTCTAACATTGAAATGCTCCAAACAGCTGCGATTGAGGAACAAGGAAAAAGAAACCTCAGAAAATTACTCGTTCTGCTTAGCCGAATTTTCGCCTTATCTTTTTTAGTGCTAGCTTTCGCAAAACCCTATTTTCCGGGTAAAAACGAACGCCTTGCTAAAGAAGGAAACGTTATTTGTATCTATGTAGATAACTCGTTCAGCATGAAAAACTCAGGAAATGAAGGAGAAATACTAAATGCTTCTAAAAACAAAGCAACAACGCTTATCAAGAATTATAATGAAACGGATGTTTTTTTTGTGATAAATAATGATTTTGAAGATAAGAGCCAAAGAGAGCTCAACAAAGAAGCTGCTTTACAAGCAGTTGACAATGTAACCGTATCAGCGGTTTCTCGAGATTTAGAATCTGTTTATAATCGTATCAGCGAAAACTTTGAACGAAGAGAATATGACCAAAAAAACAAACTTGCTTTTTGGCTGTCGGATTTTCAACAACAAAAAAATGCAGTTAACATCAACCCTACAGATTCCAGTATTCAATGGTATTTATTGCCTCAATCAAGTAATGAGCCCGCTAATATAAGCATTGACACGGCCTATTTTGCATCGCCTTACGTGCAATCCGGTAAAACAGCAACATTAAAAGTTACCATAAGCAATCATGGCGTTGAGGATATTGAGAACGTCAGCTTATACCTTAACTTGAATGAATCACAAAAAGGATTGACCAATGCAAACATAAAAGCAGGAAGTCAAACTTCAGTCGAGTTAAATTTCACACCAGATGATAATATATGGCAATGCGGTTCTTTAAAAATTTCTGATAATCCAATAACATTCGATGATGAACTCTTTTTGGCTTTTCCTTTAGTTACCCAACTTAACATTTGCGAAATAAGTAGCCAAAGTCAAACTTTTATCCAAAAGGTTTTTGAAGGTGATGATTTTTTTGTCTATTCCAGAATGAATCCAAATCAGATTGACTATTCGTTATTAAAACAAGCTGATTTAGTGGTAATAAATGAACTAAATGATGCCAGTCAAGGTCTTATAACTATCCTGCAAGATTATCTGGCCAATGGAGGTTCTTTAATGCTCTTTCCTTTTGG
>Ga0247831_1006456_pt1 | contig 13846 bp, 10 predicted proteins | sample LaCruzMarch2015__9_FD_192406 | JGI IMG/M metagenome (GOLD analysis project Ga0247831, IMG submission 192406) | Freshwater microbial communities from meromictic Lake La Cruz, Castile-La Mancha, Spain - LaCruzMarch2015_1m | ecosystem: Environmental > Aquatic > Freshwater > Lake | place: Spain...
CGAGCGAGACTTCGGTTGCCGCCTGCCGCAGCTCAGCCGCGAGGACAAGCAACGCGCCATCCGCATCCTCGACGAGCGGGGGGCGTTCACCCTGCGCAGGGCCGTCGAGGACGTCGCCGACGCGATGGGCGTCAGCCGCATCACCGTGTACAACTACCTGAACGCCCTGCACCGCCAGCCGTGACCCAACCCGTGAACCAGACCGTGAACCAGCCCGTGAACGAGTACGACATCATCGGCTTCGACGCCGACGACACCCTGTGGCAGAGCGAGGACGGTTTCCGCGCCAACGAGCTGCGCTTCGTCGAGCTGATCGCGCCGCACACAGCCGAGGGCATCGACGTCGCCGCGGCGCTCACCGCCACCGAGCGGAAGAACCTCAGCACGTTCGGGTACGGCGTGAAGTCGTTTGCGATCTCGATGGTCGAGGCGGCGCTCACCATCACCGGCGGGACGGTGCCCACCAGTGTCATCGGCGAACTGATCGACATGGCGCGTGGTCAGCTCGAAGAGCAGGTGAAGCTCCTGCCGCACGTGCCCGAGGTGCTCGCCCGTGTGGGTGCCCGCTACAAGCTGGTCCTCATCACCAAAGGTGACCTGGTCCACCAGACGCACAAGATCACCACCAGCGGACTGGCCCACCACTTCGACCATCTCGAGATCGTGCTCGAGAAGGACCCCGACACCTACGCCGGTCTGCTGCGCCGGTTCGGTGTGGCACCCGAACGCTTCCTCATGGTGGGCAACAGCGTCCGCAGCGACATTCTCCCCGTGATGGCCCTCGGCGGTCATGCGGTGCACGTGCCGTACCACCTGTTGTGGGACCTCGAGCACGTCGAACACGACGCGCTGTTCACCGAGCTCGCGTCGCTGGCCGACCTGCCGCCGCTCCTCGGCTGCTAGCCGCAGCCCTCAGAGGCGGCGCAGCGAGACTTCGGTGACCCGGTGGTCGAGGCCCTTGCGCAGCAGCAGGCTCGCCCGGGTGCGGGTCGGCTCGATGTTCTCCCTGAGGTTCTTGCCGTTGATGTCGCGCCAGATCGCACGAGCCGTGGCGGTGGCCTCCTCGGTGGTGAGGTGGGCGTAGTTGGTGAAGAAGCTGGCGGGGTCCTGGAACACGGTCTCGCACAGCTTCAGGAAGCGCTGCACGTACCACTCCTCGATGTCGCCCTCGGCGGCGTCGATGTAGATGCTGAAGTCGAAGTAGTCGCTGACGAACTCGTTGTAGTCGCCCACCTGCAACACGTTGAGACCCTCGAGGATGACGATGTCGGGCTGCTGCACCACGACCTCGTCGCCGGGCACGATGTCGTAGACGACGTGGCTGTAGACCGGCGCCGTGGCGCTGGGTGCGCCGCTCTTCAGTTCGCGCAGGAACTCGATGAGCCGACGCGTGTCGTAGCTCTCGGGGAACCCCTTGCGGTTCATGATGCCGCGGTCGGTGAGCACGGCGTTCGGGTACAGGAAGCCGTCGGTGGTGACGAGGTCGACCTTGGGGTGGTCGGGCCATCGTGCGAGCAGCGCTTGGAGGATGCGGGCGAAGGTGCTCTTCCCGACGGCCACGCTGCCGGCGACGCCGATGACGTACGGCACCTTCGGGGCGAGGGTGCCCAGGAACGCGGCCGACACCTTGTGCAAGTTCTGCGTTGCGGCGACGTACAGGTTCAGCAGTCGCGTGAGCGGCAGGTACACGGCGGCGACCTCGTCGAGGTCGATCCGGTCGTTGATGCCGCGCAGGTCCTGCAGGTCGTGTTCGCGCAGCGTGAGTGGCGTCGCTGCCCGGAGTTGGGCCCACTCGTCACGGTCGAACGTGAGGTACCGGTCGGCGGCTTCGGTCACAGGCCGGAACCCTACGCTGGGCGGATGCCCGCGCCCCAAGTCCCCGTGCCGGTGTCTCGGCGCAAGCAGTTGGGAGCGTGGTACACGCCCGAGGCGCTGGTCGAGCACGTCGTCGCCGTGACGTTGCCGCACACGTGGCCGGAACGCCGTGGTCGGCGTCCGCTCGTGGTGGTCGACCCGGCCTGTGGCGATGGTCGTTTCCTGGTGGCGGCCCGGCGCGTGCTGGGCGCGCGGGCGCGTCTGATCGGTGTCGACATCGACCCCGATGCCGTCGCGTCGGCCCGCGCCGCGGTGCCCGGTGCCGAGATCATCGAGGCCGATGCACTGGCGTTCGACTGGTCGGGCATCGAGGCCGACGTCGTGCTGGGTAACCCGCCGTTCCTCAGCCAGATGGCCACCGCCACCGTGCGCGCCGAGCCGTCGCGCTTCGGTGGCGGCCCGTACGCCGACGTCGCTGCCGACTTCCTCGCGCTCGCAGTGTCGATCGTGCGACCGGGGGGCCGGGTGGGGTTCGTGCTGCCGCAGTCGATCCTCACCACTCGCGACACGGCGCCCATCCGCGCGGGCGTGGCAGACCGGGCTGCGGTCGTGCACGCCTGGTGGTCGACGACGCGCGTCTTCAGCGCGCACGTGCACACGTGCGCGCTCGTGCTGCAGGCGGGCGCAGCGCAGGGCGAGGTGTCGCGCACGTTCGGAACAGCGTTCGTCGACCGGCCGTCCGTGACGCTCGAACGGTCGTGGGGTGCGTTGGTGCTCGACGGCGCCCATGCTCGGTCGGTGGTGCCGGTCGAGCTGGGTGGCCCGTGCCTCGGCGACATCGCCACCATCTCGGTCGACTTCCGCGACCAGTACTACGGCCTCGTCGGGGCCGTGGGGGACGATGTCGACGGGCCCCCACTCGTCACCAGCGGCCTCATCGACCCGGGTCGCTGCCTCTGGGGTGAGCGCCCCACCCGCTTCGCCAAGCAGCGGTACGACGCGCCCCGCGTCGACCTCTCGGTCCTCACCCCCAAGCTCCAGCGCTGGGCGGCGCATCGTCTGGTACCGAAGGTGCTCGTGGCGAACCAGGCTCGGGTGATCGAGTCGGTCATCGACGCGCCGGGCGTCTGGCTGCCGAGCGTGCCCGTCCTCACCTGCGTCGGCCCCGACCTCGACCGCATCCATGCCGTGCTCTCGTCGCCCACTGCCACCTCGTGGGTGCGACTGCACGCGGCCGGCAGCGGCCTGTCGCACGACAGCGTGCGTCTCACGCCCTCACTGCTCGCCAGTATCCCTCTCTGACGTCTGCGCCGGCGCAGGCTCGGCCGTGCGGTGTCGCTCGCCACGCTGCGTGGCCGTTGTCGACGTCTTGCCACGCAATCGAACGAAATCCCTACGGTTTGCCGACCGCAGTGCCGATACCTCGTGCGATGTCTACGCCCACACCCACTGCCACGATCGGTCCGGTCGAGGCCTTCTGGCGCTTCCGCCGCCGGACGGTCCCGGTGGCTGTGGCCGTGGGCGTTCTTGCCGCTGCCGCCGCGTTCATGGTGAGCGGCTCGACTGCGAACACGGCGATCTACCTCACCGATCCTCGCGGCTCGTCGATCTTCAGCACGGCCGGCACCCCGATGGCCGAGCTCGAGTCGTACACCAGGCAGCGTGCCGACTTCGCTGTCAGCGACGATGCCCTGGCCCTCGTGTCGTCCACCTTGGGTGGCAGGCCCGATGCCGATGCGCTGGTGAAGGTGATCACCGCCGTTCCTGGCAAGGGCACGAGCATTCGAATCGCGTGCAAGGACGACGACCCCGACGCTGCGATCGAGCTCTGCGCCGCCGTCACGACGGTGTACGGCGACCTCAGCGCCATCGACGTCACGCGCGATGCCGAGGCTGCGGTCGCGAGCCTCGAGGAGACCCGCGCTGCGCTCGTGGCGCAGCTCACCGGGGCCGGGTTGCCGCCCACCTCGACCGCCATCGCGGACCTCGACGTGCAGATCGCTCAGGTGAAGCTCAGGGCCGAGCTCTTCGGTGATGGTGTCGAGTTCATCGACCAGGCAGAGGTGACCCAGGCGTCGAAGGTGGTGGCGATGCTGCAGTACGGCATCGCCGGCCTCGCCTTTGCGTTGCTCGTCACCGGTGCGCTCGCCTGGCTCGCTGCGCTGCGGCGTCCGATGGTGACCGATCCCGAAGCTGCAGCCGCGCGCCTCGGTTCGCCGCTGCTCGGCCAGCTCACCTCTGACGGCACGGGCACCTCCACCGAGGTGCTGGCGACCAACCTCGCCAGCGTCGGCACCGGGGGTGTGATGGTCGTGACGTCGGCCGACGAGCGGTGGGGCGGCAGCGAGATCGTGCTCGGCATGGCCGAGGCGTGGACGCGTGAGGGTCGCGGCGTGCTGCTGGTCGACGGCAATCTGCGGCGACCAAAGCTGTCGTCGCGTTTCGGGTCGGGACTCGCCACGGTGGGCTTCACCGATCTCGTGGGTGGTCTCGCCTCACACGACGTCGCGGTGCGGCGGATCCCGCTCGTGAACGGGCCGCCGATGCTCTTCCTGCCGTGCGGGCAGGCGGTCGATCATGCGTCGAGCCTGTTGCGCTCGGCGTCGGCCGAAGCGGTGATGGCCGGTCTGCGCAACCAGTACGAGGTGGTCCTCATCGATGCCTCGCCGATGATGGACCGCGCCGAGGGAGCCGCTCTGGCCAGCATCGCCGATGGGATCGTGCTCGTGCTGCCGCCGCAGTCGCCGGCCAAGACGCTCGATGCGCTCCGGCGCCGACTCGATGTGCTCGGTGTGTCGCTCGTCGGTGTGGTGGTCGACGGAACAGAACGCTGAGATGATCGACACCGCATGGCGGGCGCGGCCGAGGGCCGATGTGATCACCACGTGGCGGCCGCGGCTCGTGCAGCGGACTTCGCTCACGTGGATGCTGCCGTTGATCCTGATCGTGGCCTCGCAGTACAAGTTCCGTCGGCGCGACCCGATGGACACCACGGGCGGCAGCGTCGACCTGTTCATCTTGCTCGAGCTGGCGATCTACATGCTGGTGGCCGCGTACCTGGTGGTGCGGATCAGGCCGACGATGCGTCGCGACCCGATCATGGTGTGGATCGTCGGGTACTGCCTGACGGTCATCGTGAGCGTGCTGTACGCCCCCACCTTCCTCCTGGCGATGGTGCGCGGGATCGAGTTGGCGGTGGTGCTGCTGGTCGTCTTGCAGTTCGACGCGGACGGTGACGTGGCGATGGTGCGCCGGTTCCTCCACGGCCTGATCGTGGTGACCATGGCGTCGATCGCGATCGGGTTGGCGTTCGTTGCGCCGCAGCCGCTGTCGCAGGAGGGCCGCTTTACATGGCTCTACGTCCACAGCGGTGTGGCGGGCGAGCAGATGAGCATCGTCGGGGTCGTGCTGTTCGGGATGTGGCTCACGCACAGAGCGGCGCGCCTCCCGTGGCCACGCTGGGTGTACGGCGTGTTGCTGGTGATCGTGGTGTTCGCGCTGGTGGCGAACAAGACACGGGGTGCGGTCGCAGGTGGCCTGGCCGGCGTGGTCGTGATGGCGTTCCTGTGGGCTCGTGCACGCGGCAAGCGCGACCTGGTCGTCGCCGGCCTGCTGGCGGGCGGTGTGATCGTGATGACGATGGGTGGCGTGCTGGTGCGTTACGCGATGCGAGACGGTGACACGGCGAACCTGGCGACGTTGAACAACCGCACCCAGTTGTGGTCGATCTCGTGGGACATCGTCAGCCGCAGGCCGCTGCACGGTGCGGGGTTCACGGCGACACGAACCGTGTTCCTCGACGAGACCGGGCTCGGTGGCGCCCACAACGCCTACTTCAACGTCCTGGTCGACACGGGCCTCGTGGGCATGTTCTGGTGGGTCGGTCTGTTCGCGCTGGTGATCGCCCGGATCCACCGCCTTCGCCGGAGGGCGAAGCTGCACGCCGCTGCCTCGCCGCTGACGTTCGACCTGATCACCCTCAGCGGCGTCATCGTCTGTCTGCTCGTCAACGGGCTGGTGTCGCAGGACCTCGGGGCCGGCCTGGGTGCCCCTGCGATGGTGTTGTTCCTGTCGGGCGTGTGGGTGCTCGTGTGCGGGGACGCGATGGACGGCGTCGAAGCCCTTGCCGCGGCGGAGGACCCGGAGTGATCCGGCTGAAGCCTCAGCAGATCGATATGGCCGGTGCGGTGGCCGCCCCGTTTTCTCAGGCGATCGGCAGCGTGCTCCTGCAGATCCTGGTGGCGCGCATCCTCGGCACGGCCGGGCTCGCCACCTTTTCGGTGATGTACGCCCTGATCGTGGTGGCGACCGCCATCGCGACGGGGTACGTCGGCGACTCGTTGACCGTGCTCGATCGAGCCGACCCGCGTGTGCGGGCTGGGTTGCAGCGGTCGCTGGCGGTGATCGTCGTCGTGGTCGGTGTCGTCGGTGCGCTCATCGTCGGCGCGTGGGGCCCCGGAGGTGCCGCGCAGGCGTTGGTGTTCGGCATCGCCACGGTCGCCTTCGTCATCGAGGAGATCCTGCGCCGGGTCCTGATGGCGTCGCTGCGGTTCTGGTCGATCGTCGTGGTCGACACGATGAGCATGGTCGGCTCGCTCGGGCTGATCCTGCTGCTGCACCTGCTGGATGCCCGCATCACGCTCGGCTGGTTCCTGTGGGCCATCGTGGTGGGCCAGGTGCTGGCGAGCGTGGCGGCGGTCGTCGTGCTGCCGGCGTCGGAGCGGTGGTGGGCACCGCCGTTGCCGGGGTCGTGGCGCGAGGTGTGGGGGTACGGGCGTTGGGTGGCGCTGCAGAAGTCGGTGCGTCCGGTCATGCTGGTGGCGGTGCGCGTGGTGGCGGTGGCGTTCGTGGGGCGCAGCGTGTACGGCGAGATCGAGGCGGCCCGCGTGTTCGTGGCCCCGGCGATCCTCGCCGTGGGCGGGGTCGGGAGCTACTTGTTCGCCAGGAGTGCACGAGATCTGCACCTGACGCGTGATGTCGCGCTCAGGCGGGCCGACTTCGGCGCCTTCTGGCTGGTGGTGATGACGATCGCCGTTGCAGGTCTGTGCGTGCTGCTCCTGCCGGTGTTCGGTGGGATCATCGAGAACGGTCGGTTCGAGATCGACATGGGTGCTGCACTCGGGTGGTCGGCGTACTCGGCGGCCGTTGCGGCGTCCACCCCGTACGGCATGCTCGCTGCGGTGCGGGCGCGGCTCTCGGTCACGCTGTTGGTCCGTCTGGGCGAGGCCGTCGTCGGCATCGTGGGTGTGGCGGTGACCCTGGCGTGGGGGTGGTCGGCCAGCACGATCCCGATGGTGATGGCGGTGGCTGCACTGGGTGCCGCCGTCGGGGTGCGGGTACAACTCGTGCGCGGGCGTGAGATCCTGAACGGGGCGCCTCGGCGACTCTCGACGACAGCGATGGAGCGATGACATGAACACCAGACCGACCCTGAGGCCGCCGAGGCCCGCCGCCCTCGGGCTGCTGTTCGTGGCCGGGGTGTCGCTGGCGGCGTGTTCCGGCGACGATGCCGCGACCCGTGCGACCGGAACACCCACGGTGGTGTCCCAGACCACTGCCGTCGACTCGTCGACGTCGATCGCCGCGCCGCCCACCACGCTGCCTCTGGGTGACCCGTCCACCGAGGTCACCGACCCGGTCGACGTGGGCGCCGCGCCGACGCCTGGCTCGGACATGTCGGCGTCGTCGCTCACCCCCGGCGGCACGGAGTCGACGGTGTCGGTGGCCGCGGTCGTACCGCTGCCGTCGGTACCGATCGACCAGACGGTCACGACGCCGGACGGTGTCGTGATCGACATCACGAGCGTGAAGCGCGTCGAGGTGGTCGGCAAGCTGGCGGGCGAGGTGTCGGGGCCCGGCTACGAGGTGGTGGTGGTGGTCACGAACCGCACCGCGTCGTCGCTCGACGTGGAGCCAACCGAGGTGAACGTCACCGTCGGCCCGGCCGCCGAGCCGATGTCGCGCGTGTTGTCGGCGTCGACGCCGATGTCGGGCTCGCTCGCCACAGGCAGGGAGTCGACGGGGAGCTTCGTGTTCTCCGCTCCGGCTGCGCCGTCGGCGATCGTGGTCAGCGTGAGCGTGGTGCCCGGCACGCCACCGGCGGTCTTCGCCGGCACCGTCTGACGGTGCACGTCCTGGCCGGGATCCCACCTCGGGTGCGTGCCTGCGCGCGCCATGTGCCGCTTGCTGGTCGGATGGGCCGAACGACCTATCGAGGCGGTCGGGTTCTTGACAGTTCCCAGAAGCAGCGGCCGATTCGGTTCGGCACAATGTGAACAGGCCCGAGATGCGTGTCGGAGGTGCAGCAGTGAACGGTTTGGAAGGTGGGCGCCGTCGGACGGTGCTCGACCCGCGTCTGCTCATGGCGGCACTGTTGGTCGTCATCGGTGTGGTCGCCGTGGTGGTCGACCGCCCGCAGGGCAACGCCGACATCGCTCCTCTCGACCCGACCGCCGTGGCGAACCCGCCCACGGTGACGGCCGACGCCCTGCCCACCGTGCAGATCGACGGTGTGGTCTGGTCGCAGGCGATCATCGGCAACACCGTCTACGCCGGCGGCAGGTTCGCAAAGGCGCGCCCGGCCGGTTCACCGCTCGGCTCGAACGAAGTCGCGCGCCCGAACCTGCTTGCGTACGACATCACCACCGGCAACCTCATCACCTCGTTCGCTCCCACGCTGAACGGCGAGGTCCGGGCGGTGGTCGCGTCAGCCGACGGCTCGACGTTGTTCGTCGGCGGCGTCTTCACGCTGGTCAACGGCGAGACCCGTTCGCGTGTCGCTGCGCTCGACGCCAAGACCGGCGCGCTGTTGCCGTTCGCCCCGCCGATCAGCAGCACTGTCACCTCGCTGGCGTTCAGCGGGAACCGGCTCTACGTCGGCGGTGACTTCGCCTCCGTGGGCAGCGTCGCTCGTGGGAAGATCGCAGCGTTCGATGTCACGACGGGCGCACTCCTCGCGTGGGCGCCGGAGGTGACGGGTGGTTCGGTCGCTGCCCTGGCGGTGTCGCGTACCGGTGACAAGGTCGTCCTGGGTGGGAACTTCACGGCGCTGAACGGCAGCTCGAACCCGGGTTTCGGGCTCGGTTCCGTCAACGCCGTCACGGGTGCGTCCGAGCCGTTCCTCGTGAACGGCTCGGTGCGCAACGCCGGCGACCGCGCGGCTGTCAACTCGCTCACGACCAACGGCGACAACGTGCTCGGCACCGCGTACTGGTTCGGCGGCACCGGCAACTTCGAGGGCGTGTTCTCGGCCCGTTGGTCCGACGGCCAGGTCACCTGGATGCAGGACTGCCACGGTGACTTCTATTCGGCATGGTCCGACTCGAAGGCCGTGTACACCACTGGGCACGCGCACTCGTGCGGCAACACCGGCGGCTTCCCGGAGTATTCGCCGCGGAGGTGGTACTACGCGCTCGCCTTCAGCGATGCGGCCACTGGGCGCGTGGCGCCCGACACCGTCGGCTACCCCAGCTTCGCTGGCCTCCCGTCGTCGTCGTTGCTCGTATGGAACCCGGTGTTCACGCCGGGCAAGATCGCCGGGCAGGCGGGGTGGCACGTCACGGGCAACAGCGACTACGTCGTCGTCGGCGGTGAGTTCCCGCAGGTGAACTTCGTCGGGCAGCAGGGCCTCGTCCGCTTCGCTCGTGCTCCGTTGGCGCCGGGCAAACAGCAGCCGCTGCTGTGGGGCACCGGGTGGGTCCCCCGCGCGGTCTCCACCGAGCCAGGCACCGTGCGGATCACGTGGCCGGCCAACTACGACCGTGACAACGCGACGCTCACCTACACGCTCTATCGCAACTGGAAGAAGATCTACACGACCCAGGAGACAGCGCCGTTCTGGCAGCTGCCCACCCTCGGCTTCACCGACCGGGGCCTGCCCCCGGGGTCCACGCAGAGCTACCGGGTGCTCGCCACCGACTCGTCGGGCAACGAGGTGCCCTCGGCCTTCGTCGAGGTGCAGGTCAGCTCCGCAGCGGCGCAGCCGTATCCGCTCGCCGTGCTCGAGGCCAAGCCGCTCGCCTACTGGCGCCTCGGTGCCACGCCGGGCACCGACCTCGCCGGGTACGACGACCTCACCGTCGCTGGCGGCACGGTGGCAGCCGGGGCTGTCGTCGGTGACGCCGACAAGGCCATCGCATTCAACGGGGCCACGACCAGCCGGGCCATCGGCAAGACGCGACGCGACTCGATCGACTCGTTCTCGGTGACGGCGTGGGTCAAGACCACCACCAACGGGGGCGGCCACATCATCGGCTTCGGGAACTCGGGCACCGCCCTGTCGACCATGGCCGACCGTCTGTTGTTCATGCGCAACGACGGCAAGGTCGCCTTCGCGGTGCGGCGCACCTCGCAGCTCTGCAACCCCAGTTGCGCCAGCGTGACCCAGGTGGCGGTCACGTCCGACAGGGCGCTCAACGACGGCCAGTGGCACCAGGTCACCGGAACGCTGGGCAACGGCGAGATGAAGCTCTACGTCGACGGCGTGCTCGCTGGCACGGTGCCCAACGTCGTCGGTGGCGCCCAGTACGCCGGGTTCTGGCGGGTGGGTGGCGACCAGCTGTCGGCGTACACGTCGAAGCCGACCAACAACAACTTCACCGGGTCGATCGACGAGGCCGCGGTGTTCCCGTACGCCGTCTCGCCCGAGACCGTCGCCCGGCTGTTCGTGGCCGGCAGCACCGGCACGCCGCCGAACCAGGCGCCGGTCGCCTCGTTCACGGCAGTCCCGACCGACCTGACGGTGGCGGTCGACGCGTCGGCGTCGTCCGATCCCGAGGGAGGCGCGCTGACCTACGAGTGGACCTTCAGCCCGGGCACGACCGCCTCCGGTCCGACCGCCCAGCACACCTACCCGGCCGCCGGCACCTACACGGTGTCGCTCACCGTCACCGATCCTGCCGGGGCCAGTAGCACCACCACGCGCACCGTCACGGTGGTGGCGCCCGTCGACCTGCCGCCGGTCGCCTCGTTCACGGCCACACCGGCCGACCTCGCCATCGCCCTCGACGCCTCGGCGTCGTCCGACCCCGAGGGCAAGGCGCTCACGTATTCCTGGAACCTCGGTGACGGGTCACCCGCGGCCACGGGCAGGACGCTGTCGTACACCTATGCGGCGGCCGGCACCTACACCGTCACCCTCACGGTCAGCGACCCTGCGGGCCAGACGGGCTCGGTCTCCCGTCAGGTCACGGTGTCGCAGCCGCCGCCCGGTCCGGTGCAGTTGGCCGCCGACGCCTTCGAACGTGCCGTGGCCGGTGGCCTCGGCTCCGCCGATGTCGGTGGCATCTGGCGTACGGCGCCGTCGTCGGCGTTCTCCGTTGCCGACGGTCAGTTCCGCGGCGTGCTCGGGGTGCCCGGGGCGCGCGTCGAGGCGTTCCTCGATGCGGTGTCGAGCACCGACACCGACGTGCGCCTGGCACTCGGCACCGACAAGGTGGCGGCCGGTGGCAGCCAGTTCCTCACCCTGGTCGGCCGCCAGGTCGGCACCGACAAGTACATGGGCCTGTATCGGGTCCTGCCGGGTGGGCAGGTGCAGCTCATCGTCAGCAAGGATGTCGCCGGGGTGTCCACGAACCTGGCCTGGGCCGACGCCCGTGGTCTCGTGGCCGGCGCCGGCGAGCTGGTGCAGGTGCGACTCCAGGTGACGGGCACGGCGCCCACCACGTTGCGGATGAAGGCGTGGAGGTCGACCGACCCCGAGCCCGCCGACTGGATGGTGACCTCCACCGACACCGCCGCTGCGCTGCAGGCTCCTGGCCGGGTGGGTGTGTTGGGGTACCTCTCGAACGCAGGCAGCAACGCTCCGGTCACGGTGCTCATCGACGATCTCCAGGTGTGGCAGGGCAAGTGAGCCGCCCGACGATGCGCCGGGTGGTGCTGGTGCACTCCTCCGACGAGATGTACGGCGCCGATCGCATCGTGCTGCAGATCACCGATGCACTGCGTGCCGAGCCCCGGCTCGAGCTCGAGGTGTGGCTCCCGACCGATGTGCAGCACGGTGCCACACCGCTGTGCGCCGAGTTGCAGGCACGTGGCGTGACCGTGCGGCACATGGCATTGCCGATGCTGCGCCGGTCGTTGCTCACCCCGTCGGGCCTCGTCACCATCGCTCGGCGCTACCGGGCGCTGCGGCAGAGCCTCGTGCACCACCGGGCCGACCTCGTCTACTGCACCACGTCGGCGTGCGCCCCGGTGGTCGCCGTGGCGAAGTCGGCTGGTGTTGCCTCGATCGTGCTGCACGCACAGGAGATCTGGTCGGGGCCCGAGCAGCGCCTGTTGCGGTGGATGGTTCGTGGCAGCAGCCTTCGCATCGCGATCTCGACTGCGGTCGATCGGTCGATGGGTCTCGACGATCCGCGGCCGGTCATCGTGCCCAACGCGGTGCCGGCGCCATCGGTCGTGGGCCCGCCGCTGTCACCCGTTGGTCGGCCCGATGGCCTGCGCTTCGTGGTGGCCAGCCGGTGGACCCCGCGTAAGGGCTACGCCACGTTGCTGCAGGCGTGGTCGCTTGCCGGGTGTCCCGGGCATCTCACCATCCTCGGTGGTCCGGCGCCGGCGGGCCGCTCGGTCGACGTGCCCCATCTCGTCAGCACGTTGGTGCCCGATGTCGACACGGTGACGGTGGTGGGCGAGGTGCCCGACATTGCTCCGTACATCGCCGAGTCCGACGTCGTGCTGCTGCCGTCCGACCTTCCCGAGGGCTTCGGCCTCGTGGTGGTCGAGGCGTTCGCGCAGGGCCGGCCCGCCATCGCAAGCCGCTCCGGCGGCACGGTCGACGTCATCACGCACGGTGTCGACGGCTGGTTGTTCACGCCCGGTGACCCGGTGTCGCTGGCGGCTGTGTTCTCGTCGCTCACGCCGGCAGCGGTGGCCGAGGCCGGTGCGCGCTCGTTGCGAGCGGCCGCCCGCCACACCCCCGACCGGTTCCAGCGCACCGTCCGGTCGCTGATCCTCGACGAGCTCGGCCTGGCGCAGCACGAGCTGCTCGATCAGGTCGAGGAGCTCAGCGAAGCGTTCTGATCTGGCCGAGCCACTTCGGGAGGCCGACCACCAGCAGGGCGGTCGTGCTGGCGAAGATGATGCCGTAGGCGACCACGAAGCTGGTGTGCCACCCGCCGAGGACGAACACGAGGCACAGCAACCCGTAGTCGGCCGGTGCGACCGCCAGCGAGTAGAGCACCGACGAGTTGTGCGCCCGTGGGGTTGCGTCGGCCTGTTGTGGGTAGAGGCGGCGCAGCAGGTCGTTCAGGATGATGACGAAGAAGGTCACCGAGGCGACCGCCTGGAAGCCCACGGGCAGCAGCAGCTGCACGATCGGCGCGTCCTCGAAGCGATACCAGTTCACCAGCACTGCGATGTGCAGTGCCGGCCCCTTGCAGGCGTCGACGACATGGTCGAGCCACTCGCCTGCGGGGCTGCTCGACCCCTGCAGTCGGGCGAGTTGGCCGTCGGCGGCGTCGAGCGCGTAGCCGACGACGAGCAGGGTGGCGACCAGCAGCGCCACGAGCGGTGTCGAGCGCGTCAGCATCAGTACGGAAAGAGCGCTGAAGGTGCACGCCGCGCTGACGAGCGTGACGTGGTTGGGCGACATCCCGAGGGTGTTGGCAGCCGCGGCGAGCACGCGCCCGAGTGGCCGGTTCACCAGGCGCGAGTACGCGGGTGCACCCTTGTTCGACTTCTGCGCCTGGGCGAGGGAGCTCAGCGAGGACCGGAAGGTGGTCGGCACAGCCGCCTCGATCACCACAGGCCTGCCCGCCGTCCGTTGGCGACACCGCGCTGCGATCCACCGCTCGCCAGCCGCAGGGCGAGGTCCTCGTACTGTGTGGCGACGGTGTCCCAGTCGTAGAGCTCGGTGACGCGGGTCTGCAGGGTCAGGCCGAGCTGCCGCATGGCCTGTGGGTCGGCTTCGGCGCGCTCGACGCATTCGACGACCGACTTCTCGTCGTTGAAGTAGAGCGCCTCGTCGCCGATGACGTCGCGGTTGAAGCGCACGTCGTAGGCAGCGATCGCCGCGGCGGCGCCGGCCGATCGC
>Ga0247831_1006463_pt1 | contig 13835 bp, 8 predicted proteins | sample LaCruzMarch2015__9_FD_192406 | JGI IMG/M metagenome (GOLD analysis project Ga0247831, IMG submission 192406) | Freshwater microbial communities from meromictic Lake La Cruz, Castile-La Mancha, Spain - LaCruzMarch2015_1m | ecosystem: Environmental > Aquatic > Freshwater > Lake | place: Spain...
AAATGGTCAATGGCAATTTAAAGCCCATCAACCAGATTCGCAAGAAATGAACTATAGTGAGGCTTTAAAGCAATTGATTCGACATATTTTAGCTCTCGAAAAATAAATTAGAAATGAAATTTGTTAAATATGAAAAGTCGTGTATATTTGCACTCCCAATAACGCCATGGATCGGTAGTTCAGTTGGTTAGAATGCCGCCCTGTCACGGCGGAGGTCGCGGGTTCGAGTCCCGTCCGGTCCGCAAAACCTCAACAGAAATGTTGAGGTTTTTTTTATTTACTAATTTATTTTCGCCTTGGATTGTATTCATTCTTCAAAGCGAAGTCGATGGAGATTATTATAAAGGTGTCACAAAAATATCGAAAAAAGACTTCGTTAGCGCACAACAATTTAATTCAAATTTACCACAGCTAAAATGCCTTGAATACAAGTAAATAATCATTTGTTTTAACTTCTACTTTATGTATAAGTTAAAACAAAAAGAAATATAGATTAAGTAAAAAAATTTAATGTCTGAACTAAAAATCCAATAAATCTATGGTGAAAATTAATATAGAATTTGCAGGAATACCCGGCTGTGCATTGCTTCCATAAGCCAAACTTGGCGGTAAATACAATATGATTTTACCGGCTTTCCCTACCAATGGTATACCTTGTTGCCATCCAATGATTAAATTTGATAAAGGAAAAGAGATCCCATTATTTGAGTCAAATACCGACCCATTCGTCAATGAACCACTATAGTTTACTTTTACCGTGCTACAGGCATCGGGTTTAGATTCGCCACCAGGTGTTACAATAGTATAATAAAATCCTCTATTATCTTTAGTTGCACTAATGCTGTTAGCGGAAATATAGCTTTGTAATGCAGAGACTTCACTTTCAGGTGCAGTTGTAGAGGGTGCATCGCATGATGTTTTCTTTTTACAACTCCCAAAAAAAAGACCGGTAGTTAATACTAAAAACGCAATTTTAATCAATGTATTCATATGGGCAAAACTAATTATTTTAATCAATATAAAAAAAACTGAAACGACTAATTAAGCCGAATCTATTTTCACAAAATTTTATTTTTCAGATGAACTGCTTTGCAGTACTTTTAAAGTATTTTAAAATCTATACTTTGTTGTGATTATCTATTCTAATCTATTGAAAATTCAAAGCTCGCTTTCGAGATTAGTATTTTTATGCTGTTTAATTATTTCATTTACACAAGCAAGTGCCCAAACCAAAGAAGCATTGCGTTATGAAATAGATGCTAAACGTGGAGGTATGAGCTATACAAGCAAAGATGCATTGCCTAGAGGACGTGAGTTTAAACGCCTAGACAATACATATTACGTTGGGTGGATGTTTGAAGGAGCTTATAAATTTGACCATGCAGCGGATTTTATTGGATTTAAAGCTGCCGCAGAACAATTAGAAAAAGCATTGACATTATTGGATAAAGATTTCAGAAAGCAAATTCGAACTCGAACTTCAGATGTTTTCGAGTACTTGAAAGTCATGAAATATCAACGTGATTGGGATTATATCGCTTATGTTTTAGCTCAATGTTATAGCAACACAGATGAAGGAGATAAGCTTTGGAGTTTACTTCAAAAATGCAAAAAAGCAGATTTGCAATTGGAAGTCTATTCAGAAACTTTTAATTACATGGCATGGACTGTTCATCGAAATCGTTTCTATACAAACAATAAATATCCTTTTTTAAAAAACTCTATTGACGAAAATGAAGCTTATGCAAATAAATTGCTTGATAGTAGCGCACTTAAAATAAAACGAGATGCAACCTTGAACAAAACTATATTTTCGATCAGTTACGAAAACGAAAAAATGCCCGGTGTATGGCACTATAAATCTATTTTATATAGCTACCAACTCAATATTGAATCTGGAGGATATTACTATGAAAAACTTCGCACTACCCCATTTTTTCCAGACAATAATTATGCAACATTTTGCCTTATACAAGGAAAATTTAAAGAAGCCGAACAATACTACAAAAAAGCAAAAGAACAAGATGCTGGAGACAAACGAATGAAGGAATCATTCTATTATTCTTCAATATTAAATACATACGCAAACGAAAATAAAAAAGGAATAGAAGAACTCAAAAGTTTAATCAAAGCCAGTGGTTCCACACCAGGATTTGGATGGTACAATATAGCACTAGCGCGCAATTTGATTTATGATGGACAGTTGGACATTGCTAAAAGATACGCTTTAAAGGCAGAGCAATTTAAAGAAATTCACATAGGCACTACATTAGGCCAAAGCCATTATGATTTTAGTATTTCGCTGATGAATTTATTGATTAAAATGCGTGAAATAGAACAAGTCAAGTTTTTAAACAAAAATTGGTGGTTTACACCCGACGATTTGGCCACATTGAGCAAATTAACTATCGAGAAATACGGACTCCAATTTTTGATAATCAATCAGTTCGCCACAAACCCTGAAAGAGAGCGAGTTATTTATAAGCTCTTTTCAACGGAAAGCACAGTTTCATTTGATGAAATTTGGCAGCTAATGGATGGGTTTTCAGTTAATTACTTTCTAGATCGTTTTGAACAAGAAATAGCCAAGGATAAACGCTACCAAATCAAACGTTATTACAAGCTTTTCACAGCCAAATTGCTGATGAAGAAAAAACGCTACAAAGAAGCTAAGCAATACCTAGAAAGCGCAGTGAATGAAATGCAATTAGACCCACAATTTGAAAAACTATTTCAAGCAAGATGCCTTGAAGCTATGGCTATTTGTCAACAAGAATTAGGAGAGGAAAATAAAATACAATCAAACTTAGATGAGATTTATTCTATTTACCCACAATTAATCCCATTCTCTGGCTTGCAGATGAAAATGTTCATACAATCAAACGCATCAAAAAACGAGCACAAAGAATTAATTTCTCGCATCAAAAAATCAAATATTCATTGGACTGAACGTAAATCGGACTCACCATATATTGTAACGATAACTTTCTCACAAAAAAGTACATTTAAAATGGCTGATTGTTCAATTTCATTCAATGGAAAACCAATTGAATTGTTACATCATTCATTTACTTATAAAACAACTAATGAAGCTGCTAAATTAGTCTGCAATGCAATCTTCAATATCGGTAATGACGACAATATTAATGAGGTGAAAGATGAAAATAATGCAAACAAACCAAAAAAATAAGGGGCTATACAAATATAGCCCCTTATGTATAAAACCAAACCAACCAAACTATCCTAAATAAGATTTTAATGATTTGCTATATCGTGCCTTTTGAAGGCGTTTAATAGCACGTTCTTTTATTTGACGAATACGCTCTTTTGTCAAGTCATACTTTTGACCTATTTGTTCAATAGTAGGGCCATCTGTTCCATCAAGCCCAAAATATGCACTTACGATTTCAGATTCACGTGGACTTAACGATTTTAAAATACGTTTAATTTCTTCACGCAAACTGTCTTGGATTACACTATCATCAGTATCGTTAGAACCAGTTAATAAATCACCCATACTTACATCTTCGGCTTCATGCACTGGAGCATCCAATGAGGTATGTCGTGAGTTGGTAACAAAGATACTTGCGATTTCAGTTTCAGACATTTCTAGTATACCAGCTAATTCTTCTACAGATGGTTCACGCTCATTCTCTTGTTCAAATGCCATCATGGCTTTGTTTGCTTTATTGTATGTGCCAATTTTGTTTTGAGGCAACCTGACAAGACGTCCTTGTTCTGCCAAAGCCTGCAATATTGACTGACGAATCCACCAAACTGCGTAAGAGATAAATTTAAATCCTTTTGTTTCATCAAAACGTTGTGCTGCTTTGATTAATCCAAGATTACCTTCGTTGATTAAATCACTTAAGGTTAAACCTTGATGTTGATATTGTTTTGCAACAGAAACCACAAATCGCAGATTCGATTTTACCATTTTTTCTAATGCAAACTTTGCTTCTAATGTATTGCCACCGCGGATCTTCTGGGCTAGAACAGTTTCTTCTTCAGCATTAATCATTGGTATACGACTAATATCTTGTAAATATTTTTCAACTGCTTGACTGTCTCTATTTGTAATCTGTGTTGCTATTTTTAACTGTCTCATATTTTAAAATTTTATGTAGTTTATTTATTACTTCTATTATAACTATAACATAGCATCAAATAGTATTCCACATGGGTTTACTAAAAGTTAATTAAATCCTATAAACGAATAACGGTATTCTATAAACAATAGAAAGATACAGACAAATTAAAACTTGTCTGCAAGTTTCAACGCATCAAATCGTTGTGCTTGTTGAGCAGACATAGCTCCTTTTACATTATTGAGCTTTTGTTCTTTTACTTCTTTCATACGTATTTCCAAAAGGGTTTTATTACCTTCTGCTGCTTTTAATGTACGTAATGAGTTTTGTTCTATACCCATCAAAACAGTCGTGATACGGCTTAATTGTACCTCAGAAAGATTTAAATCTGATGACTTAAGTATACTGATTTCCTTCTTAATTGTTTCAGATGGTGTATTATTTTGAGCGAATACGCTAGTTCCAATAAATAGAATGGCAACGAAAGTTAGAATCTTTTTCATATTGATTATTTTATTTTTTTTGTAGTACTGTTATTTACTTAGACGCAAATTTAATTGATAATGTTTGTTATATAGTAGTTATTTTACTAACAAAATGTTTATTCATTAAAAATGCCCCTTTAATAGGGGCATTTAAATATGTCTATTGATTAATACTATTCTCCACCAACTCGACTTCCGGTTTTGATTTCTCCTGAAGCTGGTTCTCCATCATCTTCTACATCATTGTTGATGCGTAATTGATCTTGTCGACGTTGCTCACCAGATTTATCAATATACTCAGGTCGGTTTAAATCGTAAATAATTCTCATTTCAGGAATGTCACCAATAATTCTAAACTCAGTACGACGATTATATTGACGACCAGTTGGGTTATCTTCACCATTGACTGTATTTGGTTTGATTGGATTTTTCTTACCTTCACCACGTGCAATCATTCTACCACGATCAATCCCCTTAGTAGCCATGTAATTCATTACGGCTTGTGCTCTTTTTACAGACAATTCATTGTTATATTCATCATCTCCTTTACCATCAGTATAAGATCTTATTTCCACACTAACAGATGGATTATCTTGCATAAATTTAACTAATGAATCCAAGGAACCATACGAATCAGGTTGAAAATCTCCTTTGTCAAAGTTGTAGTATACATTTTGAACATGGAATTCAAAGTCATTTGTAATTTTGCGCATGTAAATTGTAACCATAGTAGTGTCATCTGGATCCATGACAGATTTACCTGAAGTGCTAACTGTAGTTCGACCAGAAATATACTCTGATTTATCTGCTGTTATTGTATAATTGTTTCCAAGTGGAGTGTAAAATAAAAATCCACCTTCTTTAGAGTAAAAAGTATCTTTCATAACACGTGTACTTTCATCAGCCATTTTAATAACAACTTGAGGAATTTGTTCATTTGTCACTTCATCAATTACTTGACCTTTCACGTAGAAATTTGGTTCTTTAATGACTCTCCAAATATCATCACAACAGGTTGGATTTTTTTGATACAAACTTCCTAAACGATTCGAAACTACATAAGCATTATCCTTAGCACCAGGATCTTGTACATAATACAAATCATCAGCAGATGAATTGATAGGGAAACCTAAATTAAGTAAATTAGAATAACGTGAAGGGCCACCGTCGGCAGAGAAGATATCGAAACCTCCTAAATTAGCCCAACCATTAGAAGCAAAATACAACTTACCACGACGTGTATCATAATAAGGAGTCACATCATCACCCCAAGAATTTACTTTTTTACCACAGTTCTGAGGACGACGATAAGTGCCACGGGCAGAATCATATACAGAATACCAGATGTCAAAACCACCAGCAGATTGTAATTTACGATCGGATGCAAAGAACAAAACTTCTTTTTTGCCTACCATCGCGCAATACGGATTTGTGTTTGAAGACTCAGAGTCATTGATATACTCATCCATTAATTTAGGAGCACTCCATGAACTTCTATTTTTACTTTTAATTTTATCATAACCAATTTCAGAAACCCAAATTTGACATTTGATTTTCATTGTATCGTTTTCTCCTTCTCGACATTTAGTAAAGTAGAATCTTGTACCCCCTGGGCTCCAAGAACCATTACCAATATGATATTTTGTATCATTGTACTTGCCATCTTCAAATTTAAGTGCAACTTCAAAACTATCTTTAATACGTGTACGATCAAATTCTTTTGGTGACCACATTAAACGGGATACATAATCTTTACGTTTGTCTTTACCAACTATTGCAACTTTAGGAATATTCATAGTTCCAAACAACAAAGCAGAATCGCCCAAAGGCATCGGTGATAATTCTGTATTCACAGTATTAACATTGGGTCCAGCATTTTTTACAAAGGCTCTACCAGGATCGTTTAATGAATTAATAGCCATTTTACAACCTTCAATTTCACGTTTGGCATACAACTTCATTTTTTTATTCTTGCCATGGTAGTTTTTGATATAATACTCAAAGCGTTCAATAGCAGTGTTGTATTCACCATTTTGCTTACGCATTTTACCTTCTTTATAAGGTGCTTCTGGAAATTTTTCTGGCGCTAAAGCAAATGCTTGTGCATAATACTCTGAAGCAGGCGGATAATCGCGCGTTTCTGCAAAACATTCAGCTAGCATGTACGTAACATAAGGGTTACGAGGCTGCTCTTTCTTCAACTGAAAGTAATACTCTTCTGCGGTATAAAAGCTACCAGCTTTGAATAAATTATCTGCCCATTTCATTTTCTTTTTAAAAGGGAGTTTGGCAGCTGGATCTTCTTTAGGACCCGCTTGCACATTGACTGTTCCTAAACTTAGGAAAACAGAAATCATCGATAAAAGCAATAGTTTTCTTCTCATTTCTCTGAAATGTATTATATAGCCGTAAATATAGATTTAAATATTTAAAAAAGGAAACCTTGTGTTAATTTTTTTTAAAATCTTGCACAAGGAAATGCTATACGGCGAGCAAAATCAAGTGGATTAGCCTTCACATAGCGCAATGCGATTTCGAAACCACCATTACCGCCTGAAGCAACTTTTAAGTCAGATATATTATAATCATATCCAAATCCTAATCGGAAACCTTTAAATTCTAACCCTGCTGTAATTAATGCTGCATCGCCTGTTCTCATATATCCTCCAACAAAAACGCCTGTAGCATCAGATGGAATTACTGACTCTCCTACTATATATAAGAATTCAGAACCTGCAATTAACTCACTTGCCGATGTTTGTGTTTGATATAAGACCGCTGGACGAACACTGAATCTTTCGCTAGCATTCCAAATAGCACCTATTTGAGTACTGATACGCATGCCTAAACCAACTTCATTATTTTGTTTTTTCAACAAAGACTCATTCGGTTGGTTTAAATTGTGTCCTGCTACACCAACACTATACGCAAATTTACCTTCACTTATGCTATGTTGCCAATTCATACCAACATTTGCTGTAAAATAATTTGTTTTCGGATTAAGATTTTCCCCTGTTGTACCAGGTTGCCATCCACCATTTTTAAATTCGTCGCCCCAATACAATCTTGATAAATCAATTGATTTTTGTGTAAATCCTCCTTGTAAACCAATAGAAAGCGATTTAAGGGAATAATCGCCAAAAAATTTATGATATGCCAAAGAAGCAAGTGCTGTCATGTTAGCTAAATTACCATCGCCTGAACGGTCGTTGTAAACACTTAATCCTCCACCAACATAGTCAGCTATTGCAACATCTCGGAACAAAGGTGCATCAACACCTCCACCAAATGTTACATAAGGTGTAGTCACGCTCGACCATTGATTTCTGTATATACCTGTAGCGCGATACATACCTGTATAACTACCAGTGAATGCAGGATTCAACATCATAGGAGCTCCGTTGAATTGCGTAAAGTGCATATCTTGTGCTTGTGCTGACATGAAGGCTGCTACGGCCAAAACAGCTGTTGCAAATTTTCGAGTTGCTTGTTTAATATTCATATTTTTAAGCATGATTTTATCTTATTAATGTTACATTTCCTTGTTTGTAAAAGCGCTTGCCTGTGGAGGTTTGAGCATCAATTACGTATACATAAACTCCAATTGGCTGTAAAGTACCGTTGAATCGACCATCCCAACCTTTATTGATGTCAGTTGTTTGAAATACCAACTGCCCCCATCGATTGAAAATCTTATAATAATTCAACGTAGCAAGGCCTCGTTTAATTATTTTTAACTCATCATTGATACTAGTTCCGCTTCCGGGACTAAATGCATTAGGCAAATCTAATAATGTTTCTTCAGAAATCCTAATGGTTATTGAATCATTTATTTTACATCCAAATTCTGTCATCCCCGAAACAAAGTATTGTGTACTAACAGGAGGATTAGCTATTGGATTTTTGATGGATTTATCACTCAAATGGTAATCGGGAAACCAGGTAAAGAAAGAACAGTTACCACCAGCTGACATTGTATAGGTTTCGCCAGGATATAAAATTACATCTTCACCAGCATCTAATACACCTGCCGAAGCAACATTGATTCTAACAATATCAGTATCAGTACAGCCATAAACACTGGTGGAATAAACTGTATATTCTATTGGAATATTCGGCACTGAAAAAGGATTATAGATTATTGTGTCATTTAAATATAAACCTGGTGTCCAATGATATGAAATACCTCCAGATGCGATATAATTAACCCTTTCACCAGGGCAAATTGTTGTATCCTGAGGGTCTACAACTGCAAAATCTGTTGGGTAAACCGTTATTACGACATTGTCAGTATCGGAACAACCCAATGGAGTACTAACAATCAACTCAATATTTTCAGTAATAGGACCGTTAAATACTGGGTTTTTAATAGTACCATTATTCAAATTTGCGTTTGATGCCCACGAGTAAGAATATTGAGTATACCACGATGGGATTACAGTTGCATGCAATTGGACGGTATCCCATTTACACATCTCCCTATCATCGCCAGCATATATGCTTGGTATCGGTTGTACTTCTATATTAAACGACTTGACCATAAGCGAACATCCGGGGAAAAATGCTGTTACAGTATAGGTTATGCTGCTGTCTGGTATTGAAAGGGGGTCTTCTAACAAAGGATCATTTAAATATGTAGAAGGTGTCCAATTGTATGTAAAATACGGATGCCCTGTAACATTGATCGGAACTTGTCCTCCTTTACAAATAACTGTATCACTATTATGTAATATAAAGTCATGAGCTATTACTTCAATATTTATTGTATCTGCTCCAGCGCAACCTAGAGCTTGAGGCTCAACGTTAAGAATTAAATTAAAATTACCTAGCTGATTAAAAACGCCAGTTGGATTTGGTGTTGTAAGTGAATTTAAGAATCCAGCACCAGAACCGCTCCAAGCATAAGTATATTGCTGATTTGGAGTTATAGTTGCATTAAACGCTATACTCATATCTCTACATATTATTGTATCGTTCCCAATATTCACAGCAGGGGGAAGATATATTGATATTTTAATTGTATCGCACTTGTCGGCACAACCCGAATTAAGCAGGTTGGCACATAAAATATAATCTGTTGTGACAGGCGGATTAACTGTAGGTTCTTTAATATTAGGATTATTGATAAAAGTGGTTGGGGTCCAAGTATAAACCAATGAATCATCACCGCTAACAAGAATATTTACAAAGTCTTCTTTACAAATAGACGTATCAGGTGTGATGATATGCATTTGAAAAGTGTCACTAATAAACAAACTTGAAGAATCTACAATATTATTTGAACAAGGTGCTAATTGATATATTTTAATTTCTTCAATGCCTTCTGGCAAACCATCCAAAATAGCTGATATAGCTAGATAAGCCACTGTATCGCCTGCAGGAATAGTTACAGAACCGAAAGGAGCTCCTGCTGGTATAGTTGCTACCGAATAATCAGCAGGGAAGACAGCAGATCCGCCTAGTTGATAGTTTACAGTGTATGGAAATGGAGAAGCAACAGATCGTTTTACTTTTACAAAACCAGCTGCACAACCTTCTACGATATACGGATTTGGATTGTTTAATACAGATTGCGGCGTAAAAACTATAGAATTAGATGACAAACTGCCCTCTCTTAAAAATACACCAGAATCTAGTATTTCGTCTCCTTTATCTGCTATGGCCAATTTTAAATGATATGTAGAACAAGGCTGTACAACAGCTACTGCTTGCAAAGGCACTGTAAAACCTTCATAGTTCACCGATGCGCCACCAGCATTGCATACAAAAAAAGCACAAGTATTGTTGACTGCATTGAATGCACCACAACCTGGCGTTAAATTGAAACAATTTGTATTGGCAGTATTACAACAACCTGGTAAATTAGGGCAGTAAATAGTACTTACACCTACTGGGCAAGTTGTAGAACCTGGCACCAATGCAATATTTTGCGAACTGAGCGAGAAAGGCCCTGTAATACCCGGACCGCTTATGAAAAAGCCAAATACATCATTAAAATTTGAACAAGTAAAACTAGGATATTCTGTAGAACCAAATACATAGTCAAACTTAACAGTGTCACCTAATGGCACAAAATCAAACTCTAAAATACATCCATCAAATGTTGCACCATTAACCAATGCAGTCAAATCAGGGTCGCCAGCTGCAGCATTCGAAGTTGAAGGCCCTGAAGCTGGACCATTTGCTCCTTGTACCAAAGCTGTAGTTTGTGCTGTACCAGAAGTTAACACTATACCACTTTGTAAACCTAAATTAGTTGTATTTGGAGGCGTAACTATGAATGTTCCATTTGCATTTGCTGGGCAAATCATTGTAGGATTGGATATTGTAACCCCTGGACCAACCAAAGTTTGCGCTAGTGTATTGGCAGTTTGGGCTCCTGCTACAGTGATTTGAGCTTGAGATTGAAAGGAAGTTCCTATCAATAAAAGACTAAAAACTATATATAAGCTCAAGAATTGTTTCTTCATATAAAAATTTTGACCAAACGATTTCATTGGGGTAGACTTTACAGTACTTCCCATTTGAATCTCCAAATTTACATTTATTTTTTTGTTTTCACAATTGTACATTTTTTTTGATTTAAGTTATCAATCTTAAAATTAAATCTTTCAAATAGAATTTGAATTTTAGTGGATTATTTTTTCAGTAAAAAAATGTAGGTTTGTGCGTCATGGCAAAAAGCAAGTCTAGCAAAAACAATTCTACTGTAAAAAAATCATCTTCAAAAGAACAATCTGTTCCATTGTTCAAATCTATCTTCAGATTTATAGACGAAAGAATCAAGAAAATCGTTGGACTTTTCTTTATTTTCATTGCTATATTTTTAGGCATTTCATTCTATTCATTTTTTACCACATGGCAAGTCGATCAAGATAAAATAAGCTCAATAAATAACATTTTTCAATTTCTTTTTTCATCAGACTTACAAACCCAGAATACAACAGGACGTTTGGGTGCTTATCTGTCGCATCAAATTTTATTCAAAGGCTTTGGTATTTCGTCCTTTATTCTTGTATTTTTTGTGTTGATTTGGGGATTAAATTATCTTTTATCTCATAAGATTCTCTCTACTATTCGAACTTTTTTTTATAGTTCATTGTTGACATTATTGCTTTCACCAGTTTTGTCTTATTTTTTACCAATCAAAAAATACCCTTTCCCATTCGGAGGTGCATTTGGGTCCAAAGTCATCCATCATTTAGAACTTTTAGCAGGGCATGTTGGTACAACACTCATCATAGTAGGATTGGGCTTGTTGGCTATAATCCTAATTTTCAACCCTATTATACGTTTACCTTTTTGGCACAAACTTTTCCCTGCACACACCGATGAATTGAAGGACAAAGAACTTCAGCCTACAGAATCACAAAATCTAAAACAAAAAAACAAAAAGGAAAATAGTATACTACCTATTCAAGAAGAAGAAAACTATTCTGAAACCCCATCCTTGGATGATTTGATTACGGCTGAAAGTGTTTCAGTTCCCGATTCGTTTTGGGAAGATCAACCGCAACAAAATGAACAAGTTCAAGATGAAAATCATGCTCCAACTATTGAAGATGAGGAACCCGTCTCTGAAAACATTCCTGTCGAACAGCATGTCATTGAAATGGATATTGACCATACGCCTGAGCCTAAACGAACTAAATCTGAAGATGAATTGACGCTTGAAGTCGTCAAAATTGAAGACCCTATCGACGAACCCAATGATGTCCATGTCACTGTTGCCAATATTGAACCTTACGATCCATCTCTTGAACTTCGCAATTATAAATTCCCAACCTTAGATTTACTCGAACAGCGCAGTCACGAAGATATTTCAATAGATAAAAACGAATTGGAGCAAAACAAAAATCAAATCATCAATACGCTTAAAAGCTTCGGTATTTCCATTGCCAAAATATCAGCAACTGTTGGTCCTACCGTCACGCTGTACGAAATTGTTCCTGCCGAAGGTGTGCGTATTTCTAAAATCAGAAACCTTGAAGATGATATTGCACTAAGTTTATCTGCTTTGGGTATACGCATCATTGCACCTATACCTGGTCGTGGTACTATAGGTATAGAAGTGCCGAATTTGAAAAAACAATTTGTTTCGATGCGAACACTGATTTCATCAGACAAGTTCATCAATAACGATTTCAGTTTACCTATCGCATTGGGCAAAAAAATCGACAATGAAAACTACATCGTTGATTTAGCCAAAATGCCTCACTTATTGATGGCCGGCGCCACAGGACAAGGTAAATCTGTAGGTATCAATACTATATTAGTTTCTTTACTTTATAAAAAACATCCATCACAATTAAAATTTGTTATGGTCGATCCTAAAAAAGTAGAATTATCGATTTACAAACTGATTGAAAAACATTTTCTTGCCAAACTACCCAACGAAGAAGAAGCCATTATAACCGACACTAAAAAAGTAATTAACACACTCAATGCCTTGTGTATCGAAATGGACAATCGTTACGATCTACTCAAAGATGCAGGCGTTCGTAATATTCGTGAATACAATGAAAAATTCATCAAACGAAAATTATTACCGACCAAAGGTCACATGTATTTGCCATTTATTGTGTTGGTTGTCGATGAGTTTGCAGATTTGATTATGACAGCGGGTAAAGAAGTCGAAATGCCTATAGCCCGTATTGCACAACTTGCACGTGCTGTCGGCATACACTGTATTGTAGCTACGCAGCGTCCTTCTGTCAATGTCATTACAGGTACCATCAAAGCCAACTTCCCTGCACGTGTGGCGTTTAAAGTTTCTGCAAAAGTCGATTCCAGAACCATTTTGGATGCTGGCGGCGCCGAACAATTAATTGGACAAGGCGATATGCTTATTTTAAATGGTAGCGAATTGGTTCGTATACAATGTGCATTTGTCGATACGCCAGAAGTAGAACGTATTGTAGAATTCATAGGCAACCAACAAGGCTACCCTACTGCATTTGATTTACCGGAATACGAAGGTGCCGATGGTGGCGACCTTGCTGGTGGAGGCGGTGCCAAATCCCTCAAAGATGTCGATCAAATGTTTGAACAATGCGCTCGATTAGTTGTCACCTCTGGAAGTGGTTCTACGTCTATGCTACAACGACGATTTAATTTAGGTTACAACCGTGCAGGTCGTATCATGGATCAAATAGAAGCAGCAGGAATTGTTGGCGCAAGCACCGGAGGCAAACCTCGCGAACTTATGGTACATACCGAAGCTGAGTTGGACGAAGTACTTCGCATTATTTTGAAACAATAA